>JGI12316J15310_10000101_pt75 | contig 18495 bp, 15 predicted proteins | sample MarCyaLeptolynsp_FD_15310 | JGI IMG/M metagenome (IMG submission 15310)
TTCGTCAACGGCAAGAGCGATGGCCACACCCTCCACGATGCCGCTACGGTGATCATGGCGCCGCTGCTGGGGTCGATCTCCCATCCCAACCCCAAGCGCGGCCTGGTGATCGGTTTGGGTACGGGTACGAGCGCCGGCTGGCTCGCGGCCGTCCCCACCATGGAGCACGTCGACGTCGTCGAGTTCGAACCGGTGGTGGTCGACTTCGCGAGGCGATGCGGACCGGTCAACCACGGCGCACTCGACAACCCGATCGTCTCGGTGGTGCACGCCGACGCGCGCGAGTTTCTGACCACGGTCGACAGCTCGTACGACGTGATCATGTCCGAGCCGTCCAACCCGTATCGCGCCGGGATCGCGAGCTTGTATTCGCAGGACTTCTACCGGCATGCGGTGGAGCGACTGGGCGACGACGGCGTCTTCGTGCAGTGGCTTCAGCGCTACGAGGTCGATGCGGCCACGCTGCGTACGGTGATCGCGACGATGGCGTCCGTGTTCCCGCAGGTCGAAGTCTGGTCGACCGCGCACGGCGATCTGGCGCTCACCGCCCGCAAGCGTCGCGCCGATCACGACCTGGCGCTGCTCACCGAGCGCACCGAGAGCGAGCCCTACGCCAGCGCGCTGGCCCACTCTTGGGGCGCCTCCGGCGTGGCCGGACTGTTTGCGGGCTACGTCGCGGGCCCCGGCCTGGCAGATGCAATCCGCAGCGCCGGCGAAGACCGCATCGACACCGACGACCATCCCGTGCTCGAGTTCGGCTTCGCGCGCGGAGTTGGCCTGCGCCAAGGGGCCACTGCGATGGACATTGTCCGGTACGCCCGCAGCCTGGACGCAGATCGGCCGCCGGTCGTCGGCGGGGGGCTGCGGTGGGCGGACGTGCTCGACGCCCGTTCCGCCCGCGAGGTGTTCACCAGTGGCCTGCCGGTCACGGCGGACGACCTCGAGGGCGAGCGCAAGCGACGTCGGCAGGCGCGCAAGGCTTACGACGATGGCGAGGTCGAGCTGGCGGGCAACATCTTTCGCTCCCAGTCCGGTCCGGCAATCCACCGCGTCGATCGGCTCCTGCTCGCCCACGCGGCCGCGAAGTCGGGCGACGACACGGCTCCTCGCGCCGTGGCTCGACTCGCCGAAGTCGTTCCCGTCGAGGCCGAGTTTCTCACCGGCATCTGGCATGCCGGGCGCGGCGAGCTCGACGAGGCGACGCGGGTGCTCGTGGGCGCCTTCGAGCGTTCCCGTGACGAGCCGTGGGCGCGCTCCCGCGTCGTCGACGAGGCTCTGCGCCTCACGGTTGCGATCGCCGAGAAGGACACGGAGCTCGGGCGGGCGCTCTTCGACGTGCTGGCCGAGCCACTCGCCGTGCACCACTGCGATACCAAGCGCTGGGACACCCGTATCGATCTGGCCGAAGCGATCGACTTCGACGAGCTTTGTGTCGAAGCGTACGAACCGTTCGAGCCCTACCCGCCGTTTTCGATCGACTTTCTGCGCCGTCGCAAGGACTGCTACGAGCGGACCGTCGACGCGCAGCTGGAGCGTGCGCGCGGCGATCTCGAGCTCGCGCTCGGCAACGAGCCACCCCGCTTCGCTGACTGAACGGCTACGTCGACGAGCGGTGGAGCCAGTCACACGCCCCGCGCACGGAGTGCACGGAGAGCGGACGGGAGCTCCGCTTGGGCCCGTAGACGAGGGGGCGATACCGAGTGTCGGGTTGCTGCTCGAGACGGGCAATGCGTCGGCGGTACTCGTCGGCATCCGGGGCATCCCTGCGCCCGTCCACGTATCGGGCGTACGCCTCGGCTGCGCGCTTCGGATGACCGAGGCGCTCGTAGGCTTGGCCGAGGTAGACCTCGAGCTCCGGTCGCCGGTCGAGCTCCAGCGCGACGCGGAAGTATCCGAGCGCGGCGGCCTGGGCTTGGCAGAGCTCCCGCTCGCGGTAGGCCACGCGTCGCCTTTGCCATCCCTCGTCTTGCGCTGGTTCGGCTCGAAACCCCTCGACCGTCTCCCGGATTCGGTCCACTTCACGCAGCGTGAGGGCCCCGCGCCTGATCGCTTCCCGAGCCTTGAGCCAGCTCTTCGGGTGACCGTCCCCCGGCTCCCGGAAGCTGCGTGCCCCCTGTGAGAACAGCACGAGCGAGACGGTCCCCTGCCCTTCGTACCCCTCCAACGCCTCGACGACACAGGCCTCAGAGGTCGAGCCGTAGCCCCGCCAGGTGGAGCGTACCGACACCAAGCCGTCCTTGCGAAAGACGACCTCGAAGGCGCGGAAGGTCACACGTGTCTCCCAGGCCTCGGCCGCCGGCTCCACCAGCCCGTACCACCTCACAGGATCCGCCCACTTCACGCACTGCTGCAGGGCGGTCCTTCGGGTACGAACGAAGCGTCGCGCGTGCCGGTCCCCCCGCGCCCGAACCAGGACTCGGTGCTGGTGCAGCGAGCGGTCGCGCCGTCCCTCGATGTTCCGCGGCGCCTCCCGCAGGACGCGTCGCGGTGACCAGTGGATCCAGTCCGGCGGGGAATACGAGGTCGCCAGAGCCAGCACGAGCGAAACAAACAACACCAAACAGCGAACGTACGACGACCCCGGTGCTTTCAGGCGACGTCGACGTCAACGTCAACGTCAACGTCAACGTCGGTAGACGGACGGACGAGGCCCATCCTAGCGTTGCGCCCATGCGCATCGCCCATGTCGTCGTCGCGTTCCTCGTCGGTGCCTGCTCGACCGCGGCGGTTCAGTCGTCCGCCACGTCGACGAGCCCGGAGCCCGCTCCGGCCGCGCCCGCAGCCGCGACCTGGATGCCGGAGATCAGTGCCGCGGTCATCAAGGCCGCCGCCGCCGAGGTACGAACCGCCCCCAGCGGCAAAGCCGGCGTGACGATCCTGGCCCGCGGTGAGAACGCCTTCGTCGCCAAGCTCCGCATGGATGCCGGCGCCGCCGTTCCCGTGCACCGCGACGCGACCGAGGAGTACATTCACGTGCTCTCGGGCGGCGGCACGATCACCGTCGACGGCACCGAGCACGCGATCGCAGCTGGCGACACCGTGTACATGCCCGCCAACGCCGAGGTCAGCTTTCAAAACGGCGACGCCGAGCTCGTCGGCCTACAGGTCTTCGCCGGCCCCGAGCCCGCCAGCAAGTACGGCGCCTGGGACCGTAGCGAGTGACCCGCTCCAGACGGTCGAGCAGCACCTGGGGTCGGCGACCCCGTGGCTGCTAGTCCTTCTTCTGCAGCCCACGCTCGAGCACGTAGCGGGTCAGCGCCGTGCGGGAGTGCAGGTCGAGCTTCTCGTAGATCTTGACCAAGTGCGTGGTCACGGTGCGCGGGCTGATGAACAGCTTGCGCCCGATGTCCGCATTGGTCAGCCCCTCGGCCACGTGCTGGGCGACCTCGAGCTCGCGCGGCGAAAGCGGCACCGGCTCGCTCGGCACGGTGGACTTGGCCGGCTCGGGCTGCAGCGCCGGCCCGTTGGGGTCGCGATAGACGAACTGCATCGTGACATCGGGCCCGACGTGAATCCGGTCGCCTTCACGCACCACCGTCACGTCGATCGGCGCCCCATTGAGGAAGGTGCCGTTGGTGCTCTGCATGTCCATCAGGTTGACGATGCCGTCCTCGGTCAGCACCACCTTTGCGTGCTGCCGCGAGACGCCGTCGTCGTCGATGCGGATCTTCGCGGTCGTCGCCCGACCGATGATGTGCGTGCCCGCCTCGAGAAACACCGCGGTGCCCGCAGCGCCGCCGGTGAGCACCTGCATGCAGGGCTTGGCGTTGGGGTCGCGGACCGCACGCGGCCGTGCGGGCTTGAGCTCGGTCTTGGCGTCGGGGTTCGACACGCCGGGACAGGATATCAGGGCGCCGCGACCGGCGTGCGCGTGCGCGTCGTCCCGGGCGCAAGCTGCCGAAAGTGCCACGTGTACATCAGCAGCTGCCGCTCCGCGCGGTCGAGCGTGGTCTTGAGCGCCCCCATCGTGAGGGTCCCGGTCAGGACCGATCCGACCGACGCGGCGAACAACATCGCCGTTGACGAAGCCGCCGACAGGTCGATCGAGTGGGCAAGGATCGTCATCTCGCCGCCCTCGAACCGATAAAACGGTGCGACGATGCCCAGCCAGTCCAGCACCAGCGGGAGGGTGAGCGCTGCGATCGCAGACACGGCCGTCAGGATCTGCGCCGGTCGGCTGACCATCATCGCGTAGGCCGCCGCGTTGGTGGCAACGGCGGCGGGCAGCAGCACGAGCGGACCGTAGAGCATCGCGGTCGAGCCGACCGCCACCGTGCTGACCAGCATTGCCGCAACGACCCAGGCCTCTTTGCCTCCGCGCCGAAACGCGGCCACGTAACACAGCCCCGCGCTGATCAACGACAGCGCCGAGTAAGTCAGCAGCGCGGTCCAGTCGCGCGCGCCGGCCCACAGAAACAGGGGCCAGTACAGCAGCAGACTCAGGTACGCGAGGACAGCCGCCTTGCCGGCCCACATGCGTCGGCTCGCCGCCGCCTGCTCCTGCTCTTCGAGCACCTGCGCCGGAGCGGTCCGCGGCGGGGTCGTCAGCAGCCGAACCATCGTCTCGCGGGCGAGCTCGTTGTCGGGGTCGAGGGCCAGCGCTCGTCCCACGTCGCGCAGCACTGCGGAGCGCTCGTCGATCGTGCCCTCCCCTTCCAGCACGCGGTCTGCGGCTTCGACCGCCGCCGTCGTGTACTGCTCGGCGAGCTGGGCCCGCAGCGCCTCGTCGCGCACACCGTCGAGGTAGCCATCGACGGCATCGGCCACGCGCCGCGCACTCGAGTAGCGCTGCCCCGGACGCAGCGCGGTCGCCCGCATGCAAATGACGTCGAGCTCGGGCGGAATCTCGAGCCCCGGCGCGCACTCCGACGGCGAAGGCTGCTCCCCCTCGAGCGTTGCAACGCCGCGTGCCTGCGGCGTCGGTCCGGGGTTGAGCGGCCGATACGTCAGCAGCTCATAGAGGATCGCCCCCAGCGCGTAGATGTCGGTGGCGTCGGAGCCATCGTCTTTGCCCGCGATGCGCTCCGGCGCCATGTACCCGACGGTGCCCCCCCCGGACACGCCGATCACCGCGGAGCGCCCGGGCGCGCTGGCCTCGGCTTCCGTCGCCGTGGCGGCCGCGATGCCCCAGTCGAGCACATAGACCTCGCCGAAGTCGCCGAACATCAGGTTCGCCGGCTTGAGGTCGCGGTGGACCACCCCCCGGGAGTGGGCGAAGTCGACGGCAAGGCAGACCTGCGAGAACGCGGTGAGAAGCCGGCGCCGGGTAAACCGTGCGGTGATCTCTTCGTCGCCGTTGGCGAGTCCCGCGAGGACCTCCTTGAGGGTCAGCCCCCGGACACGCTTCATCGTGAAGTACGGCTTTTTGCCGCTGGTCAGCCCGAGATCGTACACGGGCACGACCGCGGGGTGCTCGATCCGCGCCTGCACCCGAGCCTCGTGGATGAAACGTGCCGTGAACGCCTCACGCCTCGCGCGGTCTTGGTCCGGATCGGGAAGCGCGAGCTTGACCGCGACCTCGCGACCCATCCGCTTATCGGCGAAGGCACAGACCTCGCCCATGCCGCCACGGCCCAGCGCGCTGCCGTACTCGTAGCGATCCTCGAAGAACTGCGCGCGCAGCTTCACCGCCGCGGCGGCCAACAGAAGCTTGGCGTTTGCGTCCGCGTCGTGGTCGACTTTGGTGTCACCGCCGGTGTCGACGTCTTCGCTGCGGTCGCGCGCCAGCGGCCGATCGCCGGCGGGCGTCGTGGGCTTGTCGTCACTGGAATCGGCCACGTGCCGATTGTGCAACAAAGCCGGGATTACTGGGGAGCTGCCGCCGTACCGCCGGCGAATGCATCTGCAGGCATCGACGCCGCGCCGTAGCTCAGTCCGATGGCCATCACGCCGAAGTGGGCGATCCACGGGCGGTCCGCATCGTCGATGGCGTCCCAGTGTGTGGGGTCCATCTGGGTGGTCACGTGATCGACGTAGAGATCGCGCCAGGCGACGTCACCCGTCGCGTTGTAGAGCGCCCACAGTCCCCAGCTTCGCGAGAAGTTGAGTGCCGCGTGGGTCGACCAGCTCGCTTGCGAGAGCGGCTCGATCGAGACCGTCTCGGGCAAAAATCCGTCGAGCCACTTGCCCGTCTGGTCCTCCGGCATGACCGTGAGCACCGCGAGCACGCGGTGCAGACACGGCGGGAACAGCTCGTAGGTCTCGGGCGCCTCGTCGACGGTCAGCGAGCACCACTCGTCGTAGTCCTCGGTCGCGAGCTGCTTCTGCGTGAAGGTCAGCATGCGATCCGCCAGCTCGTCGTCGCCGGTGGCGTCGGCGTACTGCCAGAGATTTTGGGCCACCCAGGCCACGCTATCGGGCGCCCCGATCATCACGCCGCGAAGCATGTCGTAGCCGGGAAGCTCGGTCAGCCAGATCTCCAGCTCTGCCGAGACGCGTCCGGCGAGCGCGGTGAGCTCGGGCGACGGTGCTTCGATCGTGCCGGCGACCGCCAGGAGCCAGGTGTAGGCGTACGGGCTCTCGGCGACACCACCATGGTCGAGCGACTTGGTGACCGCCTTGATGACGTCCGCGTTGAGTGAGTCGCCCGCGAGGTTGGCGTAACGCGGGTCCGCGGTGAGGCCCGACAGCTGCTGCAGCGCGTACGCCGACTGCACCATCGAGGGCCAGTCCTGCGGGGTGCACAGCTGGAACACCGCTTCGCTCTTCTCTTCGCTCTGCTCCGCACAGGCCATCAGTGGAGCGGCGAGCGAGTCGAGGTACTCGCCACGCGCAGACAAGAACGCTTGCCAGTCCTGCTCGGCCTGCTCGTCCACTTCGGGCACCTCGTCCTCGACGACGGGGGCGACGACGACCGACGCCGCAGCCATGGGTGCGGTGGTCGGGGCCGGCGCCGTGCTCGCGCAGGCAGCCAACAGAGCGGTGCTCGAGATCAGTCCAAAGGTGGTGCGCTTCATCTTCTTTTCCCCCGTCGATGTAAGACGATGTATGGGTTGTGCCGCCGGCACCTACCTCTGTCCACCAGGTTGCTCGCGGTTGGTTTGTTTTTCCTGTGTCGTTGCGCACGGTCTGTACAGATCGCCATCGCAGCCCGCCGAAACGTCGAACCTAGAGCCGCGCGACATCGCGCTCCCGTCTCCGGGTGCAAAGGCCGCCGACCGATCGCGGTCTTGCGCAGGATCCGCTGGCCTAGGACCCGAGAATCTCGGCCGCCCGGCGGTCGAGCTCGGCCCGCTCGCGTGTGTCGGCCAGCGTGACGCCCCGCGAGGTCTCGGCCAGCTGGCGAACGCGGTCGGGGTCGCGACCGAGCGCCTTCAACGTGCCCGCCACCTCGACCGAGCACCACGCTTCGAGTCGGTCGTCGCTGTCGTGCTTGGCGATCTGTCGACCGCGCTCGAACGTGTCGAGCGCCTGCTGCGGCTGCTCGAGACCTCGCTGAACGCGACCGAGCTCGAGCAGGGCTTCGACCAGCCGGGCGCGCTCTTTGGCGTTCTTCTCGAACCCCGACACCGCCGTCTCGAGGTGAGGCCTCGCTTCGGTCCAGCGCTCGAGATTGGCCAGCTGCCGCCCGACCTCGAGCTCGCCCATCACGACCATCGGATTGCCATCGTCGGCGAGGCGCTTGCTCATCGCCAGCGCCTCCTCGGCGAACACGAGGCCTCCGGCTGCATCGCCCTGGTCTTCGCGGACCAGCGCGAGGTTGCGCAATGACTCGCAGACGAGCTCGTGGTCGGGTCCGTAGACCTTGCGTCGAATCTCGAGCGCACCACGCTGCAGCCGCTCCGACTCCTCGAGCTGACCGAGGTGGCGCAAGGCAATGCCCAGCCCCCCCATCGTGAACGCCACATCGGGGTGCGACTCCCCAAAGTGGGCCAGCTGCAGCTCGAGGTTCTCGCTCAGGATCTTCTGCGCGGCCGCATAGTCGGTCGCCATGAGCGAGACGACCCCGATCTTGCTCTGCAGGTCGAGCATGCTCGGATGCTTGGGACCCTCCGTCGCCTCGACGTGCTCTGCTGCCTGCTGCAGGTACGAGCGCGCAGCATCGAGCTCGCCTTGCTCGACGTGAAAAACCCCGAGGTTCATCAGCACCACCGACAGGTTGTGTTGTGCCTCTTCGGCCTCGCGCGCGAGCTCCAACATCGTCTCGAACCTGCGCTGGGCTTCGTCGCGGTCACCGGCCTTGAGCGCTGCGACGGCGCGCACGTTGAGTGTGCTCATCTCGACTTGCACGTCGCCGCCACCTCGCCGCGCGAGGGCGTCGGCGACGTCGGCCCAGCGCAGTCCGTCCTCGAGATCGCGGTTGGACAGCCCCTGCTTTTGGGCGATGTCGGCCGCAGTACGACGCGCGACCGTCTCGTCTCCGGCTTCGAGCGCGAGGGCGAATGCTTTGTGTGTCGTCGTGGCTGCTTCGGGCATCGCCAGCGCGCCTTGGGTCATCGCGAGCTGATGGACCGCCTGCGCGAGTGTGGGCGCGTAGCCGATCTCCTCGGCCTTGGCCACGGCCGCTTCACGCAACGCGAGCGCCTCCGCATAGCGCCCGGTGCTGTTAATCGCCGCCGCGCGCTCGAGCTCGACCGAGAGCGCATCGACCTGCGCCCGTTGGGCCTCGCTGCTCGGCGGCGCAACCCCACGACCGAGGGCATCCAGGTCGGCGCAGCTCGCAACCGCGGGCAACCCCAGCACCGCGGACATCGCCCGCTCGACGACACTCGCGTCGGCGTTGGCAAACACTTCGAGCAAGGCATCGAGCCGAGCGCGTCGACTGTCCAGGCACGCGGTGCGGCGATCGAGCAGCTCCTCGGACTGTGTCTGCTGCACACGGGTGGCTTCGCAAGCTTCTCGTGCACCCGAGGACCACGCTTTGGTGTAGTCGTCGACCACGGTCGCGACGCGCTCGAAGGTGTCGTCGGCATACGGAAGGTCGGTCGCGGCGAACGCCTCCTGGACCGCCTTCCGTCGGGCCTTGTTCCAGGTCTCGTCGATGGCATCGTCGGACGCGGCGCACACCCGCTTGTCGCGAGCGCCGGTGAAGTACGCCCCCGCGGCGACACCACCGATCAGCACGACGCCTGCGCCGAGCATGAGGTTGCGCCGCCGCGAGATCGAGGGATCGTGCGTCAGCTCCTCGAGCAGCGCCGAGATTGAGAGGTGGCGATCCTCGGGCAGCACCGCGAGTCCCTTGACCACAACGCGGCGCAGCCAAGCAGGGACTTTGGTCCCGCTCGGAGCGGGTCGGAGCTTGCCGCGACACACCGCCCGCGCCAGCGCCCGCACGCTGCCGCCGTGAAACGGTCGCTCGCCGTACAGCGCCTTGTACAGCGCCACGCAGAACGAGAACTGATCGGTCGCTGCGTCGGCGGGTCCACCGACGTGCTGCTCCGGGGCCATGTAGGCCGGCGTGCCCATCACGGTTCCCACCGCGGTCAGCTCGCTGTCCAGGCGCGACCCCGTGTACGAGGCAGTGCCGCTGCTGTCGTCGATGCTGTCGCTGTCGAGGTTGCGACCGACCTGCCCTCGCGCGAGCCCGAAGTCCACGACACGCGCACGTCCGTCGATCCCGACCAAGACGTTGTCGGGCTTGAAGTCGCGATGCACCAGGCCGGCCGCATGGGCTGCAGCCAGGCCACGGCCCGCCTCGATGAACACCTGCAGAATCTCGGGGATGGAGCGCGGCGACCGATCGAGCCACTGCTTGAGCGTCCCGCCGTCGATGTGTTCCATCGCGACGAACACCCGGCCGTCGACCTCACCGACGTCGTGCACATTGACGACGTTGGGATGCGAGAGCCGCGCGAGCGCCTGCGCCTCGCGGATCAGCCGCGCCTTGCCGCCGCTGGCCTCTTCATCCAGCGTGCGTGCCGGGAGCAGGACCTTGATCGCGATCTTGCGGTCGAGCTCCGGATCGTACGCGGCATAGACGACCCCCATTCCCCCGCTTCCGAGCTCTTCGAGCACGACGTAGCGCCCGATCGACGAGCCTCGGGGCAATCGCTCGGACTGCGGCCGATTCGGAAGCGTGCTGTCCGCAACGACAGTGGCCGACTCCGCTTCGAGTAGCGAGCGGTCGGTCTGCATCAACGTCGGGTCTTGCCCGATCGCTTGCTCCGGCTTGGACATCCGCGGGCTCCGAGATCCTCGCATGGTCGCGTCGATCGCGACCAGCGCCCCTCGGACTGGGGACAAAAGAGGGGGTCTGTCCCCATACGACGCGCGAGTCGACCGATTGTTCTACCCGGTCGCCCGCGCGCGTTTTGGCGCCCGCTACAGCCCGTCTTTTTGGGCCATCAGCCCGATCATGTCGATGCAGCGCGACGAGTAGCCGTACTCGTTGTCGTACCAGGACACGATCTTGAAGAAGTGCTCGTTGAGCTCGATGCCGGCGCCGGCGTCGTAGATCGACGAGTGCGTGTCACCGATGAAGTCCGAGCTGACGACGGGCTCCTCGGTGTAGCCGAGCACGCCCTGCATCGGTCCTTCCGAAGCCGCCTTCATCGCCGCGTTGATGTCCGCGAGCGAGGTCGCCTTCTCGGTCTTGAAGGTGAGGTCGACGACCGAGACGTTGGCGGTGGGAACGCGCATCGCCATGCCGGTCAGGCGCCCGTCCAGCTCGGGAATGCACAGCGCGACCGCCTTGGCGGCGCCGGTGCTCGCCGGGATGATGTTGGCGTAACCGTTGCGGCCGCCACGGAGGTTCTTCTTGGACGGACCGTCCTGCGTCGGCTGGGTCGCGGTGACGGCGTGCACGGTGGTCATCAGGCCCTCGGCCAGACCGAACGTGTCGTGGATGACCTTGGCGACGGGCGCCAAGCAGTTGGTCGTGCACGAGGCGTTCGAGACGATCTTGTCGGTCTCGGGGTTGTACTTGTCGTGGTTGACCTTGTACGCAAGGGTCGGAATCTTGTCGGGCGACTTGCTGGGGGCGGAGATGAGCACGCGCTTGGCTCCCGCCTCGACGTGCTTCATCGCGCCGTCGAAGTTGGTGAACACGCCCGTCGACTCGAGCACGTAGTCCACGCCCAGATCGCGCCACGGAAGCGCGGCGGGGTCGCGCTCGGAAAGGCACTTGGTCTTGACGCCCTCGACCTCCCAGCCGTCGTCGGTGTCGACGACCTTCTTCGAGAAGCGCCCGTGCGTGGAGTCGTACCGCAGCAGGTACGCGAGGCTTGGCGCCGGAACGAGATCGTTGACGGCCACGACCTCGATGTCGCCGCGCTCGGCTGCGATGCGGTAGACCAGCCGGCCGATGCGGCCGAACCCGTTGATTCCGATCTTGATCGCCATGACTTGCGCGGAACGTAGCTGATCTCGGGCGCGTCGTCCCCGTGCACCCAACCGTACAAAGCAGTGATCCAACTCGCGCGGGCGGTGCGCCCGCGGAACCGCAGATCGGGGGCCGGGGCGATCGTTGATCTGGTAGGTTTTTGTGGCGCGTGCGGGGGATGCTGTCGGAAAACGCAACCGATCCGGGACCGCTGGGGCTGGTCGGCGGGCCGCCCACGCGGCCTGAGCGGAAGCACCGCATCAATCTGTGCTGCGCCGTCAGCGTCGAGCCGATGGTCGCCGAGGTGGCCCGCTGCCTCGAAGGTCTCGGATTCGACACGACCGTCGTGTGCGGGGCGGCGGCGCGGGCCTCCCTGCTCGGAGCCGAGGAGCTCGAGGAAGACGAGCCCACGATCCACGTCGTGTGCGTCCAGCAACAATTGCGCGATCGCGTCCTCGGACCGCTGCGCCGGGCACTGGCCGATCGCGACCGCCCCAACCAGCACCTGTTCGTCACCGTGCTCGATGTCGCGATGCCGCTGGCGATGGTTGGCCCGATCCGCAAGTTCGCCGAGACGCTCGAGCGGCCCTACCGGGGCCAGAACGATCGTCCCGAGCCCAAGGGAGCCGAGCGCCGACAATGGCGTGAGCACTTTGGCGCCCGAACGCTCACCAACCTTCCGACCCGCGACTACCGGCCGATTCGCGTCGTCGATCGCACCGCCGCGACGGCCCCGACGGATCGGGCTCGGACCCAGCGTCGTCGAACCTTCACGCGGACCGGACCCATTGCGCGCGTGAGCGCCACCGGGAAGTACAAGGCGATCACGGCCGGGCAAGTCACCGAGCTCGACGACGACGGGGACGCGGTGGATGTCGATCTCGAGGCGCTCGCCCGGGTGGATCCGGGCGTGCCCGAGCCGGTGGCCGAACCGCGAGCCCGGACCGCGCGCTACCGGATCGACGACGCCCTGCAGACGGCGCGACACAACACGCTGGACTCGCTTGCCACGGACGAGGAGCAACCGGGCCCACCGCGCGTCGGTTTGGCTTCGCTGCTGATCGATGGCCCGAAGCCGGCGCCCGGCGATGGATCGGCCGCGGTCGAGCGCGCGCTGCTGGCGAGCCCGCCCCCGGTCACCGCCAAGGCCGAACCCGAGGCCGAACCCGAGGCCGAGGCCGAACCCGAACCCGAGGCCGAACCCGAACCCGAACCCGAGGCCGATCCCACCGAGACGCCGGCGCCCAAACGAATGGCGAAGCTGGCGCTGCGCCAGGTGCGGACCAAGACCGGTGCGTTTCCCGTCATCGTCGACAAGCCGCTCAAGAAGACCGCCTTCGGCGACCGACACCTCGGGAGTGGGCCGCACGGGGCACTCGACAGCCGGGCCGAGCCGGAGGAGACAACCCCCGCTTCCGAGGCCGAGAGAGTCGCGGCCGCACTCGAGGCCGCCGTGGACGCGGCCGTCGCGGCGAAGGTCGACGACGACAACACGGTGATCGTCACCGGCGGTGCGCACGGCGTGACTCCGGGGGCCCCGACCTGGGAAGACAAGACGGTCGTCGTGACCGGCGGTGCGGTCGAGGCCAAACCGAACGCCGAGCCTGAGCCGGAGCCTGAGCCGGAGCCCGAGCCGGAGCCGGAGCCCGAGCCCGAACCGGAGCCCGAACCGGAGCCCGAACCGGAGCCCGAACCGGAGCCCGAACCCAAGCCAAAGGCCGAAACCAAGCCCGAGCGCACGGCCGTACCGAAGGTCGAGCCCCCTCCGACGGAAGAGCACAAAACCCCCGTCTGGATCTATGCGCTCGCGGTTGCCGGCGTCGCCGGGCTGGCTTGGTGGGCAGTGACTCCACCGAAGGAGTCGTCCCGGTACGACGCGCACGCGCAAGTCGATCGCGACGCAACCAAGCCCGCTCCCGGCGGCAAGCGCACGGCGCCAGTGAAGCCCGCAGGGATTCAGCCCAAGGCCGCGCCTGAGCCGACGCCCGAGCCCGCGCCCGAGCCCGCGCCCGAGCCCGCTGGGCCCGGTCGCATGACGCCTCCGGCCCCGGGCAGTGTCCCCGCCGCCGTCATGGACGAAGACGAGCCCGCCGTGGACGAGCCCACCGTGGACGAGCCTGTCGCGGACGCGCCTGTTGCGGACGAGCCCGTCGAGGACGCGCCTGTTGCGGACGAGCCCGTCGTGGACGCCGTGGAGCCTCCTGCCGAGCCCGCGAGCGAGCCGCCGCCGGAGTCCAAGCCAGAGCCCAAGCGACCGCCCACGCCCACCGACGCGACCGACGACACCGCCGAGCGACTCGCGGCCGCCCTCGAACGTCGCCAGATTCAGGTCGCCAACAACCTCTACGTGGCTACACCGCCCAGCGAGGGCACGACCACCTGGGCGCAGGGCAACGCTCGCTGCCGAGGGCTGATGATCAACGGGGTCTCCGGCTGGCGCCTACCGTGGCGCAAACAGCTCAAGACCGTCACGATCGTGCTCGGCCTGCGCTCGGGAACCTACTGGTCTCGCAGCGTGCTCGAGGAGGACGAAGACATGGTCTACGGCCTCGACGCCAGCACGCGCACCCTGGGCGAGTACATGAAGTCCGAAGTCACGGGCGAAGTGCTCTGCGTCCGCAAGCGCTGACGCTACTCGTCCGACTCCTCGTCGGACACGTCGTCGGACGCTTCGTCGGCCGCGGCGTCGGCTTGCGCCTCCGACTTCTTCTTCGCCGCCTTCCTCGCGTCGCGCTCGGCCTTGGGCACGTGCTGGGTACCGCGAACCTTGTGATAGACGGCCGCGACGATCGGCGTGACGACGATCGTGGCCGCGATGCGCAGGGGCTGGGTCAGCTTGGTCGGGACGTACGCGGCGAGGATCGTCCCCCACATCCCAGCACTTGCGTCGCCGACGACGTCGATTTCGAGACCTGCCGCGATCGCGATTGCGAACCCGGCCCACACCGTGAACCAGATCGTCAGGTACACGAACAGGGCGATCAGGCCGTATTCGGCCAGGTGGTCCTCGAGCTTCTTCTTCCAGACCGCAAAGGTGCCCTTGGGCTCGGGCTTGTCGGACTTGCCCGACGCGCCGGGCTTGTTCGCCAACTTCTCGTTGGCCGTGGCGGAGTCTTTGCTCATCAGTCCGTACGCTCCTCGACGACCCGCCTGAGCCGCGTGACCAGTAGATCGAGGGCCACGGCATTGCGCCCGCCTTCGGGAATGATCACGTCCGCGTGGCGCTTGGACGGCTCGACGAACTGCTGCGTCATCGGCCGCACCGTCTCGTAATACTGCTTGCGGATCGAAGCAAAGGTCCGGCCACGCTGCTCGATGTCCCGACGGATTCGACGAAACACGCGAATGTCCGAGTCGGTGTCGACGTACACCTTGAGGTCGAGCAGGTTTCTCAGGGCCTGGTCCGCGAGGACCAAGATGCCCTCGACCACGATCACCGCCGCCGGTGGGGTCGTCGTGCTCTGTTCGTGCCGCCGGTGCTCGGTGAAGTCGTAGCTCGGCACGCCCACCGTTTCCCCGCCGCGCAGCAGCTCGATGTGGCGCACCAACAGGTCGGTCTCCAGCGAGTCGGGGTGGTCGAAGTTGAGCTCGCACCGCTGCGCGTACGTCAGGTCCGGTCGGTCCCGGTAGTAAGAATCGTGCTGCAGGAGTACTGCGTCGGACGGCAGCGCCTCCACGAGACACCGAGCGACGGTCGTCTTGCCCGAGCCGGTTGCTCCGGCGATTCCGACGACGTAGGGCGGCATGGGCGGGTTGTAGCACGGTAGACTGCGCACATGCCTTGCTCCTGGATGGTGTTGCGCACCGCGCCGCTCGCGATTGGAACGCTGCTGCTCACCGGGTGCCCCGACGACGGTGGCGACGACGACGGCGGCAACGACGACGGCTCCACCACCGCGAGCGAGACTGGCGGCACGACCTCCGCGGCCGAATCCGAAGGCACCGACACCGGCCCCGCGGGCACCGACTCCGGCTCGACGTCGGCGCCGGGAACCGACTCGGGCACCACGTCCGACATGGCCGACTCCGGCAGCGGGAGTGAGGAAAGCTCGGGGACGGCCGGCTTCGTCGAGCCGATCGAGCTGTTCAACGACGGCTGGCAGGACGGGACCGCGGTCTCGTTCCAGGGCGGCTTCGACCAGGACGAGTGCTGGGCCTCGACCTACGTCCCGTCCGAAGAGCACTACCCCTTCACCGTCGACGCAGTCCGCATGCTGGTCGGCGGCTCCAACAGCAGCGACAACTTCCCGTTCACCCTGTCGCTGTACACGGTGGACGAAGACAACCGACCCGACATGGAGCTCGGCTCGGCCGAGGTCGATCTGACCGGCATGGGTGGCGACTTCGATGTCGTCAACCTCGGCATCGCCGGCATCGAGTCACCGGAGATCACCGAGGGCAACTTCGCGATCGCGGTCTGTTTCTCCTCGCACTCCAGCTTCCCGGGGATTTCGGCCGACGAGGACGGGGCCCTCGACCACCCCGACCGCAACTGGATCTTCACTGCGGGCGCTTGGACGCAGTCCTCGGAGTTCGGTCTCGGAGGCGACTGGGTCATGCGCGCCGTGGTTGTCCCCACGACCCGCTGAGCTTCGGTACCCTTCGCCACCGGGCGGATGTTCTTGCTCCAGCAGTTTCTACGGTCTTTGCGCGGCTTGCGCCTCATCATGCGGACCCGTCAGTGGGTCAAGCTGGTGATCTTCGTGCTGCTGTTCGTGCTGTTCGGCACCATCGGCTTTTATCTGACGGAGTCGCCGAAGCGCCCGGACCTCACCGTCATGGATGGCCTGTGGTGGGCCATCGTCACGATGACGACCGTCGGCTACGGCGACCTGTACCCCGAGTCGCCGCTCGGTCGGTTCTTCGTCGCCTTCCCGGCCATGCTCGCCGGCGGCGGTGTCATCGCCTACACGATTTCAGTCGTCGCGAACTACCTCGTCGAGGCCAAGCATCGGGAGCTCCGCGGGATGAACCACCTCGATCTGCACAATCACATCGTCCTCACCAACTACCCGGGCACCCTCAAGATCCAAGACATGGTGCAGGAGATCCGCGCCGACAAGACCAAGGGCGACGTTTCGATCGTCTTGCTCACCGGCTCGATCGAGGAGCTCCCCGAGTCGTTGGCGATGGTCGGGGTCGCGTTCGTCAAGGGCTCGCCGATCAACGACGACGCCCTCGAGCGCGCCTGCGTCAAGAAGGCGGCGCACTGCATCGTGTTCGCGCAGGACGACCGCGACGAAAACAGCGACTCCTACAACCTGGGCGTGCTCGTGGGTCTGCGTGCCACCGGTAGCAAGGCCAACATCGTGGCCGAGTGCGTGTCACCGCTGCACAAGGGGCTGATGCGCAAGGCGGGCGCCGACTCGGTGATCTGCGTGGGCGAGCTGTCGACCATGCTGCTTGCGCAGGCCAGCCAGGGCGAGCAGATGCAGGACCTGATCGCCGACCTGGCGTCCAACCGGACCCCGCAGCAGATCGATGCCGTGCCCTACAAAGGCGACGCCGTCAGCTTCGGCGATCTGTCGACCAAGCTCGCCGCCAAGGACATCGTGCTCATCGGGGTGACGAGCGGCGGCAAGTACAAGGTCAACCCGGGCACGGGTCACCGCGTCGAGACCGGTGACGACCTGATCATCATCTCTGCGCAGCAGCCCGACGCCATCCGCGTCTAGCTCGCGGTCGCGACTGCCGGTCCGGCAAGCAGGGCCGTGAGCGACTTGTACGCGCGGTGGGCCCGAACGCGGAGCGCTCCCGGTCGGACGCCGAGGCGGTCGGCGATCTCCGCCATGCTCATGCCGCGAAGCTTGTGCAGGGTGACGACCTCGCGCTGCGAGGGGGGCAGGTGTTCGATCGCCTGGCGGACGCGACGGGCGACTTCCTCCTTGGACTCGAGGCTGATGCGCGCCTCTTCGGCGGTGACCGGAGCCTCGGGAATTCCGATGCCGGCGGTGTCACCCTTGGCGAGCAGCGTGTCGTGCCGACGGTCGCGACGGTAGTTGTGCCGCAGGTGGTCGAGCGCCACGTTGCGGGCGATGGCGAGGTACCAGCCCTCGACGGCTCGATCGGCGCGATCGGGGAGCGAGGCGAAGCGCTCGCGCGCGGCGTGGCCCCGGAGGAAGGTGAGCTGAACGAGATCGTCCACCGTGCTGGCGTCCCGGATGAGTCGGGAGAGGCGCGAACGCACCTTGGGCTCGAGTGCCCGGTGAAGCTGGGCGAAGGCCGCTTGGTCTCCGTCCACGTAGCGCTCCATGATCTCGTGGAGCCCGCGGAGGTTGGTCTCTTGGTTGGTTGCGGCGTGCATGGCGTGACCTCGTAGTTGACTGGTCGGTAAAGTTTGGAAATCGGGTGTGGGTCGGCTTCGGTCGACGGTCGACTCAGGAAGCCGGAACGGTGGCGTCGGCGGTGGCTGGGCGCTCGAGCATCGCGAGCGCTTGCTCGCCCATGCGGCGCACGATTTCGGGATCGGACATTGTTCGGGCCATCAAGGCGGCTCCCTGGACGCATGCGACCAGCGTCTCGGCCGTTGCCTTTGGGTCCGACACGACCAGCTCCCCGTTGGTGTCGGCTTGCTCCAGGATCTTGATGATCCCTTCACGCCACTCGACGAAAATGGTCTGGAGCTTGTCCGTGATCGCGTCGTCTCGGCCCGCCATCTCACCGGCCAGGTTGCCGAGCGGGCACCCAAGCAGCGGGCTGTTGGCGGCGGCGCGCTCACAGGCGCCGTCGTACATGCCCATGAACATCGTCCGGAGCTTCTCGACGGCGGCGCTCTGGCGCGCGTGCAGCTGCGCGACCCGCTCGCGGTTGAGCTCGGCGAACTTCTCGAGGGTCGCGATGGCCAGGGCCTGCTTGCTCTCGAAGAAGTGGTAGAAGCTGCCCTTCTTGAGGCCCGCGGCCTGGCAGATGTCGGAGACGCTCACCGCGGTGTAGCCGCGTTCGTGCAGCAGCTTGGCCGCAGTGGCCAGCAGACGGTCCCGGGCATCGCTACAGCGACCCATGGCCTCGGCTCCCGTCTGTGATGTTGCGTGAGTAGCGCACGGTTTTCTTGTCCGACCGGTCAACTATAGAACCGGCTTTTTGATTCACAACCCCCCCAAACGAAATTTTAACGCAGGGACCCGCTGCACGGACGCTGGGCCGTTCGCACGCGCCGGCGTCAACAGCGCGGCCTACGCGAACCGTCAGGACGGCGATCGAGGTCGGCTACGCTGAGTGAAGTGCTTGGTCGCCTC
>JGI12316J15310_10001782_pt1 | contig 18486 bp, 18 predicted proteins | sample MarCyaLeptolynsp_FD_15310 | JGI IMG/M metagenome (IMG submission 15310)
TTTGGCGATGGCAAATTGCTGTTGGAAAACCCGTTCGACCTTGCCGAGATCCTGATTTCGAAACAGGGTTGGACCCGAAAGAAGATCGACGAGATCGTCGCTGGCAACACCAAGCGCATTATCAAGTTGACCAATCCGGTCCCGGTACACATCACTTATCTGACGGCGTGGACCAACAAGGACGGAAAGATGCAATTCCGCCGCGACATCTACGAACGGGATCGAATTCTCTCTGCGGCGCTTAACCGATATGTTCCGAACTAACACCCGGACTGTTTGATGTGCCTCAGATCGGACGAAAACGATCAGGGCAACAAAAAGTTTCAGCGGGATTGCGTGAATTCTGTTTCACGCAATCCCGCTTCCAAAGCCATGATTGACCAAAAGCACCACTGTGCTGACAGGTTTGGCCTGATTCAGGTCGCCGAAACCATTGTCGCGCACCGGCAGGTGGAGTAGGAAAGCGGCCTCAGCCACAGCGTTCGTTTGGGCGCACCAGCCACACGGGGTTTCCAGGCCATGAAGTTCACTGCTCCGCTTCTTTCCGGTCGGTTGCAGCGCCGATACATGCGGTTTCTCTCCGACATCACGCTGGACAGCGGCGAAATCATCAAGGCCCATTGTCCCAATCCCGGCTCAATGCTGGGCTTGAAGGAACCGGGCAGTCGGGTCTGGGTATCGGAATCCGACAATCCCAAACGCAAACTGAAATACACATTCGAACTGATCGAAGCCGATGGAACCATTGTCGGCATCAACACGCAACATCCGAACCTGCTCGTCGAGGAGGCCGTTCTCGACGGCACGATCACCGAACTTTCCGGCTACGAAAACCTGAAACGCGAGGTGAAATACGGCAAGAATTCCCGTATCGACCTGCTCCTCGACGACCCGGAAAAGGGCCGCTGCTACGTGGAAGTCAAGAACGTGCACCTGCGGCGCGAACCGGACCTCGTGGAGTTTCCGGATTCCGTCACGAGTCGCGGCGCCAAGCATTTGGGCGAATTGTCTGACATGATCGCCGACGGACACCGCGCCGTGATGGTGTTTCTGATCCAACGCGACGATGGCAAGGCGTTTTCCCTGGCCCGCGACATCGATCCGGCCTATGGCGAGGCCTTCGACAAGGCGGCTGCGGCCGGTGTTGAGATGCTTGCTTATTCGTGTTCGGTCAGTGAAGACGAAATCAGGGCCTATCGCGCCATTCCCATCAAGGATCTGCAGTAGGTGCAATAGGGTCTGTGGACGCGGCCGCCAATATCACGGTCTCGGCAATCTGTAGACATCGCGCGTGAGACCGTCGGGGAATTGTTCACGGGCGATTGGCACACCGCCCAAGGACAAAACGAGCGCTTTGGCGGCGGTGTTTTTGTCGTTCATGTGGGTTTGAACAAGATCCCAACCCAGCGTGTCGTACCCGTAACGGATGACGGCTTTGGACGCCTCTTTTGCAAATCCCATGCGCCTTGCCGAGCTTGCAATCCACCACGTCAGTTCAGATCTCGGCCATCCCCCTGGCCACAGTAGCCCGCACCCTCCGACAATTCTTCCATCCGCTTTGCTTTCGAGCGTCCAGGTCCCGTAGCCTCGCAAATGCCAATGTCCCAAATCCCGTGCGAGCCTATTCCATGCTTCATTCACGGTTTTGGGGCCGCCATAAAAGTGTGACGCTTCCGCATCCGCATAGAATTCCGCATAGGCGTCTACGTCACGGTCCTCGGGCGCACGAAGCAGGAGACGGTCGGTATTCAGGCTCGGAATTTTCTGCATTCAATCTTTCCACACGAGATATCGACCATCAGACTTTTTGAGAGTCCCAAGGAGATCCGAATGAGCCCGCCGGGCGAAATGTCACTGTCGGCATGGGGGGAAATCCAAAGGATCTCTATGTCTTTTCAAAAACCAAATTCAACCGCGTCTCTGCCACAAGCCGATAGTTCTGGGCATTTAACAGGCCTCGCAGATCTCCGTGCCAGGCGTCGTCCGACCGCTCCAATACGATCATTCGCGGATGCAACGTCTCCGGCGCCGCGTCAAAGAACGGAAACAGGATTATGTCTTCGGCTCCTTCGACATCGATCTTCAAGGCGTCGACATGGTCGATCTCCTCGTCCTCAAGGATTGCCATCAGGGTCTTTGTCGGAACCCGGGTCGCGGTTTCACTGCCGGCGTCGCCGATCATCTTGACGCTGGATTCGCCCTGATTGCCCCGATCGACGAACAGGGTCATTTCGCCGTTCTCCCCGCCGACGGCACAATCCAGCGTCCTGATACCGCGATCCGGATTGAAGCCCATATTGGTTTTCAGCCGGTCGAGAATGTCCGCTTGCGGTTCGATGGCCAGGATCGTCGGTTTGCCGGTCGCCGCGCCTGCAATGAAGAAGGAATAGAGGCCGACATTGGCGCCGATATCGACAAAGACCGGATTTTCCGGCAGTCGCTCGGCGAGCAAGGTCCGTTCGGTCTCATCGAAATATTGCGGTGTGAAAAGGGCGCGTCGTTCGCACACATTCCGAAACGGATAAAGCCGCAGATCATGGTCGAACAACCGGACGTCGAGCGGTCCGTTCAGCGTCATCAGGCCGAAACGGCGCACAATGAACGCCATCCGCCGACCAAACCACGTATCGGGCATGGACTTGGTTATCTCCATGACCTTGCGATGGAACCACGCCGGGCGATAGGTGCCGAATTCGGACACGGCTTCGACATTGTTGTTGGACTGTGTCATCTTCAACACCATCTCATATAGTCAGTCCCGGCACCTGGCGGCCTTGCGGAAGGCAGGACACGCTGCGTGCTGTCGCTTTTGTGTTTATTTTACGCCCGACATTCGGTATCACCGGATATCACACTTGAAACCGCCGGTCGCGCTTGACGAGACCGGCCTGTCCATAGAGATCCCAACCGGATCGTGGTGAACCTCATGGTAACTTACGTCGACGCCGCCGAAGCCCCCGCAAGAAACACCGGCGCCATTCGCCTTTATGACCGTGACGATTTCGCGGAGATGCAATTTGCGGGTCAACTCGCGGCGCGTTGCTTGGACGAACTTTGCGATATCGTCAAGCCCGGCACGACGACCGCTGAAATCAACGATCACGTTCACGCCTTTGCCATGCATCACAATGTGGTGCCCGCGACCCTGAATTATCGCGGATATCTGAAATCCTGCTGCACGTCGATCAACCACGTCGTCTGTCACGGTATCCCGAACGACAAACCGCTTCGCGCCGGTGATATCGTGAACATCGATGTGACGTTCATTCACAATGGCTGGCACGGCGATTCCAGTCGCATGTATCCCGTCGGTCCTCTGAAACGCGCGGCCGAGCGCCTGATCGAGGTCACGTACAATTCGCTGATGCGCGGTGTGGAGGCGGCACAGCCCGGCGCAACCACCGGCGATATCGGTGCCGCCATTCAGACCTACGTCGAATCGGAACGCTGCAGCGTTGTTCGCGACTTTTGCGGCCACGGCGTCGGTCAACTGTTCCATGATTCCCCGAACATCCTGCATTATGGCCGCCCCGGGGAAGGCATCGAACTGAAACCCGGCATGATCTTCACCATTGAACCGATGGTCAATCTCGGTCGGCCGCATGTAAAGATCCTCTCTGACGGCTGGACCGCTGTCACGCGGGACCGCTCTCTTTCGGCGCAATTCGAACATTCCATCGGCATCACTGAAACCGGCAACCAGATCTTTACACAATCGCCGGGCGGGCGGGACAAACCCGGATTCTCATAGGCCTTTTCCGGAACCGGGCCCGACCGGCCCGGTCACGAGGTGCGATGCGCGGTTTGAAAGACGATTCGGGCAATATCCCCCATTATCACGGCCATCGCGAACGGTTGCGGGCAAGATTCCGCGAAGCGGGTGCCGATGCCCTTGCAGATTATGAATTGCTGGAAATGTTCCTGTTCCGGACAATCCGGCGCGGCGACACGAAGCCGATCGCCAAGGCGCTTCTGCAAAAGTTCGGCACGTTTTCAGAAGTCCTGTCCGCTCCGGATCACCGCCTCAAGGAAGTCAAGGGTGTCGGGGACGCCATCGTCGACGATCTGAAACTGGCCCTTGCCATGGCCAAACGGTTTTCCCGCGAAGCCATCCGCGACCGGACAATCCTGTCCTCATGGTCGGCCGTTATCGATTATTGCCGCGCTGCCATGGCCTATGCGACGGTCGAAGAGTTCCGCATCCTGTTTCTTGACAAGAAGAACGCCCTCATCGCCGATGAGGTCCAGCAGTCCGGAACAATCGATCACACCCCGGTCTATCCGCGCGAGATCGTCAAGCGATGTCTGGAAGTCTCCGCATCCGCGATCATTCTCGTGCACAACCACCCGTCAGGCGACCCAACCCCGTCCCGTGCCGATATCACCATGACGAAGCAGATCGTCGACATCGCCGAACCGCTCGGGATTACGGTCCACGACCACATCATTGTCGCCCGCGACGGACATGCAAGTTTTCGGGCTCTGGAACTGATCTGACCTGGCCCGTTTCAATCGAAATAGCCGGCCCGGACGGCAGCTCCGATCAGGTTCAGCATCAGCCGCGAGGCGGTTATCGAACTTATGTCATTCACGTCGCGGCTCGGTGTGATCTCCACAATATCCATCCCCACAACCTCGCCTTTCCCGACTAGACCACGGATCAGTTTACAGGCCTGAAGGTAGGTCACGCCGCCCGGCGCCGGCCCGGCCACCGCAGGCATGACTGAGGGATCCAGCCCGTCGGCATCAATGGTGATATAATATTTCGCGTCGTCGGGAATGCGGTCGAGAACCGCCTGCGCACCCCCGTCGTGAAGCTCTTCAGCCGTTATCAGGTTGGCGCCGTAGGCAATTGCCGCCTCGACTTCGGCGGCCGTGGCGCTGCCCTGGTTGCGCAACCCGATCTGGAAAAGTTCGGTCACATGCGCCATCTCGGACGCTCGGCGCATCGGACTGGAATAGCCCTCCCTGACACCGCTCTTGTGATCGACCCAGTCGAGATGAGCGTCAATCTGAACGACAATGATCGGCCCCTCCGCCCCATATGCCCGCAGCACCGGCACGGGTATGCCGTGGTCTCCCCCGATTATGATCGGGAGCGCTCCGCCCGCCCGTATGCAACGCACGGCCGCTTCGGCATTCCGCGATTGCTGCGTAAGGTCACGCGGGTCGGCGAGGACGTCGCCGCAATCGACCGCGCGGATCGCCTTGCCGTCAAACAATGTTCCGCCGAGATCGAAATCCCATCGTTCAAGAGACTTGCAGGCCACAAGACTGGCCTGGCGCACGGCATGTGGCGCCCTCGACTGGTCGTTGGCGACTTCGTCAATCGTATACGGATCGCCATGGGGAATGCCGAGAATCGCGATATCGGCCTCAAGGGAATTCAAGTCGAGTGCGCACTCGAAATTCAAAAAACTCGCAGCACTTTGTTTCGGCTTTGTTGTGAGCTCCGTCGACATGCCCGTCCTCCCTATCGACTATGTCCCACCGCTCCCGGAATTCACCGGAACGGTTCTGCGGATCGATTAGAACAACGAACGGGATTGCAGGCAATGCCTGGCTCAAGGAACCGGATGATGCCCTGCATTACCATCCGGCCTCACCCGAAATCAAACCGTGGATCTTGCCGAATGCAGCGTCTATTGTTGGCGAAAGCGTAGACGGATCCGCAACGGAGTTTGCACCATGACGCCCGCAGCGGCCTCAGTCCCCAAAATGTTTTCAGCCTGATGACCGGCGATTATGATTACATCATCGTCGGCGCCGGTTCGGCCGGATGTGTGCTGGCCAACCGGCTTTCGGCCGATGGGCGCCACAAGGTTCTGCTCCTGGAAGCAGGACCGGCCGATCGCAATCCCTGGATTCACATTCCGCTCGGATATGCGCGCCTGTTTACCAACCCCCGTGCCAACTGGATGTACGAAACCGAGCCCGAACCCGAACTCGACGGTCGGCGAATCTTCCAGCCGCGCGGAAAAGTGCTCGGCGGCTCCAGTTCGATCAACGGCTTGATTTACATACGCGGACAGCGCGAGGATTTCGATCTCTGGCGGCAGTTGGGCAATCCCGGCTGGAGTTGGGAAGATGTTCTGCCCTATTTTCTGCGCGCCGAAGACAATGAGAACGGCGCCGACGATTATCACGGCGCCGGCGGTCCGCTCGCGGTCGCCAACCAGCGGTTCAAACACAAGCTGGGCGACGCGTTCATTGCAGCCGGTGTTGCCACCGGCCTGCCGGAAAACCGGGATTTCAACGGTGCAAGTCAGGAAGGCATCGGCTACTACAACACCACGTCGCGAAACGGTGTGCGATGCAGCACGGCGACGGCCTATCTGAAACCGGCGCGTTCACGGCAGAACCTCAGGGTCGAGACCGAAGCCCATGTCGAACGGATCCTCTTCGATCAAAACCGCGCCTGCGGTGTCGAATACCGGCGCGCGGGGGCCACCCAGCGGGCTTCGGCCAACGGCGAGATAATCCTGTGCGGCGGCGCGATCAATTCGCCCCAGGTGCTGGAACTGTCGGGAATAGGCGATGCGGAACGTCTGTCCGCCAACAACATCCCGATTGTCTGCGACCGGCCGATGGTCGGTGAAAATCTGCAGGACCATTATCAGGTTCGCCTGGTTCTCGAGGCCCGGGGTGTCGGCACGATCAACGACCAGTACAATAACATCCTGCGCCGTGTCGGCATGGGCGCCGACTATCTGTTCCGGCGCCGCGGAGCACTGGCGATCAGTGCCGGGTTTGTCGGCGTATTCTTCAAGACCCGGCCGGAACTGGCAACGCCGGACATTCAGGTCCACTTCGTTCCCTTCAGCGCCGACAAGATGGGCCAGGCCCTGCACCGGTTTTCAGGCTTCAGCGCCTCGATCTGCCAGCTCCGACCCGAAAGCCGCGGCAGCATACACATCGCCTCGCCCGACCCGCTCACCCATCCGGCCATCAAGGTGAATTACCTGTCGACCGAGGCCGACCGCCAGACCAATGTCGAAGGCCTGAAGCGCTTGCGCGCAATCATGCAGGCCGCTCCGATGCGTCCCTATCTGGCCCGCGAGGTGGAACCGGGACCGGAGGTTGCGAGCGACGATGAGCTTCTCGCCTATTGCCGTCGTTCGGGCACCACGATTTATCATCCCGTCAGCACCTGTGCGATGGGGCCGGAGGAAAGCGCCGTCGTCACACCGGACCTCAAGGTAAGAGGCGTCGACGGATTGCGGGTTGCGGATGGATCGGTGATGCCGCGACTGATTTCGGGCAATACCAATGCAGCGATCATCATGATCGCGGAAAGGGCGTCCGACATGATCCTTGCCGACAGCCGGTAAACAGAACCAACGGAGCGCGTCCATGACGTCGAAAAATTTGGGATTCATCGGATTGGGGCGCATGGGCAGTGGCATGGCCAGGAACCTGATCAAGTCCCGCGACATCCTATATGTCTTTGATCCGCTGCCCGAAGCCGTCGCGCCCCTGACCGAGGCGGGCGCGATTGCATGCGCCAGCCCGGCGGAAATCGCCAAACGGTGTGATGTCGTGCTTTTGTGCCTGCCTGCCGCACCGCAGGTCCGGTCGGTAATCTTCGGACCTGACGGCCTGGTGAAATCGGACGCCGGACGGCGCGTGATGACGATTGTCGACACCACGACACTTGACCGCACAGATGCCATCGCAATTGCCGCCGAAGCCAGCGAACACGGAATTGCCTATTGGGACTGTCCGGTCTCCGGCATGCCGTTTCGCGCCGTCGAGGGCACGTTGACCGTCATGTTCGGCGGCACGGAAGAAGCGTTTGCAGAAGCAAAGCCATTGCTCGAACCGTTTGCCAGCGAAACCATCCACAGCGGTCCGCTCGGGTGCGGCCAGGCCATGAAGGCCATCAACAACATCATCTACAACATCAACATCGCCGGGCTCTGCGAAGTCCTGCCGCTGGCGGTTGCCGTCGGGCTGGATCCGGAGCAAGTCGGGAGGCTCGTGACATCGGCGAGCTCCCGCAGCTTCGCGTCTGACTATTTCGTACCGCGAATGCTGGAGCGCCGGTTCGACACGGATTTTGCGATGAACGATGCCTACAAGGACATCGTCAACATCCAGAACATGGGGATCGAAACCCGGGCCAGCCTGCCGGTAGTCAACGCGATGATTTCAACCTATCAGGCGGCAATCAGCGCCGGCTATGGCGATGAACCCAAGAGCGCGATGCTCAAGGTCTATGAAAAGGCACTTGGCGTGACCTTCGCCAAGACAGAAAATCAGTCGAAATGACCACGGAACGAGGCCGTCTGCGTCCTGGAAGACGCAAGTTGTTATCGTTTGATCCGGGCGGATGGAACGCAACATGCGTTGCGCCACTTTTCCTTGGACAGAAGCCGGATAACGAGTTTTACTAATGCAGGAGCATGCAGAGTTTGCATGCTGTCTGGTAAAAAGTTGGCTTGATGAATTCACAGATCCGCGCCTTTGACGAAATGAACGCCACTGGCGATGAATGCCGCGCCGCCTACAAGGTCATAAAGCCCTGGCTGGAAAACTCCGACAAGGACATTTTGAGGCTCCGCCAGTCGGAAGCCGAACATCTGTTCCGCAGGATCGGTATTACGTTTGCGGTCTATGGAGAAGCCGACGCCGAAGAGCGGCTGATACCCTTCGATATCGTCCCGCGGGTGCTGACCCGGACAGAGTGGCAGCGGGTCACGGAAGGTCTTAACCAGCGGGTCGAGGCCCTGAACCTGTTCCTGAAGGACATCTATTCCAAGGCCGACATCATCAAGGCCGGGATTATTCCCGCCGACCTGATTTACCAGAACCCCTATTATCGGCCGGAAATGCTCGGCAATCCGGTCGCCCATGACATTTACGTCCATATTGCCGGGATTGATCTGGTCCGGGTCGATTCCGAAACCTTTTATGTTCTGGAAGACAATGCGCGCACGCCGTCCGGCGTCTCCTACATGCTGGAAAACCGTGAGGTGATGATGCGGCTGTTTCCGGACCTGTTTTCCGAACACCAGATTGCGCCGGTCGACAATTATCCCGATGAATTGCTGGCAACCCTGCGGTCCTCGGCGCCGCACACATCGTCTTCCGAACCCAATGTGGTTCTGTTGACACCCGGTCAGTTCAACTCCGCCTATTACGAACATTCCTTTCTGGCCGACAAGATGGGCATCGAACTGGTCGAGGGCCGCGATCTTCTGGTGCGCGACAACATCGTCTACATGCGCACCACCGAGGGGCCGAAGCGGGTCGATGTGATCTACCGCCGGGTCGACGATGATTTTCTCGATCCGCTGGCGTTTCGCCCGGATTCGAGCCTTGGCGTGCCCGGACTGATGAGCGCCTACCGCGCCGGCAACGTGACGCTCGCCAATGCGGTCGGCACCGGCGTCGCCGACGACAAGGCGGTCTATACGTACATGCCCGACATCATCCGGTTTTACCTGGGCGAAGAGCCGATCCTGAAGAACGTACCGACCTGGCGCTGCCGGGAGCCGGATGCCCTCGCCTACGCCCTCGACAATCTTCCCGACCTGGTCGTCAAGGAGGTGTCCGGTTCGGGCGGGTACGGCATGCTCGTCGGACCGAAGTCGGACGCCCGGACCCGCGAGGAATTTGCCCATAAATTGCGTGCCAACCCGCACGACTTCATCGCCCAGCCGACCCTTGCCCTGTCCACTTGCCCGACCTTCGTTGCAGAGGGTGTGGCGCCGCGGCACGTGGATCTGAGGCCGTTCGTGCTGTCGGGGCCTGACGGCATCAAGGCGGTGCCCGGCGGCCTGACCCGGGTGGCGCTCAAGGAAGGATCGCTGGTGGTCAATTCAAGCCAGGGCGGCGGCACCAAGGATACCTGGGTGGTCGATGGCCTCGACGAAGACGGGCCGGAGGCGTAGGCGATGCTGAGCAGGACAGCGGACAATCTTTACTGGCTTTCGCGTTACGTCGAGCGCGCCGACAACACGGCCCGCATAATCGGGACCGCCCAGCGCCTTTCCGCGTTGCCGGTCCATTACGGGCGCTCCACAAACGAATGGGAATCGGCCGTCGCCTCGACTGGGGCCCTGGACATCTTCTACCAGCACTACGACGTCGCCAATCGCACCAATGTCGTTGAATTTCTTGCGTTTTCGGAGGCCAATCCGTCCAGCATCTGGAACTGTTTCGCCATCGCGCGCAGCAATGCCCGCGCCGTGCGAACGGCGCTTACAATCGAAATGTGGGAAGCCATCAACGATGCCTGGCACGATCTGAAGCGCTCCATCAAGATGCCGCGCACGGACGCTTCGCTCACGGATTTCCTTGCCTGGGTCGAGCGGGTTTCCCTGGCATTCGACGGATCCGCCTACCGAACCATGCTGCGCAACGACGCCTACTGGTTCTCCCGCCTCGGGGTCTGCCTGGAGCGCGCCGATTCGACCGCCCGCATTCTGGACGTCAAATACCACGTCCTGTTGCCCCCGAACGAACCGATCGGCGGCAGTCTCGATTATTTTCAATGGTCGGCGATTCTCAGATCCGTATCCGCGCTGACATCCTACCACTGGGTCTACAAGGAGAGTCTGAAGCCGTGGCTGGTCGCCGATCTGTTGATATTGCGCAAGGAAATGCCGCGTTCGCTGACAAATTGTTATGAAAATGTCTCAATGTTCCTGGATCGTCTGTCCCGCGACTACGGTCGTCAGGGTCCGAGCCAGCGCATGGCCAGAGAGACCTTTGCAAGATTGCAAAATACGGATATCGAGGTCATCTTCCAGGATGGCCTGCACGAGTTCGTCGAGGACATGATAGCCCAGAACAACCTGCTTGGCGCCACCATCTCGGAACAATATCTGAAGTGAACTCAACAAAGCCCACAATGGTCCGGCATGCGCCTCAAGATCCATCATACGACCCGTTACCGCTACGAGAGTCCGGCGACCTATGCGATTCAGGTGCTGCGTCTCACCCCGCGCGATCACAAGGGACAATATGTCTGCGACTGGCGCCTCGACATCAACGCCGACTGCAAGCTTGAAGCGATCCCGGATTCTTATGGCAACCGAACCCACAGTTTCTCCGTCGACGGTCCGATTGAAGATCTTACGATCTCCGCGGTCGGTGAAGTGGAGACCAATGATACAAGCGGCATCGTTTCCGGTACCAGGGAACGCCTGCCAAAGGCGCTTTACCTGCGCGAAACCAGTCTGACCGAAGCGAATCCGGAGCTCCGGACCTTTGCCGCAGATACGACATCGTCACCGGGACAGGATCTGCTTGCCAGGGTTCACGCCCTGAACGCCGGAATTCACAAGGCCGTCCGCTTCGATGTGTCCGCGACCGAAACCACGACGACGGCTGCCGACGCGTTTACCCATCGCCACGGCGTCTGTCAGGACCTCGCGCACATCTTCATCACATGCTGTCGGGAATTGGACATTCCCGCGCGTTATGTCGGCGGTTACATGTTCCGCTCGGACGGCGAAAACCAACAGAGCGCCGGTCATGCCTGGGCCGAGGCCTGGATCGACGGAATTGGATGGGTCGCCTTCGACCCGGCCCACGGCCTGTGCCCCGACGACGCCTATGTGCGGGTGGCCGTCGGCCTGGATTTCCTGGCGGCATCGCCAATTCGCGGCGTCCGATACGGCGGCGTTGGCGAATCGATGGAAGTTTCGGTTCAAATCGAGGATTTGAGCGCAGAACGCGTTGCCTCGTAGGGGCGTGGCCTTATAGTGCCTCGTCCCGGCATCGGCCATCGCCGCTGTCGTCTCTACCTTGTTCTCCCGAAGGCGTATCATGACCTATTGTGTAGGAATTCTCGTCCAGGACGGCATCGTCATGATTGCCGACACCCGCACCAATGCCGGTCTCGACAATGTCGCCACCTTCCAGAAGCTGCACGTTTTTGAAACCGAGGGGGAACGGGTCGTCACGCTTGCCACGGCCGGCAACCTGGCGATCAGTCAGTCCGTCCTGAGCCTGCTCACCGAAGGTCTGGAAGACCCCGAGACCGGCGAGAAGGAAACGTTGGACATGATGCCGTCCATGTTCAGGAGCGCACAATTTGTCGGGCGCGCCATTCGCGAAGTCTATCGCATCGACGGAAAGGCGTTGAAGCAACAGGGGTCGAGCTTCGATGTGCAGATGTTGCTGGGCGGCCAGATCAACAGCGGCAAGGCCCGCCTGTTCATGATCTATTCAGCCGGCAATTTCATCGAGGCAACGCCGGAAACGCCCTATCTGCAGATCGGCGAGCACAAATACGGCAAGCCGATCCTCGACCGCTCGGTCACGGAAGCAACGTCCCTCGCCGACGCCCTGAAGCTCGGACTGATTTCCATGGATTCGACCATGCGTTCCAACCTCGGCGTCGGCATGCCGATCGATCTCATGGCCTATCGCCGCGACCGGTTGAAGGTGGCGCTGCAGAAACGGATCGAGCCCGGCGAACCCTATTTCCACGACCTGAGAGAACGCTGGTCTGCGGCCTTGCGCGCCGCGCATGTGGCAATCCCGAGCCCGCCCTACGGGCTGGATGATTGACCTGAATTCGCAAGCGCAGAGTGCGCTTCAACGGGCTTCTATCGCATAGTGCACCGCCCTTGGCGTGCAATCCTCGCCGTTGATCGGGACGATGTCCATCGGGCATGTCGAGAGGATGACGATGACATCCATCTCGGCCAGAAGCCTGACATGGTCGCCGGGCCTGCTGAGGGGCGGCGCAATATCCATCTCATCGCCGATTACCGGAACGTTCATCCACAGGTTGACCGGATTGGGAACCTGTGGCGGTTCCACACCGATGGCTCCCAGGGCGCCAAGGAAATTGTCCCGGCAATTGGCGTGCCCCGGTTTCGCGCCGAGATGGACATAGAGCCACGGGTCGCAACACGCCACCAGCATATCGTGGGTTCCCGGAAAACTGTCTTCGCTCAAGAGCAACATGGGCGTGCGGCGGTTGCTCCAGAAATTCTCGCCGGCTTTGGTATAGAGGTGCCCGTTCATCCGTCGTGTATGCTCCACCGACAGATATTCGGTTGGATCGTCCAGCGACAGCGCCCAGGTGTCGACAACCTGGGAGCCGAACGTGTTTCGCAGGAACAGCGTCTCTCCCTGCCGCAGGGTGATTGCCATCCCTTCGCCGGCCGGAACTTCGGACAGGTGTTTCTCAATTGCCATGAAGGATTTTCTCCGAACGTGCCGTGACAGTTTGCGGACATCGTCGCAATTGGCATCCGATCGGGACATGCCCTCCAGTCAAAATCAACACAACGATAGCACCGCCTCATGCGCGGGCAAGAATGGCGAGTTCACCGGCCTCTGGCGACCACAACTCGCCGGTCGTGAGCGCGAGCGCTTCTTCAACCGCCAGACCAGCTTGTGTGACTTCAGCAGAAATCGTATCCGGATCAAAATATTGCAGCCAATTGAATATCTCGAACCGGCGCGTTGGAGTGACGATCAGGTAGCGGTCGAGTGCAAGTTTTGCCTCATCGTAGAGAAAGGTCGTCTGAAAACCAAAATGATCGTCAGGTGACCAGAAATCTCCCATGGGATTGCGCGCGTAGGTCGCCGTTTCTTGACGTTCGGAGAATTGCGCCGTCGTGTGCACGTCAAAAAAAAATATCCCTCCGGGTCTCAGCATCTCCATGATTCGTTTTAAGAGGCTCTGCCTTTTTTGGGGCGAAAGGGCACAATAATCACAGTAGATCAGGGTAACCACATCCTGTTCGACGGGGAGATCGTCGGTAAGATAATTGGCTTGTCGGTAGTCGACATCCAGGTTCTTTGCAGCGGCCTCTGAGCGGGCTTGTGCAAGAGAAACCGAAGAGAAGTCGACACCGGTCACTTTGGCGCCCCTGTCCGCCATGCGCGTCGCATAAAGACCGGGACCGCAGCCCAAATCACAGACAGTTTTGCAGGAAAGTCCGATCTTGCGATCGAACCACTCCACGATTCCGTCGATGGTTTGAATGCGGCGCGAAGCAAGGTCAGTTCCCTGGTCCAGATGGTATTCCAGCATCTTTTGGGCGATCCAGGGATCGGTCCAGAGCGTGTCGATCGTGCAGCGCGAGAATGGGTCGGGTTTCCGGTTGAGTTCGTTCAGTTCGGAGTACATTCCGTACGCTCCCTCGCGGCCCGGTTACCTTCGACGGCAACCACTGACACGGCCGTGACTGCAAGGCAAGACGAGGATCGGCTTCGCGCGAAGTCCGATCATGATGTCGAACGACTTAATCCGACAGCCTGAGTAAACCTGACCGGCTCTAGAATTTCCCCATACCCCTTCCCCTCAGGGTCTCTGCAATCTCATCCAGTACTCTGGGATCTTCGATCGTCGCCGGCATCATCCACGCCTCGCCATCGACGATTTTCTGCATCGTTCCGCGCAGGATCTTGCCGGATCGGGTCTTGGGCAAGCGTTGCACCGTGACCGCGGTCTTGAACGCCGCAACCGGCCCGATCTTTTCGCGCACCAGTTTGACGACTTCAGATTCGATTTCGGCTTCGGACCGATCGACGCCGGATTTCAGGATCATGAATCCGACCGGCATCTGGCCCTTCAACTTGTCGGCAACCCCGATCACCGCGCACTCGGCAACCGCGGAATGGCCGGCAATCACTTCTTCCATTCCGCCTGTCGACAGACGGTGACCGGCGACATTGATGATGTCGTCGGTGCGCGCCATGACAAACAGATACCCGTCCTCGTCCATGATCCCGGCATCGGAGGTTTTGTAATAGCCGGGAAATTCGTTCAGATAGGAGTCGTGAAACCGCTCTACTGCGTTCCAGAGCGTCGGCAGATTGCCCGGCGGCAATGGCAGTTTCACGACGATGTTGCCGAGCGTTCCGGCTTCAACCGGATGACCGGCATCGTCCAGAACCTGAATGTCGTAGCCGGGCATCGCGACCGTCGGCGATCCGAGCTTCACCTCAAGCGCGCCCAGTCCGACCGGATTGCCGGCGATCGTCCAGCCGGTTTCGGTCTGCCACCAATGGTCGATGACCGGAACGTCGAGTTTTTCGCGCGCCCACAGGATCGTATCCGGATCGGCGCGTTCTCCGGCGAGAAACAGCGTCCTGAGGCCGGACAGGTCATGCCGGGCCAGGAAGTCTCCCTCCGGATCCTCCTTCTTGACCGCGCGAATGGCCGTTGGCGCTGTGAAGAACGCGACCACCTTGTGCTCTTCGATCACCCGCCAGAACGTGCCGGCATCGGGCGTGCCGACCGGCTTGCCTTCAAACAGGATCGTCGTGCACCCCTTCAGCAAGGGTGCGTAGACAATGTAGGAATGGCCGACGACCCAGCCGACATCCGAAGCGGCCCAGAACACTTCCCCGGGCTCGACGCCGTAGATCGCCAGCATCGACCAGTTGAGCGCGACCATGTGGCCGCCATTGTCGCGTACGACGCCCTTGGGCTGGCCGGTCGTGCCCGACGTGTAGAGAATGTAGAGCGGATCGGTTGCCGCGACCGCCACACAGGGAACTTCCGTGCCCGCGGATTTGTGCGCGTCGCACGCCGAAGCGTAATCCACATCGCGGCCCTCGATCAGGTCGCAAGTCTTTTGTTCGCGCTGCAGAATAATACAGGTCTCCGGCTTGTTTGCCGCGAGATCGATGGCTTCATCCAGCAGCGGCTTGTAAGCAATGACCCGGCCGGGCTCGATGCCGCAGGAAGCCGATATCACGGCTTTCGGCGCGCAATCGTCGATCCGTGTCTTCAGTTCGTTTGCGGCAAATCCGCCGAAAACCACCGAGTGCACGGCGCCGAGACGGGCGACCGCCAGCATGGCAAAGGCCGCCTGGGGGATCATCGGCATGTAGATCAGCACCCGGTCGCCCTTCTCAACGCCCCGATCCCTCAGCACCGCCGCCAGAGACTCAACTTCGATCTTCAGATCCGCATAGGAAAAGGTCCGTTTGGCCCCGGTGATCGGACTGTCGTAGATGATTGCCGGCTGATCGGCCCGGCCATTGGCGACATGGCGGTCGACCGCATTGTGGCACGTGTTGCATTCGGCACCGGCAAACCAGCGTCCATACACGCCGGCAGACGCGTCGAACACCGTGTCCCAGGATTTCGTCCAGTCGAGTTCGCTCGCCGCATTCGCCCAGAAACCCTGCGGATCGTCCCGCCAGGTCTGATAGGTCTGGTGATAAAGGGATGTCGAAGTCATGGTCTCATTCCTCTCCCAAAAATTGGCGACAAAGAGCGTTCGCACGCCCGGCACGCACGTTCATGGTTCACATCATCGCAGCGCGAAGGCGCGCCGCTGATGGGGATATTGGTCTACCGGTTGCGGCGCTGGCCGCCGATCTGCGCCAGGACCGAGTTGGCCGCGTCCATAACGTTGGAGCCCGGCCCGAATATTTCGGCGACACCGGCTTCGCGCAGATAGTCATAGTCCTGTTCCGGGATCACCCCGCCGCAGACGACGGTGATGTCGCTGCCGCCCTGTTCACCCAATTGTTTGATCAGGTCCGGAACCAGGGTCTTGTGGCCGGCGGCAAGGGAAGAAACGCCGATGACATCGACCTTCATGTCGATCGCCTTGCGCGCCACTTCATCAGGGGTTTCGAACATATCGGTCAGGTCGACCTTGAACCCCATATCGGCAAAGGCCGTGACGATGACCTTGGCACCGCGATCATGGCCATCCTGGCCCATCTTCGCGACGAGAACGTGCGGTTCGCGGCCGCGTTCCGCTTTCAGGTCGGCGATCCGGTTCCGGATCGCTTCATATTCGGGTTCATTGCGGTAGGCGTCGCCATAGACACCGGAAATCACCCGGGTCGTCGCCTGGAACCGGTTGAAGGACCGTTCCATCGCGTCGGAGATTTCCCCGAGCGATGCCCGGGCCCGTGCCGCCTCCACCGCGGCGGCGAGCAGATTGCCTTCACCGGTCCGCGCCACATTTGCCAGCGCCTCGAGCGCTGCCTTGCAGGCTTCCTGGCTGCGGCCGGCGCGCATCTTGTTGAGGCGGGCAATCTGCGCCGCGCGCACCTTGGCATTGTCTATCTGCAGAATGTCGACCGACGGTTCGTCTTCGAGCCGGAACTTGTTGACACCGACGATGACGTCCTCGCCGAGGTCGATCCGCGCCTGGCGCCGCGCCGCGGCCTCCTCGATGCGCATTTTCGGCAGTCCCTGTTCGACCGCCTTGGTCATTCCTCCGAGCGATTCGACCTCTTCGATCAGCGACCAGGCCTCGTCGGCCAGTTGTTTGGTCAGCGCCTCGACATAATAGGAACCGCCGAGCGGGTCGACGACACGGGACACGCCGGTTTCATGCTGCAGGATCAATTGCGTGTTGCGGGCGATGCGTGCGGAAAACTCTGTCGGCAGCGCAATCGCCTCGTCGAAGGAATTGGTGTGCAACGACTGGGTGCCACCGAGCACGGCCGCCATCGCCTCAAAGGCGGTTCGCACCACATTGTTGTAGGGGTCCTGTTCGGTCAGCGACACGCCGGATGTCTGGCAGTGGGTGCGCAGCATTTTCGAACGTTCCGACTTGGCCCCGAAATCGGTCATGATGCGCGACCAGAGCTGGCGCGCGGCACGCAGCTTCGCCGCCTCCATGAAGAAATTCATACCGATGCAGAAGAAAAACGACAGCCGGCCCGCAAACGCGTCCACATCGAGCCCCTTGCCCTTGGCCACACGGACATATTCCATGCCGTCGGCGAGCGTATAGGCCAGTTCCTGCGCCAGCGTCGAGCCGGCTTCCTGCATGTGATAGCCGGAAATCGAAATCGAGTTGAATTTCGGCATGTCGCGCGCGGTATATTCGATGATGTCGGCCACGATCCGCATGGAGGGTTCCGGCGGATAGATGTAGGTGTTGCGGACCATGAACTCCTTGAGGATGTCGTTCTGGATCGTTCCCGACAGTTTCGACCGGTCGACACCCTGTTCCTCGCCTGCGACGATGAACATGGCGAGCACCGGAATGACGGCGCCGTTCATGGTCATGGATACGCTCATCTCGTCGAGCGGAATGCCGTCGAACAGGATCTTCATGTCCTCGACGCTGTCGATGGCCACGCCGGCCTTGCCGACATCGCCGACCACGCGCGGATGGTCGGAATCGTAGCCGCGGTGAGTGGCCAGATCGAACGCGACCGACAAGCCCTTTTGCCCGGCGGCGAGGTTCTTGCGGTAGAACGCATTGGATTCTTCCGCGGTCGAAAAACCGGCATATTGACGAATGGTCCAGGGACGGCCGGCATACATCGTCGCCTTGACGCCCCGGGTAAACGGCGCATGTCCCGGCAGTTCCTCATGAGCCTCCGGCGGAATGTCCCCGGCCGTGTAGAGCGGCTGGATGGCAATGCCTTCCGGCGTGTTCCAGGTCAGCGATGCCGGATCGGCGCCCTTCATTTCCTTTGACGCCAGATCGAGCCAGTCCCGGTGTGTCTTTGTCATTTCTCGAACTCCATGATCACGTCGTCAACGGCAAGGCTGTCGCCAACCTCGACCGGAATTGCGCGAATTGT
>JGI12316J15310_10000146_pt11 | contig 18471 bp, 15 predicted proteins | sample MarCyaLeptolynsp_FD_15310 | JGI IMG/M metagenome (IMG submission 15310)
CGAGGCGATCGGCCTGCGCTTGATGGGTCCGCTGTTCGTCGGTGAGCCCGCCGCCGATGGGGGCACGCGGATCTACACGCTGTTTGCCAACGGCAACGTGGACACGCGCTACGACATCGCGCACGACACGATGATCGAACCCGGGGACGTGGTGATGGCCACCAACCTTCGGACCGGCGAGTCCCGCTGCGCCCGGGTGATGCGGGACACGCCGCCGCCCGGCTATGAGGACTACCGGGGCTGGCCGGAAGCGAGCAACTGCGCCCTCAACGACGCGGGGCAGTGTCGCACGTGTCCGGAGGGCAGTGAGGGCACATACGCCTGCGACCTGGCGCGCACCTTCCGGGTGGGCGTGCCGGCGGACAAGGGCGACCCGATCCAGCTCGATGTTTACGCGGGGCCCGAGCCGGTCGAGATCATCCGAGACGAGCGAGAATGCCTGGCGCGAACCGATGCGGTGCGGCGCACCACCATCCAGCAGTTCGCCTATCCGCTGACGTATCGCGACTTCGAGATCGCGGCCGGGGACGACCTGATCGCGCTCGAGGATGGGTACGGATTTCAGCGCGGCACGCCGACGATGCGGCGATTCACGGCGATCGCTCAGATGGCGGTGGAGCCGGCCGACCCCGCCATCTACGCGGTGCACTACGCGACCGACCCGCTCGAGTTTCGCGAAGACGGGCGCGAGTTCACCAAGCGCCCCACCCACGTCCTCAACGTGGTGACGATCGGTGACGCCAACGTGCCGGTCAACTCGGGGGTCAACATTGCCAAGGTCGGCGGCTTCGTCGAAATCTTCGAGCCCGACCCGCGCTACGGCAAGACGCCCAATCGCGTGCTGATCGACGAGGGGGTCATCGAAGGCATTCCGTGGCGCGAGACTCGGGGCGAGGCATGGGGGCCGGTGCTCGTGGACGTCGACAACATCTCCAACAGCACCAACACGACGCCGATGGACCCCGCCGGTGCGGTCGATGGACGGCTGGCGCCGCGGCTCGATCCTCCGCTGCGGCTGATCTCGCCGACGATCGGGGCCACCGACGGCGGGCAGTCCGGGGTGGTGCTGCCGATGAGCGACGAGCGCCGCGGCGCCCACGGGTTTTCCCCGCCCGGTCTGACGTCGGGCGACTTTGATGTCGGGCAGTTCATGGAACACCAGATCGGATGGTTTTTCCGCACCCGAGGGACCGAGGTGCGCTTCGATCCCTGTTTACAGAGGCTGAGCGAGTGTGACTTCGTTCCCGCGAAACCCTGACCGATGATCGCCGAATCGACTCGCACGTGGCTGTTGTTCGTGGCGCGCCGGGCACTCGCCGACGCGCTCGGCGTGGGCTACGAGCCGTCGGTCGAGCCGGAGCGACCCGACGACCCGATGCTCGAGGAAAAGGCGCGCCTGTTCGTGTCGTGGCACCGCGGCGACAAGCTCGCCGGCTGCATCGGCACCCTCGAGCCCCGGCTGTCGCTGGAAGGCGCGGTGAAGGTCTACGCGGTCGAGGCGGGGCTCAACGATCCGCGTCTGCCGGCCGCACGGCGCGAAGACCTGCCGCACCTGACGTGCGACATCTCGGTGCTGTCCGAGCCCGTGCCGATGGACGTGATGGGCATCGACGCGATTCGCGACCGGCTCCGACCCGGCGAGGACGGCCTCATCATTCGGGATGGTGCCCGTCGAGCGGTGTTCTTGCCGGTGGTCTGGGACAACCTGCCCGACCCCGAGGTGTTCGTGGACGCGCTGTGCCGCAAGGCGCGGATCGATCGGTCGCTGCGTGGTCCGTTCGTGGTGGGCGAGCGCTTCACCGCCGACAAGATTTCGGACGTTTGATCACGGCGGGGCCGGAGGCGGTCGGCGACCGTCGCCGACGTCCTCGCCCTCGGCATCGTTTTCGCCGGGGCTCTCCGCCTTTTCGATGCTCTCGACGTTCGGCCCATTCGGATTGAGCATGTGGGCGACGTCGAGGAGCGCATTGCCGACGCCAACCGACATCGAGAACAACATGTTGGAGCCTTTGCGCCCCCGCAGCAGCCGCCGCAGCAGCGCGAACGCGATCAGCAGCACGCACAGCCCCGCGACGAGCGAGAACACCCCCGGCGCCTGCGGAGGAGGCTCCTTCTCGAGGTGCACGTCGGGAATCCAACGCGCCGCTGCAGCGAGCATCGCCGTCACTGCTCCACCTTAGCGTGGCGGGTGGGCGGTCTGACAAACAACCTGGGCCTGGCCCCGGACGCTCGACGACGCTCAGCCAGGCGTGCCGACGAAGACGCAGGTCTGGGCGACCACGAGCGACGTCTCGGCCTCGCCCTTGCTGCGAAAGCGCAGCTGCCACGTTCCCCCGATGTCGCCCTCGATGAGCGGAGCGAGCGGCTGCACGGGGACAGTCGTCCGATCCTCGTCGAGCTCTGTGGGCTCGCACGCGCGCGAGGCTTCTTGATCGCCGGCGTCGGTGAACGCGGCGGTCAGGTCGTGCTCGCAGCTGTCCTCGTCGATCAGCACAACTTCCTCGCCACCGAAGACCACCGACGCGCGCAGGCCCGCCTGCGTTTCGTGCACGCGCATGCCGATGCGAAAATCGCTGCGGAGCTCGAGGTCTTCGACGGGAATCTCGATCACGATCTCGTCGCCGGGGTTTTCGGCCACGGTGTCGGCGGCGCAAAACGAGGCCCAGACCACGTCGCTGTCGTCGCCGGTCTCGGCAACGCCGGTGGTCGTATCCGTATCGAGGTCGGGAGGCAGCTCTGTCGTCCCGGACTCGTCGATGCCTTCGGACGTGGGCGCGAGGCTGGTGCTCACGTCCGTGCTGGGCTCGCCCGAAGAGGTCTCGTCCTGGCTCGGATCGACCGGGACTTCCCGGATCTCACCGCATCCGCCCAACGTCGCGAATACCACCAGCAGGCCACGAGCGCTCACTGTGATCGTTTGTGCCTGACTCCACCTGGAATCGCCATACCGTTGTGGCCATCTCCACCATGCCGGCGAAGAACGTTGTGAACCTACGTAACGTCCGCTGACCTGAGGTCGTTTGTCCAGGTTGCGGGGGCCTTACGGCTTGGCAAGCAAGCCGACCAGCGCGTCCCGAGTCAGCTCGAAGCCGCGCGGCGTCAGAATCGATTCCGGGTGGAACTGGACGCTGTAAAAACCTTCGCCCCGGATCGCGTGCACCTCGTTGGTCGCAGGATCGGTCGCGACCTCGATGCCCTCTGGGACCTGCTCGGCTCGCGCGACGAACGTGTTGTAAAAGCCCACGCGCTCTGGGGTTCCGAACAGGTCGATGACCAGCTGTGCCCCCTGAAACGGTACCTGCTTGTTGATGACCGGCAGACCGAGGGCGTGGCACAGAATCTGGTGCGATAGGCACTCCGCGAAGAACGGGCGGCCGCGACCGCGGAGGTTGCCGATGATTTCGCGGACGCGGGTCATCTTCGGGTCGTCCTCGTCGGTGGGGTCGCCGGGACCAGGACCCATGATCGTCAGATCGGCATCGTCGTCGTCCTGATAGTCCGCGTAGCCCACCACCGTAACGGTCGCGCCCATTTGGGCCACCATCCGCCCGAGCATGTTCGCAAATCCGTCTTCGTTGTCGACGATGGTGATGCGCTTGCCGACGAGCTCCGCCGCGGCGTTGTAGCTGACGCTCTGAGGCTCGAACCAAAAGCGCGACAGATAGAGGTTGCGTCGCTGCAGCCGGATCTGGACTTCTTCGTTGTCGACCCAATCCAGCAGGCGATCCCGAGGCGGAGGCTCGGCGCTCGGCGTCTGGATCGCCGTCAGTACGCCCGCGAGCTTGGCCTCGGTCTCGGCGACCTCGGAAGCCGGGTCTGATCCCCGAACGAGCGTGGCGCCAACGCGTGCGACGAGGTGGCCCTGCGCGTCGATCTCGAGCGTGCGGATCGTGATCGGGGCGTCGAGCGTCGTCCGGCCATCGTCGTCGCGTCCGAGCAGCGCAATCGTGGCGCCGTAGTAACCGCGCGACTCGGGCTCGTAGCGCTCGATGACCCGAAAGGCGCTCTGGACCGGGCTGCCCGTCACGGTGGGCGCGAACATCGAGCCCCGTAGCAGACCCACGACGTCCTCGTCCGACTTGCCGAGCAGCAGGTACTCGGTGTGCACGAGCTTGGACATCTCCTTGAGCAGCGGACCGACGATGGCGCCCCCCTTGTCGCACAGCTGGCACATGATCTTGAGCTCCTCGTCGGTGACCATGAACAGCTCGAAGGTCTCTTTTTCGTCCTCCAAGAACCGGAGGAACGCCTGGCGATCCGCCTTGGGTCCGTCGGCGGACTTGCGAAAGGTCCCGCTGATCGGGTTCATCATCACCGTGCCCTGACGGGCGGAGATGTGCCGTTCCGGGGTGGCTCCGAGCACGTAGCGCTCGCCGTCGTAGAGCACGAAGGTCCAGTACGTGCCGAACTCGTTGAGCAGCATCGAGCGAAAGATGCCGAGTACCGTCTCGGCCGAGAAATTCGCGATGGTGCCCTCGCACCGGCGCGCGATCACGAAGTTCGCTCCCTGGCCGCTACCGATCTCCTCGCTGACGATCCGGCGGATGGTCTGCTCGTATTGGTCGGGCGTGCTGTCGTACTTCAGGCCATCGATTCGGTTGGCCCGCTCGGGCAGCGCGGGCAGCACGTCCTCGAGCTCGTAGTAGTCCGCGCGCTCGACCTCGAGGGTGACGATCGGCTCGCCGCCGTCGTGCACCGGCCAGCCGCGCTCGCGGGCCTGCGAAAACGGAACGAGCGAGACCGAGTCCAGCGTCGCCGCATCGGGCTTGCCCGACCGTCGTGGAATGTCCTTCAGATCGCGGGCGTGGGAGATCGAGCCGGTGCACGCCCAGACTCCGGTCTCGTTCTTGCGGCGCAACAAGAAGAACGGGCGCGACGTGTCGATCTTCAGCGCGGACATGGCCGCGAAAGCATAGGGGCGGCCGCCGTCTCAAAGAAGGGCAGGCAGCGAGTGGTCGGGCTCGATGGGTGCGGGGGCCTCCACGACGCGGATGAGCGAACGGACGAAGTTGGCCGCGAGGTCCGCGTCGGGGTACTCGCCGTCGAAGCCGATGACGCCGTCGGGGCGTACGAGCAACAGTCGGCCCTCCCGCGCACCCAGACGGCGCCAGGTGGCCTCGTCCACGCGCACCGCAGGAAGCTCGGGGTCGCCGGCGTCCTGCTCGGCGGTGTGAATCTCGACGTAGTCGACCGACGGAGTCGCGCACAGGCGAGCAAGCTCGTGGCGGGGCTTGGCGTAACGGCCCGGCGCCGGGAAGCCGATGATGCGCAGGGCAGGGCGATGTCGACCCGCGAGCGTCGTGGCCAGCAGACTGCCGAGGCCACGATTGAACCGTCCGGTCTCTCCGGTGCTCGTGCCGGCCAGCGCGGTCGACCGTTCGTAGCGCAGCGCGAGCCCCGTAGGCGAGAGCGGAAAGCGGTCTTCGCGGGCGACGTCGGTCTCCGATCGGCGCAGCCGCGGAAAGCTCTCGCTTCGAATCGAGTTGGTCCCGGTGAGGCGTCGTAGGTCGCGATTGGCGGCCTCGATGTCGGCCAAGGCCGCGGGCAGCCGCTCCTGCTCGTAGCTCTCGAGCAGCGCGTCCGGCTCGGGGGCTTCACCAAGCACGCAAAGGGCGAGTTTCCACCCGAGGTTGAGCGCATCGGCGAGGCTGCAGCCCAGACCGAGCGTCCCCAGCGGCGGAAACTGATGCGCAGCGTCGCCTGCGATGAACATTCGGCCCTTTCGCAGGCGGTCGGCGACGCGCATGCGCAGGCGGGTGCGCGACATCCAGGTCGGCCGGGCGGCGAATGGGTCGCGACCGAGTCGCTGACATACCGGGTCGGTGAGCTGCTCGACGCGGGTGCGACCCGACTGCGGCGCACCGGGGCGACTCGCAACGACGCGCCATCGACGGGAACCCAGCGGGAGAAAGGCGTAGAAGCCATCGCCATCGGCCAGCACGCGCGCTTCGGACTGCGTCTCGTCCCAGTCGAGCTCGACGTCGCCGAGCACGAGGTGCATCGGGAAGTCCAGGTCGTGCAGCGACGCTCCGATCGCGTCACGCACTGGGCTGCCTTTGCCGTCGCAGCCGACCACGTAGTCGTAGCGTCGGCGGGTCGAGTTGCCCCGCGCATCGACGAGCTCCGCAAGCACGTGGTCGCCGCGGTCGAGCAGCGACGTCACGCTGCGTCGCCAGAACACCCGAGTGCCCCGCCGCGCCAGCCGTTCGATCAGGTCGCGCTCGGTGACGCGCTGCGGCTGCATCAAGAACGAGCCCTTCGCGTCGTCGAGCCACAGCAGGTCGACGGCATCGTCTTCGCCGTCCTTGCGGCGCACCTCGAGGCGGTCCAGCGGCAGCGCATCGCGACCGATGGTGCCGTCCTCGCCGATGAGCGCGAGCTGATGCCGGGCGAGCGGGCTGATCGCGACGGCCTTGCTGTCGCGGGTGGGGCCGGCCTTGGGATCGACGATGTCGGCATCGATCCCGTACGCCCGAAGGCAGAGGCCGAGTGCCAGTCCCGTCGGCCCGGCGCCGGCGATGAGAATTCTGCTGTGTCCTTCTTGTACTGTCGTGGAGACCACGCGTAGCGCCATTCGACTCGAGGGCGGCCCACCGCAAAGCGCCTCGCGTCGTCGTCCAACCTACAGGGTCGGTCGGATCGTGACCAGGCCTAAACCTCGTTTGGGCCGCGATTTGGGCAACTAGCAGCGGGTTTCGGGCGACCTGCCCAATAGGCAGCCGTCGCCCTGTCCGTGCCGCTTACCGACCTTACCCGCACATCAGGTCGAGCGCCTTCTGCTTGGACTGTTCCTTTTTGTCGGTTTGCTGATGGTCCTCGTAGCAGTTGTCGTAGACCAGCTGCCGGCAGTACTTCGCGGTCTTGCCCGACTTCTTGATCGGGGGAATGTGTTCGGCGTTGGGGACGCCGTTCCACGAGGTGTTTGTCGCGATGATGCGTCCGAAGTGGCAGACCGCGAGTAGGTCGGCTCGGCGCTTCGCTTCAGCGCATCGCTCTGCCGCCGTGTTGCCGAGACTGGCCCAGCCGTTCTCGCAGTCAGGCGTCGACCCCCACGGGTAGCCACCGTTCTTGGGTCCACACCCGTCATCCTTGTGGTAGTTCGACTCCCTGTACTCCGGTGAGTCGCATCGGAGGGCCGGGTCTTTGAGACCTTCGATGTCGCTCGCATCGGGCGGGGCCATTTCGAACACACCGATGTTCTGCGCGGCGTTGAGAATCGCCGTCAGCACCACACCGGCGGTCTCGACCGTGCACATGGCGATGTCCTTGCGCTTTTGCTTGATGTAGGACTGCGCGGCGCCGACGGCTCCTCCGCCGACGGTGGCGACCAGGCACACCACCGAGGTGGCCGGCGCTGCGCTCCCGCCCGTGGCGCCGGAGGCGTAGACGGCCACGACGAAGCAGCGCGAGCCGGTCTTCGCCGCGCCACGCCCGGCGGCCTGGAGCACCTTGCTGGCGTTGACGTTGCCGTCGATGACCTTGAGACACGAGCTCGTCGCGAGCTGGGGATCTTCAGGTGAAGTGGCGAGCTCGTCGTCGAATACGCCGTCGTTGGCCGGCGCGCCGGAGGGACACTCGGTGAAGTAGTCCTCGCAGCAGTCGTCGCTCTCGATGCAGGCTTCGTCGCAGAAGCAGACGCCGTCCGAGCCGGGGCCGCCGCAAGAGCCCGCACAGGAGCCCGCGCTGCTTCCGTCGCCGCCGTCGCCCGCGTCGCCGCCACCGCCGTCACCGGGATCGCTGCCGCCGTCACCGGGATCGCCACTGCCTCCGCACTGGGATTGGTAGTCGCTGCAGCAGTCGCCGTTCGTTACGCACGCCGCGTCGCAGTAGCAGCCGCCCTGGTCCTCGGAGCTGTCGCAGTTGCCGGCACACGACGCCGAACCGCCCTCGTCGCCGCCATCGCCACCATCACCCGCGTCGCCACCGTCACCCGCGTCGCCACCGTCACCCGCGTCGCCACCGTCACCATCACAGTGCTGTTGATAGTCGTCGCAGCAGTCACCGTTGCCGGTGCACGCGGCGTCGCAGTAACACGCGCCCTGAGGCTGGTCGCTGCCGCACGCGTTCTCGCACGTGCCGACGCCGTCTCCGCCGTCTCCGCCGTCGTTCGCTCCGCCATCGCCCGCGCCGTCGTCTCCGAAGTTTGCCGGATCCAGATGGTCCGCCGCCTGGTCGAGCAGCGCCAACATCTCGCCGTCGAGCAACGAGGTGTCTGGCTGATCGGGGTCATCCCCCTTGCCGCCGATGCCGGTGGTGTCAGGACTCGTTCGGTCCGCACCTTGGCACGCTGCAATCAGCAAACCCAGACACAACATCAACCCTAGTTTCCACAACCCGTTCCGCACGGGTGAGAAGTGGGCTGACGCATGTCTGGGTTCCCGACGGCTGGATGATTCGAGCCCGCGGTTCGGCTCGCTATCCGCAGATCAGATTGCGCGCCTTCTGCTTCGACGTCTCTTTGTCGTCGGTCTGCTCATCGTCTTCGAAGCAGTTGTCGTAGACGAGCTGCGCGCAGTCGCGGGCCGCCTTGCCCGACTCTCGAATCGCACGGGCGTGTCCCTTGTTGGGCTCACCGTTCCACGAGGTGTTCGAGGCGATGATGCGACCCCAGTGGCACACAGCGAGCTTGTCCGCGCGGATCTTGCCCTCGGCGCAGCGCTCCGCTTCGTTGTTGCCGAGCTTCTGCCAGCCCTCCGAGCAGTCGGGCGTGGAGCCCCAGTCGTAGTTGCCCCCCGAGGGACCGCATGCGTCGTCCCGGTGGTAGTTCGACTCCTTGTACGACGGCGAGTTGCACTCGAGGCTCTTGTCCTTGAGGCCCTCGATGTCGGCGGTGTCGGGCTTGGTCATCTCGAATACGCCGATGTTTTCGGCGGCGGCAAGGATGGCCGTCATCACGGTGCCCACGGTCTCGACGGTGCACAGCGCGATGTCCTTGCGCTTTTGCTTGATGTACGACTTCGCGGCGCCGACGGCTCCTCCGCCGACCGTCGCGACGAGGCACACGACCGAGGTCGCCGGAGCGGCGGTGCCACCCGTGGCGCCGGTGGCCACGACCGCGACGACGAAGCAGCGCGCGCCCTGCTTGGCGGCACCGCGTCCCGCGGCCTGGAGCACCTTGTTGACGTTGACGTCGCCGTCGATGACCTTGAGACAGGCGCTGCCGGCGAACTGCGGGTCACCCGAGGATACCGCGAGCTCGGGGTCGATCTCGTTGAGCCAGATCGCGGTCTGTCCGTTGTCGTCGATCTTGCCCGAGAACAGCTCGCCGGTCGGATGCTCGACCTCGTCGGCGGCCGCGAACACATCGTCGTCCTCGGCCGGAGCGCCCGAGGGGCACTCGGTGCCGTAGTCCTCGCAGCAGTCTCCACTCTCGGTGCATGCGTCGTCGCAGTAGCAGACGCCGTCCGAGCCTGCGCCGCCACAGTGGCCCGCGCACGATCCGGCGCCGCCGCCGTCGCCCGCATCGCCGCCGCCGTCGCCCGGATCACCGGCTCCGTCGTCGCCACCGCCGTCGCCCGGATCACCGCCGCCGTCACCGTTGCCGCCGTCGTCGCTCCCGCCGCACTGCGACTCGTAGTCGCCGCAGCAGTCGCCGTTGCCGGTGCACAGGTTGTCGCAGTAGCAGATGCCGTCCGAGCCCTGGCCGCCGCACTGGCCCGCGCACGATCCGGCCGCGTTGCCACCATCGTCGCCGCCGCCGTCGTCGTTGCTTCCGCCGTCGTCGTTGTTGCCACCGTCGTTGCTACCGCCGTCGTCTCCGCCGCCGCACTTGGCCTGGTAGTCGTCGCAGCAGTCGCCGTTGGTGGCGCAGACCGCATCGCAGTAGCAGGCGCCCTGAGGCTGGTCGCTGCCGCACGCTCCGTCGCAGGAGCCAGCTCCGTCGTCGCCGGCTCCGTCATCGCCACCGGGCGCGTCGTCGTCGTCGTCGCCGCCGACGTTGGCGTCACCGAGATGGCCCGCGGCCTGATCGAGGACCGCCAGCATCTCGCCGTCGAGCAGGGACGTGTCCGGCTGATCCGGATCGTCCGCTTTGCCGCCGCCGATACCGGCCGGATCGGCATTTCGACCGCCGGCGCCGTCACACGCCGTCGCGACCAAGCCCAACAGGAAAAGCCCCAGGATCCTCAACCCTCGTCCCACGCCATGGACGTGGATTGACTACCCCGGAGGTTCCCGCGCCGGAGAACATCGTGCGCAGCCGCATCCCGGTTGACGGTGATTCGTGGGTCGTTTTCGCGCCGTCAGCCGCGCAGCAAGAACGTGAGCAGCACGGCTGCCAACGCGATGACCGACAGCCCCAACAACACGATGATCGTGATGTAGAGCCGCTCACGCGTTTTATCCATCGCGTTGGGTCCGCTCAGATGCTGCGGCGCCATGCTCTGGCCCGACATCATCCCCGTTTGTTCCTCGGGCGCGTGAATGGCTGCGATGGCCTCGGCCAGCTCTCGGATCGTCTGAAAGCGGTCGTCGGGATGCTTCTCCAGGGTCCGCATCACGATCGCTTCGACCTGCCGATCGATGACGATGTGCGGCGCGACCTTGGTCGGCGGCATTGGTGGTTCGTTGGCCTGCTTGGCGAGGATCTCGAGGTTGCTCGAGCCGTCGAACGGCACCTTGCCGCTGATCATCTCGTAGAGCATCACGCCGACCGCGTAGACGTCCGTGCGATGGTCGACCTTGGCCCCGCGCGCCTGCTCCGGCGACATGTACTCGGGCGTTCCGAACACGGTGCCCGCCTGCGACATCGACTGATCGGGATTGATGTCCTTGCTCAGGATCTTCGCGATGCCGAAGTCGAGGACCTTGATGAAGTCCTTGTTGGCGCCGCGTTTGATCCGGAAGCAGTTCTCCGGCTTGACGTCCCGGTGGTAGATGCCCTTCTCGTGGGCGGCGTGGAGGGCTCGGCACACCTGCAGCACGATCCGCTTGGCCCGAAACCAGGGCAACGGACCTTCGCGGGCCATGAGGTCCGAGAGCTCCTCGCCCACGAGCAGCTCCATCGCGAGGAATACCGAGCCGTTGGGCGCCGGACCGAAGTCGGTGACGTCGACGACGTTTTCGTGCGCGATGGTGGAGGCGGCTCGTGCCTCACGAAGAAACCGCCGGCGCTGCTGGTCGTCTTGACCGTAGATCGCCGCGAGCACCTTGATCGCGCACTGCTTTCCGATCTCGATGTGCTCGGCGCGGTACACCGAGCCCATTCCGCCCTGACCGAGCTTGTCGAGCACCTTGTACCGACCGGCGACGATCTTGCCGGTCATGTCGTCGGGATCGGTCGAGATTGCCGGCCGGTATTGGGCGGTGCGTTCGAGGTCGTTGGCAAACCCTGGGGGCAGGCCGTGCGGGTCGACCGGCATCGAGGCCACCACTCTATCAGGCAGGGCGACGAACCGCTGTGCGACAGCCGGACGAGGGGCGGGGGTCGACACGGGGCCGCGTTTCGGCGTACGAACGCGACGCATGTTCCCGTTTCGCAAGCGCTTTCGCGACCGGGTCGTCGTGGTGACCGGCGCCGGATCCGGCATCGGGCGGGCCACTGCGCACGCGTTTGCCAAGCAGGGTGCACGACTGCATCTGCTGGACATTCATCGAGCACGTGTCGAGGAGACGGCCGCTGAGCTGCGTTTGCTGGGCGCGGGCGTCCGCGCGCATGCGGGGGATGTGCGAGATCCCGACGTGATCGAGCAGCTCGCCGAGCAGGTGTACGCGCAAGACGGACGCTGCGACGTCCTGATCAACAACGCCGGCGTCGGGCACAGTGCGTTGGTCCAGGAGACCTCGCTCGAGGACTGGAAGTGGGTGCTCGAGACCAACCTGTGGGGGGTCATTCACGGCATTCATGCCTTCGTGCCGCACATGATCGACCAGGGGGGCAAGGCATCGATCATCAATACGGCGAGCATGGCCGGCCTGATGGGCATTCCTTCGATGGCGCCGTACTGCACGAGCAAGTTTGCCGTGGTCGGGCTGTCCGAGAGCTTGGGTGCCGAGCTGCGCCCCTACGGCATTCACGTGGCGGCGGTGTGTCCGGGCATCATCGACACCGACATCGTTCGGTCCGCGCGGATCGAGGGATCGCTGGGGATTCACAAGCGGCGCATGATGGACATCTACGCCAAGCAGGGCATCCCGGCGGAGCGGGTGGCGAGGGACATCGTCAAGACGGTGCGCTCGCACGCTCCGATGGCGACGACCGCGGGTCGCTTTCCGCTGCTGTTGCTGCGGCGGATGTCGCCGCGGGCGTATCGAAGCGTGGCCGGGTTTGCGCTCGGGCGGCTGCTCGGAGGCTCGCGTTGAATCGGCTCGACATTGCGATCGACGCCGCGCGTGCGGCCGGCGAGGTCCTGCTGCGGCATTTCGGCGGGGAGCTCGACGTGCAGACCAAGTCGAGTGAGATCGACCTGGTGACGGTGGCGGATCGCAAGGCGGAGGCGGCGATCCTCGAGCGGTTCGAGGAGCACACGCCGGACTACGCCGTGCTCGCCGAGGAGTCGGGCGCACGTGCGGGCCAGGCCGGAGCACCGCGTTGGGTCGTCGATCCGCTGGACGGCACCACGAACTACGCCAATGGGTATCCGCACTACTCGGTGTCGATCGGATTGGTCGAGGACGAGGTGCCGGTGCTCGGGGTGGTGCACGACCCGAGTCGGGGTGAGATGTTCGTGGCCGAGCGCGGGGCGGGGGCATGGCTGTTGCGCGGGGAGTCGCGGACAAAGCTGGCGGTGACCGGTGCGTCGCGGCTGTCCGAGGCGCTGCTGGCAACCGGCTTTTCCTACGACCGGGCCAGCGCGACGCGAAACAACCTCGACGAGTTCCTGCGGATCATCTCCAAGGTTCGCGGGATCCGGCGCGCCGGCAGTGCGGCCCTCGACCTCGCTTGGGTCGCGGCGGGGCGCCTGGACGGCTACTGGGAGTTCAACTTGTCGCCGTGGGATTGGTGTGCCGGGGCGGTGCTCGTGGCCGAGGCCGGCGGCGAGATCCAGACGCTGGGCGGCGAGCCGTGGACGCTGACGTCGAGCAGCTTGTGCACGGGCTCCCGCGGACTCGTGGACGTGATGACCAGGACGCTCGTGCCGTGATCCATTCCTACTTCGTGACCTCGGCCCGCGGCGTGTCCGAGCGATTGGCGGTGGAGCTCGAGGAGCTCGGTTGCCGCACCGTGCGGGTCGAGCCGGGCGGGTGCCGGGTGCGTGGACCGCTCGAGCTCGGCTACCGCATCTGCCTGTGGTCTCGGGTGGCCAGTCGCGTGCTGATGCACCTGGCAGACCTGCGGGTGCCCGACGACAAGGCGCTCTACGATGGCGTCGCGGCGCTGCCCTGGGAGGAGCACCTCGATGCGGCGCGAACGTTGGCGGTGGACTTCGTGGGGCAGCGCTCGGCGATTAGCCACGGGCAGTTCGGTGCGCAGCGGACCAAGGACGCGATCGTCGACCGGCTGCGGGAACAGACCGGGGCTCGGCCGGACGTCGACCTCGAGGAGCCGGACGTGCGGGTCAACGTGTTCTCGCGGGGGTCGGGGTGCAGCGTCGCAATCGACCTGTCCGGGGCGGGGTTGCATCGTCGCGGTTGGCGAACGCGAGCCGGAGCGGCACCACTGCGTGAAACGGTGGCGGCGACGATGCTGCGCGATGCCGGCTGGGCGGAGATGGCGGCACAGGGGGCTGCGTTCGTCGATCCGATGGCGGGCTCGGGGACGCTGGTGTTCGAGGCGCTGGCGATCGCAGCCGATGTCGCGCCGGGGCTGAAGCGCGAGCGGTTCGGCTTTCACGGCTGGCGGGGGCATGACGCCGCCGTGTGGCGCGGGTTGCTCGAGGACGCTCAGGCACGAGCCGATGCGGGGCTGGCCGGCTGCAAGAGCACGTTCGTGGCAGCGGACCAGGACGCATCGATGATCGATGCGGCGCGCAGCAACGCGGAGGCTGCGGGCTGGGAGGACCGCATCGCTTTCGAGGTGCGCTCGCTCGACGAGTGGACCAAGGCGCCGGCCGAGCGTGGGCTGGTGGCGACCAATCCTCCGTACGGGCATCGACTCGGCGGGCGGGCAGAGGCTCGGCGAGCGGCGGGCGCTCTGGGGCGCTGTTTGGGGCGGGCGTTTACCGGATGGCGGGCGAACGTGCTGCTCGGGGACGAGCGTTTGGTACACGTGCTCGGTTCGGTGCCCGACGCGGTGCATCCGCTCGACAACGGAACGATCGAGGCCAGTGCGGTCGTGCTCGAGGTCGGCACGACACCCCAGGAAGACCTGCGGCGGGCGGTCGCCAACCGACTCGAGAAGAACCGTCGCCGCCTCAAGTCGTGGCTCAAGAAGTCCGGGGTGAGCTGCTATCGCGTCTACGACGCGGACATTCCAGAGGCGAACGTGGCGATCGATCGCTACGAGGACTGGGCCGTGGTGCAGGAATACGAAGCGCCGGCGTCCATCGATCCCGAGGTCGCACAGGCGCGGCTGCAGGCGGTCCTACAGGCGGTGCCCAAGGGCCTGGGGATCGACGCGGAGCACGTGGTGCTCAAGACGCGGCGGCGTCAGCGGGGCAAGGCGCAGTACGAAAAGCAGGCCGACTTCGGCGTTCGGCTGCAGGCGCGCGAAGGCGGGCACGAGTTTTGGGTCAACCTCGAGGACTACCTCGACACGGGTCTGTTCCTCGACCACCGCCCCGTGCGGGAGCTCGTCGCCGAGCTCGTCGCCGAGCGCGACGGCGCCAGCTTCCTCAACCTCTTTGCGTACACCTCGAGCGCGACGGTCTACGCGATCGGAGCCGGAGCCCGGCGCTCGACCTCGGTCGACCTGTCCAACACCTATCTCGACTGGTCGCGCGACAACCTACGCCTCGCGGGCGCCAACCTCTCGCGCCACGAGCTCGTCCGCGCCGACGTGCGGCGCTTCCTCGCCGACACCGGGGAGCGCTACGACGTCATCCTCCTCGATCCGCCCACCTTCTCCTCCTCCAAGAAGATGCAGGGCACGCTCGACATTCAGCGCGACCACGCCGACCTCATCCACGCCTGCATGGCCCGCCTCGCCCCCGAAGGCGAGCTCGTCTTCTCCACCAACGCCCGCAAGTTCCGCCTCGCCCCCGCCATCACCCAGCGCTACCAAGTCACCGACGTCTCCCGAGACACCATCCCCCCCGACTACGCCCGCCGCCAATCCATCCACCAGTGCTACCGCCTCACCCCCTAACCAAAGTTTGTCAACTTTGGGGACGTAGCTGAAAAGTTGACAAACCCCGGCAACACCGCGTGTTGCCCCCGTTTGTCAACTTTGGGGACGTAGCTGGAAGTTGACAAACCGTGGCAACACCGCGGCAACTCAAGCCTTGAAGGTCAGCAGAGGGCGCAACACCGCGACGGGGCGGACGAGCGACTGCTCGACCTGGATGTCGATCACGGGGCCGATGTCCTTGTAGGCGGCGGGCGCCTCTTCGAGCAGGCGTTCTTCGTGGAGCGTGATGCACTCGACGCCATCGAGGCCGAGGTCGCGCTTTGGACGACCTTTGCGCGTCATCGCAAAGCGGGTCGAAGCGCGGCCGGCACCGTGCGAGCAAGAGTGAAGGAAGCGCTCGTTGCCGCAGCCGGCCATGAGATACGAAAGGTGACCCATCGAACCGGGGATCAGGACGGGCTGGTCACGGTGCGCCGGGGTTGCGCCTTTACGGTGCACGAAGAGCTCGTCTTCGCGAAGGACGATGTTGTGCGGAACGTCGAAAACCAACGGGGCCTCGATGTCGCCGAGGACGTCACGCATTCGCTGTCGAACCATTTCCGCGATGACGAGGCGGTTGACGGTCGCGTAGTTGGCGGCCGTGTTCATCGCCTGCACGTACTCGATCGCGTCGTCGCCGGTGAGCGAAAAGACCTCCGGCCAGGCGACGCCCTCGGGCCATCGGTCGCGCGCGCGCTCGGACCAGCGTGTTCCGACTGCCACGCCGACGCTTCGTGAGCCGGTGTGGATCATGAACGCGAGCTGGCCGGGCCGAACGCCCCACTGCCAAGCGGTCGTTGCATCTTCGATGCGATCGACGACCTGAATCTCGACGAAGTGATTGCCGCCGCCGATTGTGCCGAGGGCGTCGTCACGGATCACGTCGCGGTCCGGATCGAGCCGGTCGTCGGGCGCCCAGCGAGCGTCGCCGTCGGCGAAGCCACCTCCATAGATGCGGTCGAGCTCGAGCTCGAGCTGGTCGAGCTCGGCGCGCTGCATCAGACCGAGGGCGCGGTCCCGAGCAGCTTCGATCCAGCCGGGGGCGCCGGCATTGAACATGTGGCGCATTGCCCTCGGGGTCGCGGGAAGGTCTCGCGTCCCGAGAAGCAGGTCGCCCCGCAGTCGCTCGACGAGCTCGGCTTTGTGCGCGAGAAATCGATCGACGGTGACGTCGGCGACGTGCAGGCGCATCCCGCAGTTGATGTCGGTCCCGATCGCCTGCGGGATGACGAGCTCGGAAGACGCCACCACCGAGCCGACGGGGACGAGCGCTCCCGGGTGAAAGTCCGGCGTCGCGCATGCTCGGCACACCCGACCCCCGCCGGGATGCTGAACCCCGGCGAAACGGGTGAGCTGCGCGAGCGCCTTGGCCTGGAGTGGGAACCCCTCGGGGAGCAAGACTTCGGCGGTGGGAACGTCCTTGGCCGTTTCGTGGCGGCGGACGCGATAAATGGGTCCTTGCTGGGATATCTGGAGGCCCTGGCGCGCCAAGGCACGGATGATTCGCGGATTCACGGCTGCACTCCTGCGTCAGCCCGACGCGTAGGCGCCGGGGAGGGACGGTTCTCGGATTCAGCAGCCGCGGCCGGGGTCGGCGAGCGACGCTTGGCAAGCTACGGGGCGGGGCTCGGAAGTCAAGCGGGAACATTGGCGGCGACGGGGCGTCTGAGGACAACGTGCGCCTTCGATCGCCGCGCTGCTTGCTTTGGTTGTTCATGTGGGTGTGCGTGGCCTGTGGCAAACCCGCCGAGGCGTCCTCGGAGCAGCATGCGGGTGGAAGCTCCGCGAAGGCGGTGCGCGAGAAGGTGCCGCTGCCGGGGCCTGACCCGGTGGGCTCGCTGAGCCGTCTGGAGCCGAGAGTCGCGCGGGCGTTCGAGGTGACCTCGCAGTTTGGACCGGTGCCCGAGCCCGGACCCAACGACTGGCTCGCGTTCAATCCGGAGCCGCCGCAGTCAGTGGTGAGCTACGCGGGGTCGGGACCGAACATTCCGCGGGCGCCGCGGGACACGATCGTGATCGTCGCGCTGTCGGAGCTCGACGGCAGCAAGGGCGCGGATCTACAGACGCTGGTCCAGTACGCGCGCGACTTCTTCGGGGTAGACGTGCGAGTCCTCGAGGGGGTGACCATGGAGGACCTCGAGCCGGGGCGGCGTACGCACTACGGTGAGCCGCAGGTCAACGCGGCGGACATTCTCGATGCGCTGGAGGAGCGGGTTCCGGAGGATGCATACTGCGTGATCGCGTTGACGACCGAGGACCTCTACCCGAGCGAGGACTTCAACTACGTCTTTGGGCTGGCGCGACTCAAGCGGCGGGTGGGGGTGTTCTCGTTCGCGCGCTACGAGAGCTCGGACCGTGCGCTGGCGGTGAAGCGGGCGCTCAAGGTCATGACCCATGAGGTCGGCCACATGTTCGGCATCACTCATTGCACGCACTACGCGTGCAACATGAACGGGAGCAACCACCTCGAGGAGCTCGATCGCGAGCCGATGCACCTGTGCCCCGTCTGCCTTCGCAAGCTGCACCTCGCCACCGACTTCGACCCAATTGCCCGCTACGAGTCGCTGTCCAAGCACTACCGCACCCAACAGCTCCACGACCAAGCCCTCTGGGTCGACCAACGCCTCGCCCACATCAACGCCGACCCCTAGGTGTTGCCGGAGTTTGTCAACTTCGGGGACGTAGCTCGAAGTTGACAAACGGGTGCAACAGCGAGGTGTTGCCGGGGTTTGTCAACTTGCAGCTACGTCCCCAAAGTTGACAAACGGGTGCAACAGCGAGGTGTTGCCGGGGTTTGTCGCCTTGCAGCTACGTCCCCGGAGTTGACAAACTCTGGTGGGTTAGATGATGCAGGTGGGGAGGGTGTTGTTGGTTAGGGTGGCTAGGGTTTGGAGGGCTCGGTCCAGGTCTTGGCGGGTTCGGGCGCCGCCGAGGGCGATGCGGAAGGCGGGGGCGGAACGGGGGCCTACGGCGAAGGCGTCGCTGGCGGTGACTTTGATGCCTTGTTGAGCGGCGCGGGCCACGAAGTCGGCGGCGCGCCAAGGGGGCGGGAGCTCCACCCAGACCTGGAGGGCGCCGGGGTGGGCCTCGAAGCGCAGGCCGCTGAGGTAGCTTTCGGCGAGGGCGCGGCGCGCATCGGCTTCCTCGCGTCCGCGCGCGACCATCGTGTCGGCATCGCCGTTGTCGATCCATCGCGTTGCAAGCTCGGCCATCGGCGGCGGGGCCATCACCGTCGTGGCCCATAGCGCATCGATGAAGCGCGAGCG
>JGI12316J15310_10000060_pt124 | contig 18449 bp, 23 predicted proteins | sample MarCyaLeptolynsp_FD_15310 | JGI IMG/M metagenome (IMG submission 15310)
CCTCAGTAGCGATCACAAGAGCGTTCGCACCCACGCAACGAAAGGCCGGACGAGCGGGTGCTCCGGGCCCTTTGGGGTGAGCGCGTGATAGCCAACCTTCACAAGCTGCGGCAAAGGCATCTCAACGATCCCGCCGGTTTCGATTTCATCGCGAGCGATGGCTTCGTTGAAGATCGTGACACCAAGCCCTTGACGGACGGCCTCCAGCAGCAAGTTTGCGCTTCCAATCGGTACGCGCTTCAATTGCTCAATGGGCAGGCCGAAGCGGCGCATCATCTCCAGTTTGACGTCCATCACATCATGCCAGAGCCATGGGAGGTTGACAGGCTCCGGTCCATAGTCAGCGAGAAGTTTTGGCGAAGTGATGCCGATCAGCGTCGTCTCTTTGATCGTTTCACAGTTAAGCCCTGATCCCGGCAAACCAACGGTCTGGCCAGGCAGAAGCGCCCGGACGGCGAGATCAAATCCTTCGCCAACCACATCGACATACTCTCTGGTGGGTGACATCGAGATTTCAGCGCCAGGATGGGCGACCCAAAATTCTGACAGTTTCGGCATGATGACCCGCTCTGTCAGGAAGGGGGTTGTTGTGACCCGAAGCGCGCGATTGGCATGTGCCTCTTTCAGTCGCACTATACCGCTGGAGATCATGTCAAACCCGTCTTCAAGAGCGTGGGCGAGCTGCTTGCCGGCCTGCGTGAGCACAACCTTGCGCCCTTGGCGCACAGCTAGACTAACGCCAAGATGAGCTTCCAACCCGCGAACATGTTGCGCGATGGCTGCATGGGTGACGTTCAAAGATCGTGCCGCACCGGCAAAGCCACCATGGCGGGCTGTCGCATCAAACGCGCGTAACGCAGCGAGGGGTGGAAGGTCGCGCCAATCGATCAACATGATAGCTGAGATATCATTTTCATATTTATATTTTATCGCACTCTTGCCGGTACTTTGCTACCATTTTGGCTCAAGAGCAAACGCGGAAGGCGGTACACATGCCAAATTCGTCGAATTTTGCAATTAATGATGCGCCCAGTCTTTCCGCCTTTGGTGCGGACGGCGGGAACGTTCCCGCGATAAAACATAACCCTGACTATCGTGCAATTTACCTGAAACGCTACCATTCAAGTGCGGACGTCCCGGTCAAGGCGGCCAGAGATCTGCTGGTCGAGCATGTACGCAAGATGCGTCGCAGGATGGTGGAAGGTGGTGGACCAGATTTCGACATCATGCTGCACGTGGATGGCTTCTGGAACAAGTTTGAACAGGTCCTGCCCCCCGTTGGCAGCTACTATTTGGCCTGGTCTACGCACAACGCCTTGCTGGGGACAGGCGCGCTGCGCACCATCTCTCCAGGAGTGGGCGAGATGAAGCATCTGTATGTGCGTCCGCAGGTGCGTGGCCTAGGCCTTGGACAAGCTTTGGTCGAGGCCCGTCTCGCCGACGCACGTGCCATGGGGCTGAAGACACTCTTGGCCGACACGTTCGCCGCCAATCCCGAGATGCCGGCCCTCTATGAGAAGTTGGGCTTCACGCGTGTGGAACCGTTCGATGTCGGCGGTACGGCGGGGATTTCGCCCGAGCTGGTGGAGCATATGCTCTTCTTTCGGATGGCTCTGTAGAGGCCTAAGTGGCAGGGACATCGGCCCGTATTCCCGCGCAAGGAACCATAGGCCAGGTCGTGCGTCGTGCCGGTTGTCCGGCCCTCAGAGAAAAAAGCTTGTTGGGGAGGCGAAACATGAAAGCCATTCAATTTCACAAATTCGGCGGGCCAGAGGTCTTGCAGCTCGATGAGGTGGCCGATCCAGTTCCAGGGGCGGATGGTGTGGTCATTGCCGTGAAGGCAGCTGGCGTGAACCCCGCAGACACCTACATGCGCGAAGGTACCTACCGGATTAAACCGGCGCTGCCCTGCATTCCAGGAGGTGATGCCGCGGGAGACGTTGTCGCTGTCGGCGAGAACGTTACCGGGCTTGCTATCGGCGACCGGGTGTTTGCTGGCGTCGCGATGGGGCTAGATTTCAGCGGGTGCTATGCAGAAAGCGTCATGCGTCCAGCATCGCATGTCCTGCCCATTCCGGAGGGTGTGAGCTATGCGGAGGCTGTAACGTTTGGTGTTTCTTATCCAACGGCCCACTACGCGCTGTTCGCACGTGGAGGTGCCAAAAAGGGGGAAACTGTCTTTATCCATGGGGCGAGCGGTTCGGTCGGCACAGCGGCCATCCAACTCGCCAAACGGGCCGGTCTGACGGTCATCGGCAGCGCAGGCTCGCAGGCGGGTTTAGCGCTTGTTTTGCAGGAAGGGGCCGATCACGCGATTGATCATTCCAAGGCAGGCTATCTCGGTGGTATCAGAGAGGCCAGTGGCGGTTTTGGCCCCGATCTCATTCTCGAGATGTTAGCAAATGTGAACCTTGCAGCTGACATGGAAATCGCAGCAATGCATGGCCGGATTGTTGTGATCGGGAACCGAGGGGAGATTGCGATCAACGCCCGCATGGCGATGATGAAGGAGCTCGATATTCGAGGCATCATGCTGTGGAACGTGCCTGAGAGCCAGTTGAACGACATCCTGGCGGACATCCTCGTTGCAGCCGCAGACGGTGCAATCAAACCCAAGCTGGGGCGGCAGTTGCCTCTGGCCGACGCGGTGAAGGCTCACGAACTCGTCCTTCAGCCAGGCAACGCAGGCAAGATTGTGCTCATCCCCTAACCCCAGGAGGGGTCATGCCCTATCCGATTTTCATTCAAGACCAGCCGTCTCTGGATATCCCTTTCCCCGAAGACGCCGTCACCACGTCGGCGGTGCGCTCAGATGGGGCGCTGGTGATCTTCCTGCATGTCCACAAGGATGTGGAGATACCAGAGCACCAGCACGGTGCGCAATGGGGCACACTCGTTCAGGGCGGCCTTGAACTAACGCTCGATGGACGCACCCGCCATTGCACGCCCGGCGACAGCTGGGATATCCCCGCCGGAACACCCCATGCCGCCAAACTGAAGGCTGGCAGCCTAGTTATCGACGTGTTCGAAGAACCCGACCGATATCCGCTGAAGCTCTGAACTGAGATGCTTTGCTGATCAGTCTGGATGCATGGCCGGGCGAGTTGCCGGGAACGCACGAAGTCTTTCCAGCAAGCTTCCTTTTCTTAGCCCTCATCGATTGAGGCTTGCCACGAGATCAGCAGTTGCCAACACTGATTGACAGGCGTCGGCATAGACTGCGAACGGCGCCGCTTTATTGCTCCCAACTCGCTACCGTCTAGAAAATCCACAAACGGTCGTTTTTGGCACACTCGGAAGGCGGGTATTTTGCGGCTCATTGAGCCACTCTTTTTGTCCGCCGTTTGATTTTGCGATTCTGGCAGATTTGCCACCAAGTGCGGAAGTTGACTAGATAATCGGCAGAGGTCTGCTACGGGCCGAGAGCACCAACGATAGTCGTGCATCAAAGGTCTTGAATGGGCTCTAAGCGGGCTTTCGCTGCGCGGTGTGTCAACGACCGCTTTGGGCCGGAATCACTCGATCCAGCCTCAATCACTGACTTAGTCATCTAACGCTCGCGCCTCACTGACCGCAGCCGACAACTGCTCCTGCGTAGGCAGACCGGGCAGCACCGTATTGCCGACGACAAATGACGGGGTGCCGGTGATGTTCAAGCCTTCGGCCAGTTGCATGGACAGGCGGATGTGATTGTCCACGTCGTCGGCCTGCATGTCGGACTGAAGCCGATCGATATCGAGGCCGACTTCCTCGGCTATTTCAAGAACCGACGCCTCTTCCGCGCGGCCCCTGAAGGCCATCAGAGCCCAGTGGAATTCCTCGTATTTGTCCTGCTGGCGCGCAGCCAACGCGGCACGCGCCGCATAAACCGAGCCTTCGCTCAGGACAGGCCACTCCCGGAATACAACGCGGATATTCGGGTCAGCTTCAAGCAAGGCCTCGACAATCGGCTTCGCCCGTTTGCAATAGGGGCAGTTGTAGTCAAAGAACTCAACCAAAGTCACATCCCCATCCGGGTTCCCCAGAACAGGTGCATTCGGGTCGCGCTCCAGTTCGGTCCGGCGAGACTCCAGTGTCGCCGCTATCGCGGCCTGCTGTCGTTCGAGCTGAACCTGTTGCAGGCGCTGGATTGCCAGCTCGATGATTTCCGGATTCTCCAGAATTGCTTCGAGGGCAAGTTCCTTGATCCTCTCCTCGGAGAGCGTTTCCGCTGTATCGGCGAGCGCGGGCACTGCCATCGACAAGGGCGCGACCAGCAGAATGCAGAGTTTCAGAAGCAGACGTTTCATTGGTTCAAGTTCCTCATCCGTTCGTTCATCATGTCGTGCCGTTCTCTGATTTCGTCTGGCCATTGGGCCTTGATCCAGGAGAGAACAGCGATGATCTCCCGGTCGCTCAAGCTGTCTTCGAAAGCGGGCATGTTGGACTGAAAATCCTCAATCCCCGCTCCTTTTGCCGTTCCGAATTTAGTGATCCGGAACAGCAACTCGTCGGCGTGGTGCCAGGTGTGGCCGGTTTCGTCGTGAGGCGGTGCCTTGAGCGTCCCGTCGGCATTTGCGGATTGCCAGTCTTCCTCACCTTCCAGCGCGGCACCGTGGCAGGACGCACAGCTCTGGACGTAAATCTCGGCTCCCAGACGCGTCAGAGCAGCATCATCCGGCCGCAGCTGTGTCCCCGCCGAGACACCGCCGCTGAGCACATATAGACCTGCGGCGCCTGCCCCCAGGATCAAGGCTCCTGCCAGCAGATACCCGCGTTTCAACACCTTGCCCATCACAGCACCACAATCGGCGTTCCAACCGGAACCCGTCCATGAAGATCAATGATGTCCTGGTTCATCAGACGCACGCAGCCGCTGGAAACCGCTGACCCGATCGTCCAGTATTCTGCGGTTCCATGAAGCCGGTAGAGCGTGTCCTGGTTGCCCTGAAAGATGTAAAGGGCCCTCGCCCCGAGTGGGTTCTCCGGACCGGGCGGCATCCCGCCGTTCCGCCAGCTCCATTTTTCGAGTTCCGGTTCCCGCTCGATCATCTCGTCAGGCGGTGTCCACTTTGGCCAGGCGGATTTGCGAGCAATCCTGGCCCGGCCGGACCATTCAAACCCGGCCCGACCCAGCCCCACGCCATAGCGCATGGCCTTGCCGTTCTCCTGTACGAGGTAGAGATAATAGTTGCTTGTATCGACAACGAGTGTCCCGACCCGTTCACTGGTCGGGTAATCCACCTGTTGCCGATAGTACTGGTCGGGCACCTTTTTCAGATTGATTGCGGGAAGCGGAAAGCGTTCCTCCGGCATGGCTCTATACATGGACAGATACGCAGGGTCCTGAGACGGGATATAAAACTCGGGATCGGAGGTAGTGGAGACGCATCCGCTGACGGCGAGCCCGGCTAGGCTCGCCGACCCGGCAAGGAAGGTTCTCCTTGAGACGTTCATCATGGAGACCTATTCACCTGTGGTCATGTAAGGTTGCGGCGTTTCGGTCGGCTTGGCGCTCAACGAATAGACCGTGTACCTGGCAGACGGATCATACCCCATGCCGAGAGATCCCTGCGGCATACCAGGGACGGCAATTCCGCGGATGTCCGGCCGTTCCGACATCATCTTTTCGATTGCCTCAAGGGGCACATGTCCTTCGATCACGTATTTGCGGTCATCTCCGATGACCGCCGTATGGCAGCCCTCCATTTCAGCCGGAACCCCCGCCTGCTTCTTGATCGCGGACAGATCCTCCATGTCTTTCACGATGACGTGGTACCCGGCCTTTTCAACGGCGTCCGTCCACACCTGACAGCATCCGCACCAGGGCGTCTTGAACACTGTTACGGTTTTCTCTTCCTCGGCCAACGCCGTTCCGGAGAGTGAAATCAACCCTGCGAGGGCAACAGCAGCGAGAGCTTTCTTAGTCATTATTCTGATCCTTATTTTCCGCGTCGTGGCACGACCTGCCCATGAACCGGTGCATGACGACATGCATGCCGAGGCACCCGAGAACGGGCACGGCCAGAAGCAGCGTTTCTGTCAGTGATTGACCTGCCGGGGCCGATGCAAAAATGATGGCGGTTCCAGCAACCATCGCGGCACAACAGGCCATCATGAAGAGGGTGTGTCCGCTGACGCGCTTTTTCGCCGGGCTATCGTCAGCGGTCACGGCCTTCACACGAGGCACCGCCGCCGGAATCCGGCTTCCGTTTTCCTGAATGCGCATTGAGCATTTGCCTATTTCTCAAGGCGAATGGTGCCGACCTACAACTTCAGCAAATTTCGGGAATTCACCATTCGTCCTTCCAAACCTTTGACCTTTCCGGAGCGCGAAAAAACGCACTCCGGCTCGAAGCATCAAACCCGTTTGGGAGGATGGTCCTGAGGCAGGGAGAGAACGGCGAGCAATAAAAGAACGCGACTGTGTTCCGGTGAGACCGATGAAGTGAACAGCACGTCCATGCTGCTTGCAACGAAAGACACACAGTCTGCGCCGCAGCCCGAAAGTTTTAGATCGGTATCCGTATCATTGGCCTTTTCACAGCATTTCATATGGTGTGAGTGGCTTTTGTCAGCGGCTTTTGTCTGATCGTGATCGGTTGCAGTCGAATGCTCGATGACGCCCGTTTCCATGTGCGCAGCGCCGAATGCAGCGGCCGTATGAACCCCTGAGAATATTATGATCAACAATGCGATCAAAACACTGCGCATACCGCGTCAATACTCCAAATTCGCCGCGAACACCATTACACGCCGAACACAGACGAGTGATCTAAACGACTTCAAACCAGGTGTTCATGCCTGCTGCCGCATGTTCCAGCATATGGCAGTGAAACAACCACTTGCCTGGATTATCTGCCACAAAAGCAATCCTGGCGCTTTGACTTGGGCCAATTGCGAACGTGTCCCGCCAGGGTTGACCGTCATCGATCGTCGCACCTTCCCGTTCGATGACCCTGAAATGATGGCCATGGATATGCATCGCGTGCAGAAATGAGGTGTCGTTGAGCACTTCAAGAATGACGCTCGCGCCGCGCTTTATCTTGAAAAATGGATCTTCCGCGAGATTTGCGACACCATTGAATGCCCAGAGCTGTCCGGTTCTCGGAAAGTCTTCACCCGTCAGGACCTTGCCATTGTAGACCGTCTCGACCATGCGCCCCATGGCGCCGCCGGTCATGTCGATCGTGTATGTTTTCGCGTTGGTGAGGTCAGGCTCCGGGATTGGATTCGGTAGCAATGGGAGGAACGCTTTCTTGGTGTCCTGACGGCCTTGAACCTTAAAGAACGCAAAGGGATAGGGAGTGTCACCCGATAGCTCTTCAAACGCGAAATCCCTTTCCGGTGTCACCAACAGATCCATTCGCTGCGCCGGTGAGAGCAGCAGGGGCGAGTAAGCAGGTTTTTCAGGTTTCGGAAGTGGTTGACCATCATAGGCCAAAACCAACGCACCGAAGCTTTCCGGAGCAATCGAAAAGATCCTTGCGTTGGCAGCGTTAATCAGTCGGAGCCGATAGGCTTGCCCTTCCTTCAATTCGAAATTCGGACGGCTTTTGCCGTTGACTGTGAGATAGTTGCCGAACCGGCCACCATGGCTCCAGTCCATCAAATGACCAAGACTCGCGACATCAAGACTGCCGTCCGTTTGAAGACGCCAGTCATCGATTACTAATGTCAGATCATGTTCCGGATCGAAGGCCGGAGTCGCTTCGTCGACAATGAGGGGACCATAAAGCCCGCGCGCAACCTGACTCCAGCTCTTGTTGTGTGCGTGATACCAGTATGTCCCTGCGTCGGGAACCACAAAGTCATATTCAAACGTCTCGCCCGGTTGAACTGGTTCCTGAGTGAGACCAGAAACACCGTCCATTGCATTGGCGATCCGGATGCCGTGCCAGTGGATGGACGTCGGCTCTTCAAGATTGTTCGTGAGGCGCACCTTCACGCGTTCACCGACCGTCACCCTGATTTCCGGACCCGGAGTGTTGCCATTATAGAGCCAAAGATCGGAGGCTTTCGCGTCCTCATGATAGAGCTTCTTCGAAGTCGGACCAGCGGTGATCTCGAGGAAACCATCATCCGCATGCGCAACGCTGAACAAAGGGTGCCCGGCAATGGCCGTCGTCGCGGCGGCCGTGGTTGCCAAAAAACTTCGTCTACTGATCATGGTCTTATTCGTCTCTCTCCAGCAGGTAGGTCGCGATTGCTTTTCTGTCTTCCTCAGACAAAAACGCCGTGCCGTCCCTCACAACCTCTCCCATCGAGCCCCCGAATACATCGCCGTCAGGCATTACCCCGGTCTGCAATGCATAGGACAAGGAGCTTATCGTCCAACCATCCTCCTTTAAAGCAGCGCTGGTGATGGGTGGCGATTTGCCGCCATCGGGTAATTTGTCTGCACCTTCCAGAAACAGATCTGCCTGTCTCGCTCCAAGGAGATTTCGAGGCGTGTGACACGCACCACAATGGGCAGGACCCTCAACGATGTACTTGCCCCGGTTCCACGCCTCGCTCCTGTCAGGCTCCGGTCGAAACGGCTTGGGATCAAGAAATGCACCACGCCAGACCTTCAGGCCGGACCGGATGTTGAATGGTGGGACCATCTCATGCGCCTTGGAGGTCTCAGCTACCGGAGGAACAGTCTGAAATGCCGCCCATAGATCTGCGACGTCCTGATCGGAAAACTTGGCATAAAACGGGTATGGAAAGGATGGATAATAGGGGTCTCCATCCGGTGAGACACCTTGGCGCACCGCTTTGGCAAAGTCTTCCATAGTCCAGGCGCCTATGCCGTTCTCCTTGTCGGTGGTCAGGTTCGGTGAATAGAAAGTGCCAAAGTCGGTCGGAAGTTTCAGCCCTCCGGCTAGCGGTTTCCCACCGCCTTCAAAATCCGTGTGACAGGCAATGCACCCGGACATGCGGGCGAGATATGCACCGCGCTGCGGGTCACCTTTCGCAGCCGCGAGTTCGACCGGTTTCCCGATTGGCCAGAGATACAGCCCGGCGAACCCCGCTCCTGCCATCGCAAGAGCGAAGAACGCGCCAACAAGCCAGATCCGCACGGGTTACTTCTTCTCGATGCGGAACTTTGTATGACAAGCCGAGCAGGTCTGAGCTGTCATGGCAAAGAGCCCCTGCACCGGCATTTGGGCGAGCATCTCGGGATTCTGCATGTGGGATGGATCGCCCATCATAGCGCCCTGACCCATCATGCCGCTCTGACCGCCCATCATGTTGCCCTGGCCCATCATGCCACCGCCCGCTCCCGGTGTAGAAAGTCCGTTGCCAGCGGCTTCGCCCAGAGCGGTTGCGAACAATTCCAGTTGTCCGGAAATTCCAGAAAACTCTTCCCAGTTGGACCAAAGCCCAGTCGTGCACTAACAATCAAAATGGACCACTCAGGTGGGGCAGATCAGTCGAAAGTTACAGCGGGAAATGCCCTAATGAAAGTCGGCTTGTGTGCGTGAATTTCCAGGAGCCGACCGCCAGATTGCAGCCCCTATTTGATTGCCCACTACACATATTCTGCCGAAGGCCAATAGTGGCCGAAGGAGAACTCATATCGGTATCGCACGATACGACTCTACCGCACTGGGTCGACCAACCTAGAATGCCAGCCGAAACGTTGGTGTCAAGAAACCTCTTCTCACACGTTCGAACAATCTGGAACATTGTTCTGGCTTTCGGCAATGGCCTGAATAAGAATCTGCAAGTAATGTTGCAATTGATTCTGAATCATGCAATTTTACTTGCAAGTTGACGAAGGAAGATCATGTCGCTGTTTGAGAAAATTTCACATCAGGCAACCACACTCACACCCAGTGAGCGCAGGCTCGTTGAGAACGTGATCGACAGCCCGACAACCGCAGCGCTCGGCACGGCAGGTGAACTGGCCCGGGCCGCAGGCGTTCACGAAGCAACGGCGTCGCGCCTTGCCAAAAAGCTGGGGTTTGAAAGTTACGCCGCCTTCCGTGACGCATTGCGCGACGAATTCATCGCGACCCGCGAAACCGCAACCCGGTTTGAAAAAACCATCGCAGAGAGCACGTCCGATACAATTCTTGGCGAACTGGCAAGGGTTGAAACACAGGCACTCGGACGGATCGAAGAATTCATTACACCGGAGCAGATCGCAGAAGCTGCACAGATCTTGATGAGCGCGAGACGGATCTTTGTCTACGGCTACGGCAACGCGGAAGTGCTCGCGCTCATGATGGTCAAACGGTTCCGCCGTTTCGGCAAAGACACCCACCAACTTGATACCGACCCTCGCGGCCTGGCCGAACAAATGCTGGGTCTCGATTCAGACGATGCTGTTTTGAGCTTTGCCTTCCGTCGACCGCCTCGCGGCTATGCGGCGTTGATGGACACCGCAAAAGAAGTGGGTGCAAAGACAGTCATGATTTCCGGCAAGTTGGGCGCATTGCTAACACCGCGCCCCGACCGCCTTTTAGCCGCACCACGCTCAGGTGATCAGGATGCCTTCCAAACCCTGACCGTACCGATGACAATCTGCAACGCCATCGTCATCGCGGCCGGACTGACAGCGAAAAAGGAGTCGCTGAAGAAACTCGATCGACTGGGACAGCTGATCGAGCGTTTTGAATAACGAAAGAAACCCTTAGGGAGGGACACATGAATGTTCTCAGAGCAACACGCCTCGGCGTGATTGGAATATTTTTGTCTTCAGCCGCCTTGGCTGATGGGCATCTGAACGAAATGGGACCTGAGGAATTGCTGCCACTTGCCCAGGAGGAAGGCAAAGTGACCGTCTATTCCTTCACCAGCCGGATAGGTAAAGTGGAGGCCGCGTTTGAAGAGACCTACCCAGATATTGACCTGCAAGGTTTCGACATTTCGTCTACGGAACAGATCGCGCGCCTCCAGGCGGAAGCGCAGGCGGGTGTCACCAACGCCGACGTGATCTACATTTCCGATACTCCCGTCGTACTGACAGAGCTTCTGGAGACCGGCATCATCGCGCCCTTCGTGCCACCGCGCGTAGCCGATCGTGTCCCGCAGGAGTATCAATCGCCGCTGCTAGCACAACGTTTGTCAACCAAAGTGCTGATGTACAACGAAGAAGCCAACCCGGACGGTGCACCGGTCACGAACCTTTGGCAACTGACAACCGGCAACTGGCGGGGCCGGGTGGTCATGGTCGATCCCCTGCAAAGAGGTGACTATCTCGATTTGATGACAGAAATCGTTTTGCGTTCCGACGCAATGGCCGCCGCTTATGAAGAGCAATTCGGAAAAGCAATTGAGCTCGGAGATGCTGCCAATGCCGGTGAAAAATTCATAATGGATCTCTTTGCAAACGATTTGATCCTTGTCGGCTCCACCGATGATGTGAATGTGGCTATCGGCGCAAAGGGTCAGGAGAACCCGCCTGTGGGCTTCACCAGTTATTCCGACCGCCGGGACAACGAGGAAGAAGGCTGGGCGCTTCAGGTGGCCAACAGTGTTGAGCCAGCACCCGGCATCATCTTTCCTGCCGTGCTTGCGCTGGCCGCAGAACCCAACAACCCTGCTGCAGCGCGGCTTGTGATCGATTTCCTGATGGGAGACGAAAGTGAGACCGGTGGTGCAGGCCTCGCACCGTTTTATGTTGCCGGCGATTATGTGACACGCACTGATATCCCGCCGCATCCGGACGCAGTGTCACTGAGTGACTTTGCCGCCTGGCGCATAGCACCGAACGAGACTGCCAAGATCAGATCCGAGATCGGTGACCTGATCCTGACACTGCAATAATACTCCCCGAACAGGAGCAGGCGTGGCCATACGCCTGTTTCCTGTCTACCTTGAAATGACCAACAAGGATGACGTTGATGGTGGATGTCACCATGAACAGGCAGGGAAAACGTGTGCTTTTCAAGCACGGAACGGTGCTGAAAACTGTCGTGCTTGCACTGTTGATCGCGCTGATCGTTTTGCCGCTTCTCAGAACAGTCCTGTTCACGCTGCAGCCTGACACCGTGAAAGCGTGGTCGGACGTGCTGACAGGGCGCCTGTCGACCAATCTGTTTTATAGACCACTGCGCAACACACTGTTGATCGGCGTTGTGGTGGCGTCAGGCTGTGTCCTTCTCGGCGGTTTTCTTGCCTGGCTTGTCGTCATGACCAATGTGCCGTTCCGCAAGACAATCGGTGTCATGGCCACGCTACCATTCATGATTCCGTCCTTCGCGGCAGCTCTCGCCTGGGGCGCGCTCTTCCGCAATGACCGGGTCGGAGGGCAGGTTGGCTGGCTGCAGGGCATGGGTCTGGGTGTTCCGGACTGGCTGGCATGGGGCATCACCCCGACGCTGATCGTGTTGACCCTGCACTATTTCAGCCTCGCCTTTACGATCATCGCCGCGGCACTCGCCACCGTAAACTCCGACCTTGTGGAAGCTGCACAGATCGCGGGTGCCAAAGGTGGCCGGATCCTTATGGGTATTATTCTGCCGGTCACGACCCCTGCCCTGGTCGCTGCAGGGTCGCTTTGTTTTGCTGGTGCGGTTTCAAATTTCGCAACACCGGCGCTGCTTGGACTGCCGGTTCGAATGCAAACCCTGTCGACCCGCCTGTTCGGCATGATCGAGGTTGGACAGGTTGGACGAGGTTATGTCATCGGCATTCTGCTCGTGCTCATTTCCGGCGCTTTCCTTTGGGCCGGAAACCGGATTGTGTCGGGGCGCAGGTCCTATGCCACGATCACCGGCAAGGGAGGACGTGCAAAACGTTTCGACCTGCGTGGCGCACGCTGGCCGCTCTGCGCCTTGGCCATGGTGATCCTGATCAGCTCCACCATTTTGCCGGTCGTCATCTTGTCCGCATCAAGCCTTGCACCATCATCTGCAAATCTGTTTTCAAACTGGACGCTGCATTACTGGATGGGTCCGAGCAGTCAGTCGATCGCACAGGGCATTCCGGGCATCGTTCACAACGAAGATATCGTGCGGGCGCTAACCGTCACACTGGGTCTCGGCCTTGCCGTGGCCTTCACGGGCATGTTCGTCGGGCTCCTAGCGTCCTATACCACAGCTCGGTTTCGCAAGGGCTGGATGTCGGCTGTCATCACACAGGTCAGCTTTCTTCCGCTGCTGGTGCCCGGGATCGCATTTGGTGCTGCGTATATCGCTTATCTGGGTGCGCCCATCGGACCGTTTCCAGCGCTCTATGGAACCTTCGCATTGCTCGTGATCGCAGCGACAGCTTATCTGCTGCCTTTTTCGGTACAGACAGGGCGCGCCGTCATTCAGCAAGTTGGCGGTGAACTGGAGGAAAGCGCACGTATAACCGGTGCAAGCTTTGCCCGCAGGTTGTCTGCCATCACTGTGCCGCTTGCGATACGCGGCCTGACGGCGGGCGGCATTTTGATCTTTGTGAAAATCATCCGTGATCTGTCGCTGGTTGTTCTGCTCTTCACACCGACGATGCCGGTTCTGTCTGTTCTGGCTTATCGCTATGCGTCTGAAGGGTTCGGACAATTCGCCAACGCGATAACGGTCGTCATTCTGTTCATATCCATCGCAGCCACGCTGATAGCAAACTGGCTGCAAGCCAAATCGCAGCCCTGGCTGAAGAACTGAAGGTAGTCCATGCTGGAAATCTCCAATTTGTGCAAACGCTTCGGTGTTTTCGAGGCTGTCAAAAATGTATCGCTCAATGTCCCCGATGGCGCATTCCTTGTTTTGCTGGGGCCATCCGGTTGCGGCAAGACAACTTTGCTTCGCATGCTCGCGGGCCTGGAATTGCCTTCCGAAGGGCAAATCGTGTTTGACGGCCAGACCGTGTCGGACGGAGACCGGAGCTGGGCCGTCGATCCGGCGAAACGCAATTCGGGACTGGTGTTCCAGTCCTACGCACTTTGGCCACACATGTCCGTGCGCGGCAATGTTGAGTGGCCACTGAAGGTCATGAAGATGCCGAAGGTCGAGCGCGCGGCCCGGATCAACGAAGTTCTGAACCTGCTTGAAATCAATCAGCTGGCCGACAGGTATCCAAACGAGATTTCGGGCGGCCAGCAACAGCGGGTTGCCATTGCGCGCACGATAGCGCCCAAACCTTCCGTTCTGTTGTTTGACGAACCGCTTTCAAATCTCGATGCCAAACTTCGGGTCGAAATGCGTACCGAACTGATGCGTCTGCATCGCGCAACCGGCGCGACGACTGTCTATGTCACTCATGATCAGATTGAAGCCATGACAATGGCTACCCACGTTGCGGTGATGAACCACGGCACGGTGCAACAATTCGGAACACCTGCCGATTTGATCAACGCCCCTGAAACTGCGTTTGTCGCGACATTTGTCGGCACACCTCCCAACAACATGGTTCCTGTGGTCAAGAACGGAAGTGGCTACAAGGTCGGCGGGCGGGCCATGGAGCTGTCGCCGCCCTCGGATGATTGCTTGGCTATGTACCGGGCCGAAAAGATGTCGGTAAGCGAGACGGAAAGCGCGATGACCTTGCCAATGGAACTTGTTGAAACCAGCGCTATTGCCGGACGCACCATGGTTACGGGGTTGCGTGATGGCCTGCGCCTGACAGCCATTGTGGACATCGCGCCACCTGTGCGAATTGGCGACACAGTTCAGTTTTCACTGCCGCCTGAACCGGATTGCTGGTTTAGCCGCACTGGCGAGAGGCTGGGCTGATGCGACTGCTGCTCGTACGACACGGACAATCAGAATGGAATGCCTCAAAGCGTCTTCAGGGACAGGCCGATATCGGGTTGTCCGAGCTCGGAAAATCGCAAGCCGATGCTCTGCGGAGTGTCATCGCAAGCATTGGCCACTGCCGGGCGGTGTCCTCCGATCTCAGGCGCGTAACCGAAACGGCTCAGCGAATAGGCGCGGAGAAACCTCGTTTCACGGAAGGCCTGCGGGAAATTGATGTCGGGGACTGGACCGGACGTCCGATCGACGACATTCGGGCCGAAGACGATGCTGCCTATCTTGGATGGCGGGCGGGCACGTTCGCACCGCCTGGAGGCGAAGACTGGGACGCCTTCGCGGACCGCATTTGCTCTGTCATCGAAGATGAGCGCCAAAACCCCTGCCAGAACCTGCTTGTCGTTTGCCATGGTGGCGTGATCCGCGCGATCTTGCAGCGCTACCTCGGTCTTGCTCCTGCTTGCGTGATACCGGTCGCTCCGGCCAGCCTGAATGCCTTGCGACTAGGAAACGGCAAACCTCCCCGACTGGAACTCTTCAACTATTTGCCCGATAGCCTGGAATTCGGAGCACCCGACTGATGCTGATGGAAATGTTGTTTCTTGTCGCTGGCTGCGCCCTGCTTTTTTATGGTGGTAACTGGCTTGTGGACGGGATTGCAGGCCTGGCCAACCGGCTGCGTGTCTCTCCGATTGTCGTGGCATTTGTTGTCATGGGCTTCGGAACATCGGCCCCCGAACTCTTTGTTGCAGCCGACGCAATGATGGCCAACAAACCCGATATCGCGGTTGGCAACATAGTTGGCAGCAATGTTGCCAATCTGTTGCTCGTTTTGGCCTTAGCCGGACTGATCGCACCCCTGACGATCGACCGGGATGTGCTTCGGATCGACGGCAGTGCGATGCTCGTGGGAGCGCTTCTATTCTGGACAACCGCGTATGACGGGTCTGTCTCCAGGTTGGATGCGCTGCTGCTGGTCATGGCAATGCTCACCTACCTGACCCTTCGATGGCGCAGCCTTGAAGTCCGGGATGAGGTTCCGGCCACCAGCGAAAAGGGCCTGTTTCCTTGCCTTGCCAAGTGCGGCCTTGCGCTGGTTGCTCTGCCTGTCGGGGCGCATGTGTTCATTGATGCCGCCGTCGAAATCGCCGGCATGCTCGGTGCATCCGATGCCGTGATCGGACTGACGGTTGTGGCAATCGGTACATCCTTGCCCGAAATGGCTGCCTGTGTTGCTGCAGCTCTGAGGCAAAAATCAGGCGTTATACTCGGCGGGATTCTCGGCAGCAATGTCTTCAACGGCAGCCTCGTGATCGGAGGCGCTGCTTTTGTGGCACCTGTGGCGGTGGCCCAAAGCTTCCTCGACTTCTGGATACCGGTCATGATCATAGCGACAACGGTGTCGCTGTTCTTCCTGCGCACGGGTTTCACACTCAGTCGACGGGAAGCATCGGTCATGCTGGCAAGCTACGCCGCAATCTTCGCAATTTAGCCTCCAACATTGAGCGCCACGCAGAAGCGAAGCCTATGACCGCTTTCGGCGCCCCCTAGGAGATCAACCGACCACGTGAGTCAGCATTGCGCCGCCAAATCTGTCGTTCGCTGTATTGAAGGTTGTGCTCGAAAGAAGACATTCACTTGAGACGCAGCAGATTCACAGGATGGGCGGAAACGGATATTCGCTGCGGGTTGAACGAATGTCTGCCGCGCGGACAATGCCGCCATTTGAATTTGACGTTTCGCTGACGCAGCATACGTTCGCGGTTGCGGCGCGATGATTTCAGCAACGCTGCCAGCTTCCTAGATTCGGTCATTCAGCGGCGGGTTACGGGATGAGGCTGTTGTCGAATTTGGTTGCGAGAGCCTGATCACACCGAGACTTTAACGATTTGTGCTTTAAAAGGCATGCATCGGCCCGACAGGCCTCCGTACAGTTTCAATTCGGTGGTTTTACAGCGGGTGGCAGGTGCATCGCCTACGCTCGTGGCACTTCTTCCACTTCGGAAATTGTTTCCGGAAGCCCTCGGCGCTCGAGCCGCCGCGGCCTATTCGGCGTTAAACGGCAAGTAGAGCACTTGCACGCTTTCCAGGCAAAACATTGACCTGCTCCCTCGATTGTCCGCATTCATAAGTTAGCTCTGTTCACGGTGTGATCTTTGTTGGATTTGTTTGCAAATTCATGGGGTGTGAGCCCGTCAAGGCTCGTATGCGGTCGATTCAGATTGTAGTCGATCCTCCAGTTTTCGATAATGTCCCGGGCATGGCGATAGCTTCGGAACAGATGTTCGTTGAGGCATTCATCCCGAAGCCTGCCGTTGAAGCTCTCGACAAAACCATTTTGCATCGGTTTTCCCGACGCGATGTAGTGCCAATCGACGTTGCGGTTCTGCTGCCATTTGAGCATCGCGTTTGGTGTGAGTTCCGTACCGTTGTCGCTGACCACCATCAAGGGATAGCGACCGCGGCGCTCAGCGATCCCGTCCAGCTCCCGTGCAACCCGGGTACCGGAGATCGAGTTGTCGACCACGGTCGCCAGACATTCGCGGCTGAAGTCATCAATGACACACAGGATACGGAACCGGCGTCCGTCAATCAGGGCATCGGAGACGAAGTCGAGGGACCAGCGGTGATTGGTTTCCTGTGGTACCGCTATGGGCGCTCGCGTTCCAAGGGCTCGTTTCCGGCCGCCGCGCTTGCGCACCGTGAGACGCTCTTCCCGGTAGATCCGGTAAACCTTCTTCCAGTTGGCTTCTATGCCTTCTCGCTTCAGCAGGATATGCAGGCGACGATAACCAAAGCGCCGTCTCTCCAAAGCCAATTCCTTCAGCCTCTGACGCAACCCGGCATTACCGGATCTTGTCGATCGATAGCGGTAAACACGCGGATCGATACCGACCAACCCGCAGGCGCGGCGTTGCGAATAGCCCCTGGTCCCAATTGCCCAGCTCACGGCATTCCTCCTTGAACCAGGCGTCAGAAGTTTTTTCCGAGCATCTCGCAGAGCGTCGACACATCCATCATCGATTCCGCGAGCAGCTTCTTCAGCTTTGCGTTCTCTTCTTCAAGAGACTTCAGCCTTTTGGCATCAGCCACCTCCATGCCGCCGTACTTCGAACGCCACTTGTAAAAGGTTGCATCGCTGACACCGTATTTGCGGCAAAGCTAGGCGGCCGAAATGCCCGCCTGATGTTCTTTCAAAATACCGATGATCTGTTCTTCAGAGAACCTGGATCGCTTCATCGTCTGTTTCCTTCAATTGGGAACAGACTAACCTCAAAACGAGGAACTTTCAGGGGAGCAGGTCAGACGTTTCCTCTTCGTGGACCGGTGCTGACCCAGAACACGACAGGTTCGGCGCTCTGACACGCCGAGATGCTGACAAATGAGATTGATGCAGGCGCGACGACGGGCGGGGCTCAGAAGTTTCCCTTCGCAGCCTCAGACAAGATCAACTTGTCCAGGGTCAGATCAGAAACGGCCTTGCGCAGCCGCTCGTTCTCTTTCTGAAGGCGTTTGAGTTCTTTCAGTTGGTCGGTTCCCATCCCACCATACTGCTTGCGCCAACGGTAAAACGTCTGTTCGGTGATGCGAACCTGTCGAATGGCATCGATCCTCGGCATCCCTTGCCCGACAAGGACTTCAACCTGCCGCAACTTCGAGACAATTTCTTCTGGCTTGTGACGTTTCGTAGCCATTTTGATCCTCCGTTTTCCTAAACATAACGGCGGACCATTTCAAAGGGGGAGGATCATCTTCGAGACTTGCCGACGAGCTAAAACTGACATCCGGTCTGCTAGATGA
>JGI12316J15310_10000384_pt2 | contig 18443 bp, 13 predicted proteins | sample MarCyaLeptolynsp_FD_15310 | JGI IMG/M metagenome (IMG submission 15310)
GGGCTTCATGTGTATTTTGAACTACGCTTTGTAAGGGAATAATTGCTCCTTCTTTAGCATAGACGGGGAGGTCTTCCATGCTGGTTTCTATCACCAAATGCTGACTACCAGAGACTTTTTCATCTGTAAAGAACCTGTACCAGTTTCCTTCAGGGATATAGACTTTGGCATATTCCTGTTGGCTTGTGGTTGGGCAAACAAGTAACCAATCTCCCAGGGTAAATTCGTGTTGTGCATTACCATGGTAAATTTCAGGATCATTGGTATAGTCAACGGCAAGTGATTTATTGATAGGTGTGCCGTTTTGATACGCTCGGTAAAAGAGTGAATACAGGTAAGGCATCAACTTATATCTGAGGTTGATGTAGTTCCTCGAAATTTCTTCCACTTCTTCACCATAAGCCCAAGGTTCAGAGTCTCTAACGTTCACCATGCTATGCACTCTAAAGAAAGGTGCAAAGGTGGCCACCGCCAACCATCTGGAAAACAATTGTGGACTGCTTTCTTCCACAAAACCACCAACGTCATAACCAGCTACAGGCACACCTGCCATTCCAAGACTATTCACCAACCTAACCCCTAATAGCATGTGGTCATCACCCGCTACATTATCGCCTGTCCATACCGCAGAGTATCTCTGAACACCGGAAAAACCTGAGCGCGTCAGTGTAAATGGTCGTTTGTTGCCAATTTGTTTACGTGCCCCTTCATAGGTAGCTCGCACCATTTGGAATCCATAGACATTGCGCGCCTTTTTGTGCGTTACATGCTGGCCATCATAGTCAAATTCGACCATATCAGGAATGTCTTGTCCCCAGCATGCAGGCTCATTCATGTCGTTCCAAAAGCCTTCTAAGCCAAGGTCGGTATAGAACTTTAGTTCATCGGCCCACCAGTCTCGACCCTTCTTATCGGTGAAATCGGTAAAATGACTATTGCCTGGCCACACGCTAGCCTCATAAGCTGTGCCATCGGGGTATTTAACAAAAACATCTTTCTCCAATCCGCGATCATAAGTACCATATCCTTTCTTCGTGGCGATGCCTGGGTCAAGGATAACAACCACTTTAAAGCCTTGTGATGTGAGCTTTTCAATAAGTGCTTTGGGGTTGGGAAACCTGTCATTGTCAAAGGTGAAGGCCATATAGTCCTTCATATAATGAATGTCCAGATAAATGACATCTGCAGGAATCTTCTTTTCGCGGAAGGTATCAGCAATATTGTACACCTCGTGGTCCGGATAGTAACTGTATCTACACTGTTGGAAGCCCAGGCTCCATTTAGGGGGCATCTGAATGGTTCCGGTAAGTTTCGAATATTGCTGAATTACGTCATTGACGGTATCTCCTTGAATAAAGTAATAGTTTAGATCGCCTGCTGCAGCGCTGAAATAGCTGAAGCGATCATTGTTGGAGGTACCAAAATTGAAATGACTTTTATAAGTATTATCCAGAAAGATACCATAAGGTCTTCCTTCCCTGATGCCTATAAAAAAAGGCGTGCTTACATAAAGTGGGTCGGTATCGTTGTTGAAACCGAAAGCATCTGAATTCCAATTGTCGTAAGAGGAACCTCTTCTATTTAGACCTCCGCTTTTTTCACCCATACCAAGGAAAACTTCATCTTGAGCAAGCGATTTATAATTGGTAACCTCTTCGCCCAACCAACTAATGCCAAATGTTGGATCGTCTTGGTTGAGTAATTCTCCTTGACGATTATAAAAGCTAATCCTGAAAGGTGACTTTGAGACTTTCATTTCGAAGGCCGCTGTCGTCAACCTAATTTCTTCATCATTGTCTGTAATGTTGGTGGCAATACTCTCCGGTTGCATAACTACCGAAAAAGGGTATTCATCGAAGGTCTCGTACTTTGAAACCTGGACTCTCAGGATCTTATCGTTGTAAGCGGTCAGCCTAAACTTTCGATTACCAGCTTCTCCTTCGATGGTGTTATTGAGCGCATGAAAAGTTGTAATGGCGCCAAGAGATTCGTTTCTGAAATTCATGAAATAGTCAATTATATGCGTTGACTCGTGGTTAAATAGCCTTCTATATTAGCTAAAAAACTGGAGCCTATTTGCATCAAAACTAGGCTTAATAAATGAATAGAATGAGTTTAGGCCAATAGGGCCTGATCAAACGTTTGCAATGAATGGAGGATTAATTGCGATTTGAAGAATCTCTTACGATCAGTTCCGTATCCAAGATCTTCACTTGCCTTTTACCAGGTTCTTTAGCGTTGATTTCTTCTAATATTAATCTGGCAGCTTCTCGTCCCATTTCGTAACCTGGTTGGGAGATACTTGACAGGCTTGGATTAACCAATGAAGAGAATCTCCAATTGCTGAAACCTACCACGGCTATCTCTTCAGGAATTCGAATGCCAGCCTTTAAAATAGCGCTTATGGCTCCAAGACCTGCCATATCATTATTGGCAAAAACGCCATCGACTGCTTTTCCACTTTCTAAAATGTGTGTCATGGCTTTCTCAGCTTCGGCTTCTTCACCATGTCTGCATTCAATAATGTACTCCTCATTCAAAGGAATCTCATGATCTTCAAGCGCAGAAATGTACCCTTCTTTACGCTTTCTGCTAATGATCAGATTATCTGGCCCTGACAGGTGCACAATATTTCTGCACCCTTTTTCAATAAGGTGTTCTACTGCGTCATAAGCACCTTGATAATCATCGACAATTACACTCGAAGCATTCATGCCTTCAACCAAACGGTCAAAAAAGACCATCGGTGTTCCTTCTTTAACTACCTTTTCCAGATGTTGTAAATCCGATGTTTCTCTGGATATGGATACCAGCAATCCATCGACACGAGCACCCATTAACGCATCAATACTGTCGGCTTCCCGTTCATATTGTTCATTGGACTGGCAAATCATCACATTGTAGCCTTCTTTCATTGCTTCATCCTCAATACCACTGATTACAGTAGAAAAGAAGAAGTGAACGGTTTCCGGAATCACCACTCCAATGACATTAGTTTTTTGGTTTCTAAGGCTTAGGGCAATTGCATTTGGCCTGTAGTTGTATTTATCTGCTAATTCTACAACAGCCTTCCTTGTTGTAGGACTTATACCCGGGAAGTCTTTTAAGGCTCGTGAGACTGTTGAACATGATATGTTCAGTTCCTTTGCAATATCTTTGATTGTAACCTGCCCGCTCTTCATCTGATAACACTCTAAAATAATCTATTGTATCGGAGTTTAAATATGTTCATATCTTTTGACTAATTACCACTTCACAAAATTTTTTTGAAAAAAAATATTTTGGCCAAATTGGGCAGTATGGCTTGTTTCAATCGTTTGCAGTCATCTGGTATAGTGTTGGCGTTAAGTGAGTTAGATTGATAATTGATTTTATAATCCCTACTTTGGTATCAGCAATAAGCTAAGAACGGTTTGAGAACCTTTTGTGGGAACGATTGTTCTGAATTATTGTCAGTAATTTCCTCCATTTCTATTATAGTTTACTTTACTTATAGCGCGACTTGTTTGCGCTATAAGTGTTTTTAAGGGGCTTGGATTTGATATAGTATTGAGTTCGCTCTGAAACTATTTTTTCTTTTCTTTGCACCACGTATTATCAACTCATATACAAAAGATTAACATGGGAAAATTCAGAAGCGGTGTGCTTTACGGTCAGGAACTCAAGGATTGCCTGAACTATGCCAAAGAGAATCAATTTGCACTACCCGCCATTAACGTAATAGGTACCAACAGTATCAATTCAGTTTTGGAAGTAGCCAGCAAGGTAAACTCACCGGTAATGGTGCAGTTTTCTGTAAGCGGAGCTGCGTTCTACGCAGGAAAATCACTTGATAATTCAAACTATAACGCTTCCATTCAAGGCGCTATATCTGGTGCTATGCATGTACATCAAATGGCAGAGCATTATGGGGTACCAGTTGTGCTTCATACCGATCATGCAGCCAAGAAGCTCCTACCATGGATAGATGGTTTGTTAGATGCAGGAGAAGCTTATTATAAAAAGCACGGACAACCTTTGTTCAGTACGCATATGTTAGATCTCTCCGAGGAGAGTCTGGAAGAAAATATTGACATAAGTTGTGAGTACTTCAAGCGAATGAATGCCATTGAAATGGGTATAGAGATTGAGCTGGGTATTACTGGTGGAGAAGAAGATGGTGTAGATAATACAGATGTGGATTCTTCAAGACTATATACGCAACCTGAGGAGGTAGCAGCCGCTTGGGATGCTTTAAGGCAAGTGGGCGATATTTTCACTGTGGCTGCGTCTTTCGGAAACGTACACGGTGTTTATAAACCAGGTAATGTCGAATTAAGGCCAGAAATTTTGAAGAACTCTCAAACCTATATTCAAGAGAAGTTCGGAACAGAAGAAAAGCCGGTGTTCTTTGTTTTCCATGGTGGTTCTGGCTCTGAAGCTTCTAAAATTGAAGAGGCTACCTCTTATGGTTCCATCAAAATGAACATTGATACTGATATTCAGTGGGCATGCTGGGATGGTGTACATGCTTATTATAATGATAAGAAAGATTATCTGCAGGCTCAGATTGGTAATCCTGATGGTGAAGATTCTCCAAATAAGAAATTCTATGACCCGAGAGTGTGGTTAAGAAAAGGAGAGGAGAATATTGTTAAGCGCTTGGAACAGGCATTTGAAGAATTGAATGCCATAAATAGAAACTAAGAGATCAGCACAAAATTAAGAAGGAGGCAATTGCCTCCTTCTTTTATATGGATAGGATCTTGGCAATTCTAAATTCTTCATCACCCAGTCTTTTCTCGGTTTTGACTGCCTGACCGATAGGTGTGTAAACTATTTCGTTGTTAATCATTCCGACCATTACTTTAGATTGACCCTCTGTGAGACCTTCAACAGCTGCTACACCAAGTCTACTAGCCAATACACGATCCATTGTAGTAGGAGACCCACCACGCTGAAGGTGACCCAGAACAGTCACGCGAATGTCGAAGTAATCTAGCTCTTGTTTTACTTCTTGTGCTACATCATAAGCATTTCCTAAATGACAGCCTTCGGCAATAATAACAACGTTAGAGGCCTTCTTATTCGCAGCCCCCTTTCTGAGGCGTTTGATTAAAGCTTCAACAGTCCAGTTGTGTTCAGGAACCACCATTGCCACAGCACCCCCACCAATTGCTGAGTTGACTGCGATAAATCCAGCATCACGGCCCATGACCTCTACGAAGAAAAGTCTTTCATGGGAGGATGCTGTATCTCTAATTTTATCAATGGCCTCTCTGGCAGTATTGCAAGCAGTGTCAAACCCAATGGTATAATCGGTGCCTGCCAGGTCATTGTCAATCGTACCAGGAATTCCGATTACTGGTACATTAAATTCCTGGCTGAAGATATCGGCTCCGGTAAAAGAACCATCTCCACCTATTACCACCAGTGCATCTAGATCAAATTTCTTGAAGTTGTCATAGGCCTTTTGGCGCCCCTCTTTGGTACGAAACTCTTGACTACGGGCTGATAATAGAAAAGTACCACCTCGGCTAAGAATATTGGACACAGATCTTACAAAGAGTCGGTCAATGCTACCATTGATAAGGCCATCATAGCCTTTGTAAACTCCGAATACTTCAAGGTCATAATAAATACAAGCTCTGACTACCGCTCTTACGGCAGCATTCATGCCGGGTGCGTCACCTCCTGAGGTCATCACACCTATTCTTTTGATCTTCTTTGTCATAATGATCTGTAATAATCAAAAATAAGGTTTTGCCAGACAATTAGGTACTGGTGATCTCCGGATTGCTATGCAATCGATTGTCCATATTAAAACAAAAAAGCCATCTCGATTGAATGAGATGGCTTTTCTAAGAGTTTGTTTTGTTTTATACACCCTCTGCTACCACTTCGGTCACATCGTTGGGGAGCATTCGTTTCAATAAGTTTTCAATACCTGATTTCAAAGTTACCGCAGATGCGGGGCATCCGCTACAAGACCCTTGTAGGTTAACCTTTACTACACCGCCTTCGAAGGAGGAGAATCCGATAGCTCCACCGTCTTGTTCAACGGCAGGTCGAATATATTCGTCAAGGATTCCTTTGATCTTTTTAACTACTTCCGAGTCGTTTTCATCAAATAAAGGATCTCTATCTAACTCCTCAAGAATTAACGGCTTTTCAGCTTCAAGATAAGGTCTGATAACATCTCGAATACCGTCTTGGATTTCAATCCACTCCACATTTTCTGATTTTGTGACTGTCACAAAGTTGCTCATGTAAAAGACGCGCTCCACATTCGGCAGTTTGAATAACTCTTGTGCCAAAGGCGAATCTGTTGCAGCTTCTGCATTGGGGTAGTCAAAGCTCACGCCATCCTGTAGCAACATAAAGTTCACTACGAACTTCATAGAGTTAGGATTGGGGTTGGCTTCCATGTATATATTTACAGCTTTCATTTCTCTATTGAATTAGAACCTATAACTGCAAAGTTAGCCTATAAGTTCTTAGACTTCTCGTAATTCGCCCTCGGATTTTGCAACTATTGTTGAAACTGTAGTATCTCCTGTAACATTCACTACAGTCCTTAGCATATCGAGTGGTCTGTCCACTGGGAATATGATCGCAATCCAGGCGGGATTAAGCCCAACTGACTGTAGCACGACTACCATCATGACCAGTCCTGCACTAGGTACCGCAGCACTGCCTATAGAAGCTAAAGTGGCTGTTAATACAATGGTTAATTGTTGAGTAATCGATAAGTCGACCATGTGTAACTGTGCCATAAAGACTACTGCAACGGCTTGGTATAGGCTGGTGCCATCCATGTTAACAGTAGCTCCGATGGGCAGTACGAAACTGGATACATTTTTTGATACACCTAGATTGTCCTCAACGACCTCCATTGTTACAGGAAGTGTAGCTGCACTTGAGCTGGTTGAAAATGCCAGAAATTGTGCTGGAGCGATTTTCTTAAAGAACTTTCTGTAGGTCAATGATTTTACAAAGCCCCTTACAATTGTAGGGTAGAAAACGAAGATTAAGAATAGCAATCCGGCTACGAGTGTCACGGAATAAGAAGCCAGACCTTTGAATATTTCGAATACTTCGCCTGGCGTGTCAGCCATTTTTGCAACCACACCTGCAAGCAAACAAAAGACGAAGAATGGAGCGGCTTTCATGACAAAGTCTACCATCTTCAAGAACACCTCATTGGCTCCATGAACAAAAGCTGATAGCCCGGCCACTTTTTCATCGGGTAGTGCAGCCATGCATATGCCAAAGAAGATTCCGAAGAAAATCACTTGTAGCATCAGCTTGTCATTTCCTAAGGACAGGATTATATTCTGTGGCACCATATCTACCAAGAATTTAAGTGGACCAGCGTCTTTATTTTCAGAAGCCGCTGCCTGCTTTTCGGCAACCATTTGCTTTTGAGCTTCGGTCATTTCTTCCGCTCGATCATAACTTGCGTAGGCCGGATCGTTTGTGAAGTTTTTACCATCTAAAATTTCAATGCCATTAGCATTGGCCCATGTTTCGTAGCTCAAGCGGTTCTTAATCCTCGATTCTTCATCCACCAATGCTCCGGGTTTGACAACGTTTACTAAAACCAAACCGATTCCCACGGCTGCAACTGTCGTTACAAGGTAAAAACCTAAGGTCTTTCCACCCATACGGCCCAATTTGGACATATCTTTTAGTCCTGAGATACCACTGATAATCGAAAATAGTACAAGCGGTACCGCAATGTATTTCAGCATGCGGATGAAAATCTGGCCGAAAGGATCTACCCAATCGATGGTAAACTGATTCCAGCCCATAGCACTTGAAGCAAAAGCCCAAATGATACCAGCTACTAGTCCCATCATGATTTTGACATGCAGAGGAAGTTTTTTCATAACAGAATAATGGATTTAGTTACAATCGATTAGCCTTGCTAATTAGCAAATAATCGGCAATTACCAAAGCTGACATTGCTTCAACGATGGGCACTGCACGGGGTACTACGCAAGGATCATGTCGGCCTTTACCTGATACAGTAACGCTATCACCTGCCTCATTGATACTCTCCTGGTCTTGCATAATCGTAGCAACTGGCTTGAAGGCGACATTAAAGTAAATATCTTCCCCATTAGAAATGCCTCCCTGAATACCTCCTGAGTAGTTAGTCTTGGTCTTGACCTGATCACCTTCGGTATAGAAAACATCATTATGTTCCGAGCCATTGAGTTTTATGCCTTCAAAGCCACTTCCATATTCGAAGCCCTTCACTGCATTAATACTCAGCATGGCTTTTCCAAGTTCTGCATGTAGTTTGTCAAAAACTGGCTCTCCAAGACCGGCTGGAGTACCTTGGATCACACCGGTAATCACCCCGCCAATGGTATCTCTGTTCTTCCTGGTCTGATCAATAAGTTCAATCATGGCCTCAGCCGTTTGTGGGTCTGGGCATCTGAGGATATTGTCTTCTGTTTTGCTTAAGTCGAGCTCTTGATAAGGCTTTTTGAGTTTTAGAGCTCCTACTTGAGAAACATATGAATTACAAGAGATGCCATAATGCTTCAATAATAATTTTGCGATAGCACCAGCAGCTACACGTGCCACAGTTTCTCGAGCGGAGCTTCTTCCACCACCACGATAATCTCTTATGCCATACTTAGCTTGAAAAGTGTAATCGGCATGAGAGGGTCTGAATTTGTCTGCAATGTGGGAATAGTCCTTGCTCTTCTGATCTTGATTTCTGATGAGTATGCTGATCGGTGTTCCGGTAGATTTACCTTCGAAAACGCCTGAGAGTATTTCGAATTCATCTGCCTCTCTGCGTTGGGTAGTGATTTTGGATTGGCCAGGTTTTCGCCTATCTAGTTCTAATTGAATAAATGACTCATCAATCTCCAGGCCAGCTGGGCAACCATCGATGATTACTCCCAACGCTGGTCCATGTGACTCACCGTAAGTGTGAATCTTAAAAATCTTACCGAAAGTACTACCCATTTACTTTTTAAAGAACAAATATCCTGCGCCTGCTAACATAGCTATAATTAGCAGATTGGCAATAATCTGGGCTGTTTTATCCTCATTGAGGCTCTTCAACTCGTTGGAGGCCACGTCTATGTTGTCATAGAATGAACCGAGGTCTGAGGAGGATATAGACACATTTTTTTTACTCTCACCTGTCACTTTGAGTTTGACGGTTGACTTTAATGTATCGTAGACCTCCTTTTCTGGGTTAAAGAAGACCCATCCGAAGTAGTCTTTTAGGTTGTAGTCGCCAGGCTCATTAGGAATTCCGAAATAGCTATATTGTTTGGATCCAGTCACGCGACCTGAGCCACGGTTGATGTCCTGACTAACGTTGGGTGGATAGATATCTATCGTTTTCGTAGAAGGGATATTCAAATCAGGAATACCTGCAATGTTGCCTTCACCATAGATGTTGAATGTATATTCAAAGCTTTCACCGGTTTCAACTGTCGTCTTATCAATTTTCTCGTCCAACTCGAAATCGCCAACGGCCACTGCATCCTTAAGTGGGTGAGGAGGTAGGGCCTTTACTTTCACTGTTTTTTCTCTGGTGTTAAAAGTTTTGAAATCTTCCTCTCTATCACGGCCAAAGAAGGAAGGAGATTTAGCCACTCTATACTTGATCATTTCGAAGGGTACTGAGGGGAAAACCACCGGTTCCAAGTTCAGGGGGTAGAAAGCAGCTTGGTAGATTTTATAGCGTGTATAATTCTTTCCACCAATGGTCACACGCTCTCCATAAATGTTCTCAATGTTGAAGTTCTCTTCCCAGCAATTTTCTGGCTTAAGGTCTTTCAGAATGGTAGAAAGTTGTTTGCCCGCTTCGTGAAACTGAAGAGGGGCTCTATTTGCATCTGCTACATAGAATGCAAAGGTTGTTGTGAAACCTTCTCCCACATAAACTTCATCTTTGTCCGTTGTCAATGCCAAAAACGCGTCTTCTTTAACGTCAACAAACTCAGGAGCTTTTCTTGGTTCATTTCGACCGAAAAGATCATCAAATGGGTCAAACCTGTTCCTTCTACTGTTCCTTCTTCTTTCAACCGGGGGTGTGATCTTAATTGTTTTGCCATTTGAGCTTATGGAAGTTCCATTAAGCTCCATGGTAAATGAGTTTAAAGTAAAACTACCTTCCTCTAATGGTAGATATCTTTGAATAATACTTTGCGATGAGGTGATCTGCCCGTTAACAATATTGGTTTTGCTAGAAGAAGAGGTCCCTCTTTTGGCAAACCCATCTATTTCAGGGAAATCCGAATAACTTTTAATGGAGCCATTTTGCAGTGTGACGGTGATGGTAAAAAGTTCGTTTAGCCCTACTTCATCCTTGCCCAATTGAATAGAGATATCCTGCGCCTTTAGCGATGCTAATGGAAACAACATAAAAGCAATAAGGAGTAAAAGGGTATTAGACTTTCTCATAAAATTTTCGTATTTTGAATCTCCCGGTGGAAATCTAATTCAAATATAATTTCATTTTTAAAAGGAATAACCATTGGAACCATTCGTTCGTATGAATGGTACGACCGATACCGGAATTTAGATTCATAACCCTAAACGTTCTTAACATGTTGGAGTATTTCAAAATTATCCTCTCGAAGGTTAGCTTTGATAAGAAATTATTTGAGAGAGAGTTAAGAAAAGCCATCAAGTCACTCGTGGAAGATGAATTGAATGAGCTAAAAAAGTGGTGTTATGCGCAATTTGGAAAGGTTTATGGCCCAATCATAGATCGCCAGTTCGTTTTAACACAGTAAAAAGAATCATGAACCAGCCCATCAGAGATGATGGGCTTAAATTTTTTTAAGGAAGTTTAAATTTCGCTTTAAGCCTTCAAATTTGGTTCTTTTCACAGCTGATGCTTTGAAAACTGACCTGAAAACCTCTTCTGTTAAATCTTGCCAATTATTGTTAAATAATTCTACCAACTCATTTGTCGGGCGAAATTCGGGTTCCCGATGAGGTTTGGAGAATCGATTCCAGGGGCATACATCCTGGCAAATGTCACAGCCGAAAGCCCATCCTTCCATCTTCTCCTCAAACTCAGATGGTATCTGATCCTTCAACTCAATCGTCAAATAGGAGATGCATTTCGAAGCATCTAATTCATACGGAGTAATAGCATCCGTTGGACAAGCATCTACGCACTTGGTACAAGTACCACAATAGTCTTTGATTGGTCCGTCAGCTTCTAACTCAAGGTCAATGATTAACTCGGCTAGAAAGAAAAAACTACCTTGATCTTTGTTGATGAGTAGCGTGTTTTTACCAATCCAGCCGAGACCAGACTTTGCTGCCCATTGTCGTTCCATCACAGGTGCAGAATCAACAAAAACTCTGCCTTCAACCTGACCAACTTCCTCCTGAAGCTTGTGCATGAAGTCTTTGAGTTTATCCTTGATGACAAAGTGATAGTCCTTGCCATACGCATACTTGGCTACCTTATGACTTTGCGACCCCTCGGAAGACAGGTCCTTTTCTGGATAATAGTTATAAAGGAGTGAAACTACTGACTTGGCTCCTGGTACCAGTCTGGTTGGGTCTAACCGCTTGTCGAAGTGGTTTTCCATATAGCTCATCTTACCATGAGCTTCGTTCCTTAACCATTTCTCTAATCTTGGGGCATCTTCTGCCAAGAATTCAGCCTTAGAAATCCCACAGAAGTCAAAGCCCAGATCACGGGCCATGGCCTTTACGATTGAGGTGTTATGTGAGATTTGGTGGTTCATTTCAGTTGGATAACTATTAGATAATAGAAAGTATTCAAGTTAATACAATAGCACACATTCACTTTCATAAAGAGGAGACTTTTGGTAAAAGACTTAATTGGTATGCTAACCTCATTTTTTTAGATTTATTAGGTAAAAAACTAGTTCCTCAATCTGATCAAATGAAATTCTCTAAATACGGAAAGGCAGGGTTAGCGATAATAGGAGTTTCAACTGCTATTGACACAATGGCCACGGGTGGTATAGGGACGGCTCTGATCTCATTGGGACTTTCTACAAGTGTATTGAGTAGTTTGAATGAAACACTTGGAGATGGGTTTGGCGGACTTTTAACTCACCAATTTGTTAAAGCAGGAGGCGATTTTCGTAAAGGAGAAAATGCTGGTCTTCAGAAGAATTTTGCCAAAGCCCTAGAGAAAACGCTGGAAGAAGTTAGAAAAGATTTTTACGAGAATGAAGAATTCAGAATCACACTAAAGCAAAGGTTGGCGCAAAAGCTAGGAGGTATACCCTCAGATGCCGCAATCAATAGAGGTACGTTAGAACGTTGCTTTTTTGTTCCCCTGTTGGCTGCATTTCAAGAAGAAAAGACCATCAAAGAAATTCTTGAAAATAATGGTCAATTGCATCCTTCGGAAATGGTAAGGGAAATTGTTAATTCAAAGCAGATCGCATTACCGGATTTCAAGAAGGATGAACAGCAAAAGTTAATTCAGGCATTATCCGAGGCATTCAACAACAGGTTTTTAATCCACTTCAACGAACAACTTAAATCAAACGAAGGTGCTCAAAAGGCGTATCATACAAATTTACTACATAGCCTACTTTCTTATGTAGAAAAAGTAAGCGTCAATCAAGAGAGAACAAATAAATCGCTCGAAAAACTGTTAGATTTTGCTAAATGGCAAAAAATTAAAATAAAGGAATTCCTCTCAAAGCAAGCCGAACTCAACGAGCACTTAGACAGACAGCGCAAAGACTTTCAAGATATAAAAGAGTCATTTGAGGAGTCCAGAGAACTCATCTTGGATATTTACACAGAACGATATGATAATGTACATGCTTCTGGTCAGTTCAAATATGAAAGCTTATATACTCACTTTGTCGGCAGGGTACAGGAGCTGAGGTTCTTTCATAATTTTTTAGAAGAAGATAAGACGTTTGCATGGACCATGTTAAGTGGGCCTGGAGGTTCAGGCAAAAGTAGGTTGGCCAATGAAATCTGTGTAAAGGCCGAAGATTTGAATTGGGTGGCTGGATTTACACGCTTGGATCAGAACAAAAGTTTCTCATGGGAGAACTTCCATTTTCCTACCGACATGCTAATTGTCATTGACTATGCCCAAGCGAGACCTGAGGAGGCTCAGCACATTATTGATATACTATGTACGAGGTTTAATAAGAATACACTTTCAAAAAAGGTTAGGGTAATTTTGCTAGAACGCCATTTTGATCAAAACCTCACCGACAAACTGTTTAGTGCTCACATCAAGTCATCAGAGACTTATTTTGGAGATGGTCAGCATCCCATAAGGCTGAATAAACTGGAGGAAGATGCGAGATGGCAAATCATTCTTCAAACCAATAAAGGAAAAGAAGCAGAGAAGTATGTTATAAAGAACAAGGCGGAGATTTTAGCACAACTTAATAAGCAAGACCCAGATAAGAGGCCATTATTTACCTTCTTTTCAGGGGTTGCACTGTCGGAAGGTCAAAATATTAACGACTGGAACACTCATGACAACCTTGCTTATCACCTCAAAAGACAAGAGGATAAAATCTGGAGCAAATCGCCTCTTTGGGAACGATTCTCAGGAGAATTAAGGAACCTCATCTGGCTAGCATCCATTTGTGAATACCTGACTTTCGAAGATCTTCTAATCATACATAAGGAGACCGTGCTCATTGGGGATTTTGACCCCAAGCAAATAAGTGATTTAGAATATCAACAGCTAAAGGTTTTATTTGCTGCCAATGGTAAATCAGAAGATCCATCTCATATGACTGGCATTAAGCCAGACCTTTTAGCAGAGTATTATCTCGTTACCCATTTAGTGACCCTGCAAAAAGATGAGAGGAAAAGAGGTTCGATTAATCAATTGATAAATATCTGCTGGAAAATTAGGCCTGAGCGTGTATGGTGGATGGCCTACCTTACCTACGAAAATTTTCAGGAGCATAATGGGCATGTTTTGCTCTTGGATGCAATAATTCATTTAAAAAACACTAAAGACACTCCTTTCTTTGGTATGCTTTGCCATAACCTCGGTTTTAAGAGCCATAACATTGATTCGAGTAAAAGCGAAAGATATTACCGACTGGCCATTGAGAATGGAGTTGCTGGTGCCATGAATAATCTAGCAAATTTGTATATCAGTCAAGAAAGGCATGCTGAGGTTGAAGAGTATTTCCTGCTCGCCATTGAGAATGGTGTTACGGACGCCATAGGTAATCTTGCGCGGTTTTATGAAAGTCAAGAAAGGCATGCTGAGGCTGAAAAATACTATTTACAGGCCATTAGGAATGGAAATGTTAGCATCTTGGCTAACCTTGCAAATTCGTATAGAAATCAAGAAAAGTATGCTGAGGCCGAAAAATACTATCTAAAGGCTGTTGAGAATGGAGACGCAAGCGCAATGAATGACCTTGCACTGTTGTATAAAAATCAGGAAAGGTATGTTGAGGCTGAAGAGTTTTTCCTGCTGGCCATTGAGAATGGAGATGTTAGTGCCGTGTATAACTTTGCGCTATGGTATAAAAGTCAGGAAAGATATGTTGAGGCCGAGGAGTATTTCTTACAGGCCATTGAAAATGGCGATACTCGTGCCATGAATCACCTTGCTCTGCTGCACCAAAATCAAAAAAGGTATGCTAAGGCTGAAGAGTATTTCATACAGGCCATTGAACATAGACATGTTGGCGCCATGAATAATCTAGCCAATTTGTATAGAAATCAGGGAAGGTATGCTGAGGCCGAAAAGTACTATCTACAGGCCATTGAGAATGGATATGTAGGTGCCATGAATAACCTGGCGCTATTACATAAAAGTCAGGAAAGGTATGCTAAGGCCGAAGAGTATTACTTAAAGGCTATTGAAAATAGCTATGTTAACGCTCTGGATAATCTGGCCAATTTGTATAGAAGTCAGGAAAGATACGCTGAAGCCGAAAAGTATTACCTGCTTGCCATTGAGAATGGAGATGCCAGTGCCGTGTTCAACCTTGCCCTGTTGTATGAAAATCAGGAAAGGTATGCTGAAGCCGAAAAGTATTACCTAGAGGGCATAGAGAATGGAAATGCCAATTCCATAAATAGTCTGGCCAATTTGTATAGAACTCAGGAAAGATATGTCGAAGCTGAAAAGTACTATCTGTTGTCTACTGAGAATGGAGATGGTGGCGCCATGAATGATTTGGCTATTTTGTATAGAACTCAGGAAAGATATGTCGAAGCCGAAAAGTATTTTCTACTAGCTATTGAAAATGGCATTGGTAATGCCAGGTATAACCTTATTGTTTTGTACTGGTTCTTGAATCGAGATAAAAGAAGTACAATAAATATTTTGAATATTATAAAGCCTGAATCTATCCAACAAAGGTTTATATATCTTGTGTGCAATGCATGGCTTGGAAAGAGTAGTTATATTGAACGTAGAGAAGAGGTCTTGAAATTTATTATGGGTGAGAGCTTAATCGTTTTTTGTGACATAATTGGTCGCTTATTATATCACGACCATAGTGACGAATTACTCATTTGGCTTAAGAGTTTGCCGCAATTTAAGAGTCTTAAAACTGAGATGGGTGCTACTTACTACGTGCTCTTATACTTTTGCGAAAATGATAGCGATGAACTAAAAAATGTGGACAACGAAATTAAAGACGATTTTCAGCAACTCGTCAGAAAAGTTCAGGAAAAAAGAGCATTTTATGGTAGGTCTTTTTGAGTCAGATTTCTTAGAAATTTAGACAGTTTTCATTTTTTTATCTCTTATCTATTTGAGTGTGTTGCTCATATTTTTACCCAAACAGCGTCCCTGACTGACCAGGCTTTTTGAGCTTGAGATGTTCATATGCTGAGTCTGTAGCCTCACGGCCTCGGGAGGTTCGTTTTAGGAAGCCTTCCTGTATTAAGAAAGGTTCATAGACCTCTTCGATGGTTTCAGCCTCTTCACCCACGGCTGTGGCGATGGTAGAAATACCCACCGGTCCACCTTTGAATTTTTCTATAATGGTGGTCAAGATTCGATTGTCCATTTCGTCCAAACCATGGGAGTCTACATCCAGGGCGTTTAATGCCATTTGACTAATATCGATTGTGATAGTACCAGTGCCTTTGATTTGGGCAAAGTCTCTTGTTCTTCTAAGCAAATTGTTTGCGATACGTGGGGTTCCTCTACTTCTACGGGCTATTTCATAAGCAGCATCCTCATTGATCGGAGTGTTCAGAATTTCTGAAGAACGTAGAACGATCAAGGTCAAAAGTTTTGAATCGTAGTATTCTAATCTGGCATTAATGCCGAATCTTGCACGAAGCGGTGAAGTTAAAAGTCCGGACCGTGTGGTTGCACCTATTAGGGTAAAGGGATTCAAACTGATTTGTACTGTCCTGGCATTTGGACCAGAATCAAGCATGATATCAATCTTATAGTCCTCCATGGCAGAGTATAGATACTCTTCAACAATTGGGTTGAGTCTATGGATTTCATCTATAAACAGTACATCGCCTTCTTCCAGATTAGTGAGTAGTCCGGCCAGGTCACTTGGTTTGTCTAATACAGGACCTGAGGTGACTTTTATCTCTGATTCCAATTCATTGGAAATGATATGAGAAAGCGTTGTCTTTCCTAAACCAGGCGGACCGTGCAATAGTACATGATCCAAAGGTTCGGCACGTTGTTTGGCAGCCATTACAAACACCTTGATGTTCTCAACAATCTTGTGTTGACCAGTAAAGTCTTCGAAACTCAGGGGACGAAGAGCACGCTCAATGTCTCGTTCGGTCGAACTCAACTCATCATCACTACCATTCAAATAATCCTCACGCATGCTGGAAATTTTTCACAAGATAAAAGATTCAAATAGATGATGCCTTTATCCTTTAAGTTTAATCCCGTAGAACTTCATCGCAGATGGTTTTGGCCTATCTTTGGATTAAAATCTCAGGTATGAATAAGAATGTTAAGTCACGGGTGTATCTCATCGTTTTGGTGATTGCCATTTTTGTAGTTTGGAACTACAGGCAGCAACAGCCTAAGGAGATTTATGTGCAGGGAACGACTATGGGAACCATTCCTTATAATATTAAATATCTCGATAAGGAGTTTAGTAATTACAAAGCTGAGATAGATTCATTGCTCGCAGATTTCAATCAAGCACTTTCCACTTATATTCCTGACTCTGAGATATCGACCTTTAATAAATCCGGTTCCGTAAATTTCACTTTTCCTTACTTCTATGATGTATTAGAGGCTAGCGCTAAGGTGTATAGAGAGTCAAATGGTGCTTTTGATCCTACCTTGGGTCCATTGATAGATGCATGGGGTTTTGGTGATGGCAAAACCTTGAATTTGGATTCTTCAAGAGTTGATTCTCTTTTGAGCTTTGTAGGTTTTGAAAAGTTAAGTTATGATGAAGCTCAGGTTTCTAAGGAAATTCCAGAGCTCAAACTGAACTTTTCTGCTATCGCCAAGGGGCAAGCTATAGATGTTGTAGCCGATTGGCTGACTTCTATTGGAATTAATGACTATATGGTCGAGATAGGGGGCGAAGTAAGGGCAAGTGGTAAGAATTTAGAGGGAGAGTTTTGGACCATTGCTATTGAAGTACCTGATGAGGCCCGAATTGGAGGCATATTTGATGCTATTTATCTTGAGAATAAGGGAATGGCTTCAAGCGGTAATTATCGGAACTTTCGGGTGTTGGAAGATGGACGGAAAGTGGCCCATACCATAGATCCGCGAACTGGGTTTCCTAAAATGCAAACCTTATTGAGTGCTACTGTTCTCGCACCAAGTTGCATGCTTGCGGATGGTTTTGCCACGGCATGTATGGTTTTGGGTTTAGAAGAGAGTATAAAGCTGATCGAATCTGATCCAAGTCTTGAGGCCTACTTCATTTATGCTGATGAGCAGGGTAAAATGATAACCTATATTTCTACTGGCTTAGATGGCAAGACGGTTGGAAATTAGTTTCATTGATATATTGAACCTTTTTTGCCTAACTCTCATTTTCTTTTAGATATTTGCAATTCTGTTGCAAAAACATCAGTGAGTAGATGATCATTAACGCTATTATATTATTTCTAAGTGTAGCTATTCCTAGTGCATTAATGTTTGGACGAAAGTCCATAAAGCCAGGAAAGCTGAGCTTGTTTTTGGTGTTTGCAGGAGCCTACCTGTTTTCGATGACTGTAATTCATTTGATTCCGGACTTGTTCTTGAGTGATGAAGACCCCTTTATGCTTGGTCTCTATATTCTTATTGGATTCTTTATTCAAAAGGTATTAGAGAATTTCTCCAATGGTGTAGAACATGGTCATGTTCATGCACACGGTGCTTACTCCATCCCCTATTTGTTAATCGCCTTAGGATTGCACTCTTTTCTGGAGGGAAGCATAATGACAGATGCGATTCACTCAAATCATCGCCCTGATTCCGTTTATGGCCATGGTAGCTCTCAAAAAATTCTATTGGGAATAGTTATGCATAAAATACCAGC
>JGI12316J15310_10000302_pt76 | contig 18430 bp, 8 predicted proteins | sample MarCyaLeptolynsp_FD_15310 | JGI IMG/M metagenome (IMG submission 15310)
GGATTGGCCAAAGGTCAGGATGCCGGTGAACCCCCACAGGAGATCGACCGTGATCGCCAGGATCGCAAAGGTCATTGCTCGCGTCAGCACGTTGAGGGCGAACCGGTCGAGGAAATAGGGCCCGGCGAAAACCAGGGCGAGCGTCACCAGCGTCAGGACGAAGATGAGGCGCACGCGCCGTGACGGGTTTCGTGTCAGGGGCAGAGCGAGTTCAGGCACGGGACAGCCCCTTTGGAGAACGACCTTGGATTTAGCGAGAGCACGATCGCTACGCTCCTTGGCCATTCGACCCACTCGATCACGAGCAGGTATATCTACTCCCTCGACACCGTACTGATCATGGCAGCAGACACGATCGCTGGTTACATCCATGGGTTGATCGAAGGAAACCAATTCAAGCAAACCGCCTAGCGTTAGATCGGACATCCAGAACACAGGCCTTGGATCGTTTCTTGGCGCAAGCAGCGAGGCGTGAACCCAACGACGAGGCAGGTACGATTTAAGACTTGGCCCTAATTCGCGTACGGCGTTGCGCCAGTCTCGATCGGTGGTCATTTGTAAGCGGAATTTGCGAATGCCATCGCAGTTCATCGCGTCCCCGCTCGCTGAGGTTGGGAGAAAACTCCGGCGTTCCATCGTCTCCAAACGTAACAAGCCCTCGGTCAAATGCGGCATCCCAAAGGGCCGACAGCAACAGGCCATTGTGGACGTCGAGTCGATCGGCATTGCTTTCGCATTCGCTCCAGGGAACGATGTGTGAAGCGCGAAGCAGTGCGGGGTCCGTTATTCCCGTCAAAGGACAACGGCCTCGCCAGTAGTCCATTAGGCTCTCTCGAAAGATGTTCTGTCCGATGCGCTGAACGACGAGACGCTCCGCCTCTGTCGAGCGTGGAAGGTCTCTGACTATTGTTTGAAAGGTGCGCAACGGCCTATCTGGCAAACTCGCCGCCAGCCCGTAAACCTGAGGAAGAACCTCATATAGCTCACGAAGATCATCAAACCTGAAACGACCGAGGCCCGGACCGTCGAGCGGCACGAGATTCAGGCGGATCTCCTCGATCACACCGCCATGGTCAAGCGCTAGGAACCAGGGACCTGACGCCCCTCCTGAGGCTATCCAAATTGTACCCTGCGCTGTCGTCGACTGAAATGCCGCCCATCCGTTGTCCTCTCCAAGCCGACGCCGAAAGCCGTGCCGCTCTGCCGCCTTCTGGCATTCGGTTGAGACGATGAAGGATTGTGGGCTTTCGATCATTTTCTCACAATGTCACAGATCGCGCCGCAGAAGGCGCTCCGAGCCGGGCGCGCCCCGCAGCACCACCCGACGCCAGGGTTCACGATTGAGTTCTTGTGGCGGTTTCGTCGTGGTCGTCACGACGTATTGAAAAACAGCACCCGCAAGCTCTTCCTCAAGCTGTTTCAGGAGCTGGAAATACTCATCGTAGATCGTTTGACCCAAGTCCGCTTCACGCGGACTGTCGTGGATCAGAAAGGCGGGAATACGCGTCCGCCCCTCAATGCTGAGGCATAAGCAAGAAAGATCGAAGGCGAGCACTTTCAATGACTCAATTGCCGCCGTCCTCCGGTCTCCACCGGCTTCAACGCTGATTTCAAGACCCTTGCCGGTCAAACGGATTGTGCCTTTGGCATCACCACCAAGAAGACGGCGAACAATTGCTGAGAACTTCTGCGAAATCGCACCAATGGTCTGCGCCTGCTTGTCCTCGAAGCCGCGCAGCTGCTCCCGCACACGTTGTAGCTCACTATCGGCGGAGCTAATTGTCGTCTTCGCGTCAGCAAGTTCATCGACAAGTTCTGCGCAACGTTGTGCATCTTCGACACTGCGGGTCGCGGCTCGCCAAGTCGTATTGCGGGCGTCTGCCGCCTCTTCTAACTGGCGCACGCGTTCTTCTGCTTGCTGAACATTTTGTATGGCGAGTGTTATCTCAGGTTTTGTGCTTTCAATCTCGGTTCGCACGCCGGAGACAACTTGCTCTTGAGCTTCAACCTCTTGCCGCTTGGCATCCCACCGCGCCCGACATTGGGCAGCGTCGGGAAGCCGGTGGGACAGCTTACAGCCTTCAGCCAAGGTTGCGTCAAGCGGGACTTCGCAGATCGGACAGATTGGAGTTGCGGCTGTTTGTGCGGCTGCAGACAGCCCTGGAATTTCGCTGCTCAGTTGACTGAGGAGCTTTTCTTCCAGCGGCAGTTTCACTTCAAGACCTGTTACTTTGAGTTCCGCTTCGCGCAGCGTCGCTCTTGCCGCCTGAAGTGAGCTCCGTGCCTCGGACAGTTCGGAAGGATTGCCGGCAGGCAACTTGGCCGCGGCCGCGAGCTTCTGCTCCGCCGAAGACTTCAAAGAGTCGAGAAGAAGAGGCATCTCCGGCAGTGATGTATCGCTCAGGCCAAGATCGCGCACGAGCCGATCAACGCGGCGGGTCTGATCCCACTCAAGAAATGAGCGCTGCCGTTTTGCCTCGTCCAGTTGGCCTGAGATCTCCTGTTCTTGGCGCCGAGCGGCCTGCTCCTCCTCGGTGATCGCCATGAGAAAGGCGCGCATCGCAAGAAGGCGCGGCCCTTTCGCATCCCCGCTTGCCGGCTGCGGCGCGTCGGACCCCGATGCGGGCGCGCGCCAATCCAGCACGTCGTCGAAGCGGCATTCCTGATCGCGAGACGCCCAGGCGAGCGCGATAGGCCAGGCGTGTTGGTCTGGGGACAACCTCGCTAACTGTGCCGTGCCTTCACCAAGTATTGCGGCGTCTATTGCGTCGATGAGCGGCTCAATGCCGGTTGCCGCACCTTCCATCGTCGCGACAGCATCAAGATCGCCGTCCTTGATTGCGAAGTGTTTGCGTTGGGCGCCAAGAGGCCGCACCATGGCCCAACAAGTGCCGTCCAGGATCACTTCGGCGCCGACGACTCCGTTCAACAAGGTCGTCGAGATCGCGTCCCGCTGCACCTCATCAGCAAAACGGGCCTCGCCGAGGCAATATCTCAGTAGGCGGCAGAACAGCGTCTTGCCGCTGCCGTGCCCAATGGCGCGGACGTCGCTGTTTGGATCATCGTCTCCGTCCGGAGACCAAACGACGTTAAGGCCCGGCCGAAGCTTAATGTCGCGGATAACCTCACCACCCGGCGCCTCCCATATCTTCAGCCGACGCACCCAGAGCCGAGGCTCTGTGAGGTCTTGCGGCACCTCAACGCTCAAAGGCGGAATCGGGAAGAGGTCATCCTGTTGCGGCATTCGCAATCCAGTCCCGAACGTCGTCAGGCGCTGCCTCTATGGTCGTATCGATGTCGAGATTTCGTAATATCGTGAGCGCGAATCTAGCCCGTCCCTCTGGCCAGCCCTCTGTGTCAAAAGCGTCGAGGCCCGTTCCAGGAGCCCAGGTTCCTTGAGCCAAATCTTCGATCAGTCGGCCATTCCCGCGATGGTTCGTGAGCGCGGCATTCCATCCTGGCGTCACGCGGGCAGTAAAGCCGACGACATTGCCGGAACGGGGCTCAGCCTCCTGACCCACCAACCGCCGCCAGTCTTGTTGATCCTGACGGCCAAGAAGCGGCGTCAGCAAATGCGGCTCGAGCATCATAGCGGCGGCGAGGCGAACAGTGCGGATCGGCGTCGGGCCGTCCAGCGATTTCAGAATTGCTGCGAGTGCGGCCGATGGATCATGCTGCGGAGACGGCACCGCGCGGCTCCAGGCCGCGTCTGGGAGTTGCTCCAACGGCGGGAGCTGGATCGGTTGAGGGGCAGGCGCCGCCTCGGCGAGGCCGAGTTCGACGAACGTGCCGTCGGCTTCCATTCTGTCCCAGGCTTCGAGGACGAGACGGCGCGTGCGGTACTCCCCGAACTGCTTGATCTCTTTTTCCTTCAGAACACGGAAGGTCTCGGAGGGATAATCCTCGCCCTTCACATCAGCAGGATCGAGGATGTAGCGCAGGTCATCTCTGCTCAGCCTGTAAGCGCGGGCGTAGAAGGCGTCGAGATCGGCTCGGAGATGCGCACGTCGGTCTTCGTCCCAGGCAAAGGGCGGGCCGTCATAGCCCAGGTCACGAGCGAACGGCGCAAGGCTGAGCGATGTGTAGGTGAGTTCCAGCACGCATTGACCGAGGAAGGTAAGACAATCGGCAGTGTAGGCACTCGGCGATATGATCGGGAACTGCTTGAGGAAAAAGTAGGCAAGATTGGTGCCACCGACCTTCTGGCGCGCAACAAAGTCTAGAAGCAGCGAATTCAGGTTTGCGAGAAGTGCAGCTTGCGCTACGGCCCCGACATCCGTCAGGAAGATCGGCATTTTGTGGTTCACGGCGACAGCCGGAATAACAGTAGCGATTACAGTTCTTTCATTCGTGGCATTTGTAATATCTCGCCAACCCATCAGCCACTTTGCTGTCCAATTTTTTGAATGAAGGCTCCTTTCAACATCGTCGATCGAAACCCAATATCTCGGCGATATCTCGAACGACGTGTCTGCCAATTGCTCAGGAGACGGTGACGGAATTTCGCGATAATCAGCGTCGCCCCTTTGCTTCGCTAGCGCGAAATCGCCTCTTCGATGGTCAAACTGATGGATCATCTTGCCTTCATAGAGCGGCACGAACCGCTTTGAGCCATGTAAGTCCTGAGCTTCAGTGGCTGGAGGCCCGGGCGCTGGTCGAATCTCGTCCGAAACCCAGTGGATTCCATCGCGATAGAAGCCGCTGGATTCCAAAACAGCTGAAGTCTGAAAAAGCACACTATCGTTCGACATATGGAACATTGTCATGAAGCTCACGTCCCACGGATTGCCTTCTGACTCTTCGCTTTCTTTGATGAGCACTGGAGCGTTTGCGTAGATTTTTGCTGTCATCTCGGCATCCGCTTTGGAGCGAAAAACAGGTGCCGTCTTGGTATTCGGATTGATCGCCGATATCTGTTCCGGTGTCAGCGCGAAACTACGTTCTGGTTCGGCGAGCTGCGCTGGCTGGGTAAGAAAAAAGGCAAAGCGTGCTTCTCGCTCATTCCAACCGAGCGTGAGCAAGCAGAACTTCACTCTGAAATAAACACCAGGAAAGATGCGCTCGCGGTTCTCGAAATCGATGAGGCTGGATAACCGTTTGTCCTCGACGAGGTGTGCAAAGAATGGTGCCGTCGTCGCATCTGTAGCGATCCCAGTCGGCACGATTACACCTGCGCGGCCCGCTGTGCCGGTCAAACGCGAGAACAGCTCAGCGAATAGCGCGTATGTGTTTACATCACCGGTGCCGGTAAATGGAAATCGGCCGCCCTTATCGCCTTCCACTCGGACAAGATTAGAAGTCGCTTCCGAGAGACGCTTTTCTGTCTGGAATTCCATGAACAGCCCTCGTTGAGCCGAGCCGGGCTCAGCTGAGCGAAGGGCGCCAATCAAACGGTCTCGAGTGGCCTTGTTGGGCGCCGTGGCGATTTCGGCATCACGCGCAGCGAAGAACTCCTTCTCCTGAAGCTTGATCCGCTCCCATGGCGGATTACCCAAGACCACGTCGAACCCGCCCCACTGCATAATGTCGGGAAACTCGAGTGGCCAGTGGAAGGCGCGCGCCGTGCGGGCCGCATCGATGGCGGCGCCGAACAAGGGGCCGAAGGGTGAGACGCCCCGCAGCCACTCCCAGACGGTGCCTGAGGTAGCCACCATTTCCGCGCCACGACGCGGCAGGGCGTCCGGTCCGGCATGAGGCCCGCCCTTGGTTTTGGGGACAACGAAGGCCGAGACGTAGAGGTCGCAAGCTGCATCAAGCGTCCAGGCCGCCGCGCCTTTTGCCGTCAGTGCACGAAGCTTCTCAGCCTTCGCCTCGATCTGCCTGACCGTGTCTTCCGGCATGGCGCGCAAGCGCGCGAACTCCCGCATGAAGTCTTGTTGCCGGTTGAAGCCGAACCCGGCAGCAATCCGCTCACGTTCTTTCGTCTCGCGCTTGTTCTTCTCGCGATAGTATTTGGCGACGTCCTTGTCGTCACCGGTTAGCGGCTTGTAGGCCGCATCCGGTATGCCCTCTTCCAAAACACCAAGGTCGAAGACGCCGAGGAGCGCGTCGCCGCACCGGATCTGCGCATCGAAGAAACCGAGCGGCAGGCCAGGGTCCACCGTCTCGATCCAAAGCGCGACCTTGGTTAGCTCCACAGCCATCGGATTGCGGTCGACGCCGTGAATGCAGGATCGCGCCACATCGCGCAGGGCATGGCGAAAGTCCTCCTGCGCCGGCGTGCCGTCCGCGCGGATGCGGGCGACGCGTGTCGCGATCCGACGAGCGGCCGCGAGCAGGAAGTGTCCTGACCCACAAGCTGGGTCGATGACGGCGAGGTTCAGCAGCGCGGCTTCTGGATAGTCCGCCTCGGCCTCGGTCTTGTCGAGAACAGGATCGAGCGCAGTGTCGAGCAGCGCTTGAACAAGCCTGTCGGGCGTGTAGTAGGAACCAGTGGTCTTGCGCTGATTGCCCTTCTGCTCGGCAGCGTCGGAGGCGAAGACGAGCGTTTTGCCGTCTTCGCCAAGCTGCGGCTGAAGCTCAAGCAGGGATTCGTATACGGAGCCCAGTTCCTCGGTCTCCATGGCGCGCCAGTTGACCGGCGCCATCCCAGTTTTCCCCTGCAGCCAGGACAGGCGATAGAGCGCCTCCATGAAGGCGCGGTTTCGCAGCTTTGCCGTTTCGAGGCTTGGAAGCATGTTGGGCGCAAAGAGCCCGCCAAGCGCGGGCAGCGCCAGCGCCTCCTGTCCTGCAGCCAGTGAGCGGAAGACAATCTTGATGCCCTCATAGCGGTCATGGTGGCGGTCCCATGTCGCCCCGCGAAAACACTGGGCACGAAGATGGGCGAGGCTGTAACCGTCCGCATAAAGTTTGCGCGCATCCGCGCGGGAAACCTTCGGGTGCAGAAGGTTTCGGTCTTCGGCGACCATCAGGAAGATCAGCCGGTAGACGAGACGCAGCAGCTCGTTGAACCATTCAGTCAAGTTCCGTTCGCCGGAGCTGAGTTTCTTCGCGAGGTCGGGATTGGCCTCAAGGAAGCCCGATCCAAGAATATTGAGAGCGAGTTTGACCTGGGCGGCGAGCCGGTCACGCGCAACTTCGCCTTCTTTTGTTCCGGTCTCCCGCCAGCGTTCGAGCGCGCAGTCTGTTGCAGGCGCGCCTGCTTTTCCGAAGCGGCTTCGGTGGATAAGCAACCAGAGCAGGCCGAAAGAAGCGGCGTCTTCATTGGAGAAGATCTGTGCAAGGTCGGCCTCTATGAATGCAGGACGCGTCAGAGAGGCGTTGTCCCGCATCAGGCGGATGACCGTGCCATTGGTCGCGAGGCCCCAGAGGGCGTCATCCTCTTCGTTGAGATAGTCCTGAAGCGCAAAGGCAGGCGAGCGGGAGCGCTCGACCGACAAGGTGGCGCTGCGCCGGTCGAGCCGTTCCTCATCCGGCGGCACGACAATGACAGGAATACGCTTGTCGCCCGCAAAGAACGCGATCAGACCTTCGCCTTCTTCAGCATCATCAAATCCGAACGTCTCCTTCAGGAAGGCCTTGATGAAGCGGCGCGTGGCTTTAGCAGAGGGATTGCTCAGCTTACTGAAGGCATCAAAATGCGATTGGCCGACCCGGAAGGCGGTGGAGATTTCCTCGCGAAGCGTCAGTCCCTTACGGACGCCATAATCTTCCGGACTCTGTTCGGGCGCAGTACGTTCATCGATCCGCGACAGCATGGCGGGCGCGATCCGATTGCCTTCGAGAGTGATCGACGGCCAGGCGGAGAGGTCTGTGACAGGACGGCGGGCCATCCTCAGGCTCCGTCCGGTATCAGAACGAAGAGCCCGATGACATCCGGCGGCAGTACCGGTTCGACGCTGACCCTGGAGGCGGACCCTGCAGCGGCGCGCAGGCGGGCATGGTCTTCGGCTAGTTCGTCCGCACGCTGCCTGATAAAGTCGGCCAGTGGACCCGCAAGCATCATCGGCAAATCGGCCTTGGCCGCATCGGATAGCCTCTTGCGTGCAATGTCAGCTAGGTCCGCTATTGCAGGTGTGCCGAGCCTCTCCCGAACTGCGTTTCCGGATGCAACGATCTCATCGCCCTGTAGGGCAACAAGCGCAGCTTCTTCAGCGAGGAGCAGTCTTTCTTTTCTGGCGTGAATGGTCAGCTTGTATCGCAGACGAAGCAAGGCAACGCGCGTCAGCACGGAGACTGCTGGCGTTGGCCAGGCGCCGACACGGCCAATCCCAAGATCGGGCAGTGACTCTGGCTCAAGGGAGGCTTCAAGGAGGCTTTCCGCCAGCGAGGACGTCAGGGGATGGGTTCGCGTCAGAAGACTTGTTCCGGAAGGCGCAGGTTCGGCGGTGGCAAGCCTCACCGAGTCCCTTAGCCCCCGCTGATCCAGTTTTTCTTTCAGACTTGGCTCCAGGGCATGCACATGCGCGAGATGGACAGTGCCCTTTTTCTCGAGCGGTACACCGAATTTCGACATGGCCCGGTCAACGAATTGTCGCGCGTCATCAGGTGAACCCAGCAAGTCTTTCACCTTGTTCCATTCCGGAGCGACTTCACCGGGCTTCATGGCATTCTGCGCAAACCGCGCGCGTGATTTCTTTTCGTTCTCGCTGGCATCACGCCACCGCGTTTCGATGGCGCGCGTGCCGTCTTCAAGACGTAGGTCGAACGCGAGCTGTTGCTGACCACCTCGGCGCAGCATCATCGACGCCATCAATGCATCTGTGACCGCTCCCCGTTGCTCCGGAAGCGGAACGGTGACGCCGGTCGCTTTCCTGATCTCCTCCGCTTTTCGCAGGATCACATCTAGGACAGCGCCGTCGATCGCACTGTCCGGGGAGAACATCATGATCGAGCGGACGAGTTCAGCGGGCTGACCAAAGCGGTCAACGCGGCCCTCTCGCTGCTGGTGGCGTGTTGGGTTCCACGAAAGATCGTAGTGAACCACTGTGTCAAAGAGTTGCTGGAGATTGATGCCTTCTGACAGGCAATCAGTCGCCACAAGAACCCGCTGAGTGTCACTCTGCGAATCCTCAGACGCCATCTCGGCAACCCGGTCGCGCCGCTCACCCGGCGTCAGCTCACCAGTCACAGCCTCCACGGTGAGTTTGCCAAACGCCTTGCGAAGCCGGTCCTTCAAATATTCTGCGGTGGCCAGATAACGGCAGAATACGACTGGGTTCGCGCCGCTCTTGATCAGAGGCTTCAACGCGCTGACAAGTGCATCGATCTTGGGGTCCGGTTCCGAAGCAAGGCTCGACGCGCGATCCAGCAACGCGAGCAATTCAGGATCAGCGGTGAAAACTGTTCCAGGCTCCAGATCGACGGCGTCTTCGTCATCGCCGTCCTCATCATAAATTTGAGGCTCCAGACGTTCACTCTGATTGCTGGCGCGGTTTCTCAGGGCACTGAGCGCTGCCGCCGGTGAGGACCCAACGCAGCGCATCAGCGCAAGCGTTCCCCAAAACGCTAGTCTTTGATCCCGTCTTTGGTTGCCGGCGCGCGAGACGACCCCCAGACAATAGTCGATGACCGCCTCCTGAAAATCGAGGTGCAGTCCCGTCAGCCGATAGGAAAACTCCGTCGTCTCATGCTTTGGAAAGGATCGCGTCTCGTCCCAATCCCCTTCAATCAAGTCCACACGCCGTCGCTGAACAAAATGCCGTGCGAGGCGCTCCCGATAGCGCGTATTGTCGAAGTCCGCGCTCGCGAACTCCTCATCAATCAGTGACAGGAGCCGCGCGAAAGCCTCTTCATCGCCGGAATGCGGTGTTGCCGTCAGCATAATCAGGCGACGATTGGCGTCTTTTGCAAGCCCTTGAAGGAGATCAAAGCGCTGCTGTTTGCCCTTATGGGTCCCGACGCAGGCGTGAGCTTCATCGATAATGACAAAATCAGGACAAGCCCTTGCAAACCCGTCCCGCCGCTTCTCCGCCTTGATGTAGTCGAGACTGACGACCGTAAAGGGAAACGCGTCGAAGAGTGTTTGCGCAAGAGGCAGATTGCGTTCGAGCCGTGTCGCTGTCCCCGAGGTCACCGGAACCGCATCGATCCCGAACCGGTCCTTTAGTTCTATGAGCCACTGATCCACCAGATGCGGCGGACAAAGCACGGAGAAAGAATCCACCTCGCCCCGATCCATGAACTCCCGGAGGACCAATCCAGCTTCGATGGTTTTTCCGATGCCTACATCATCGGCGATGAGTAGCCGCGGCACCTGGAGCCTCAGGGCCATAAGCAAAGGGACGAGCTGATAGGTTCGAGGCTCGAAGGACAGATGAGCCGCCGATCTGAACGGGCCTGCCCCGCGTCGCAGCGTAAGCCTCAGTGCATCGCTCAAAAGGGCGGCCTTGGCTTGCACAGTAGGCTTAGCGTTGGCAGGCAAGTCAAAGCGGGCCGGTTCAACCGCCGTCAGCTCGAGGTCAGGGTTCAGCAGCACCACGTCATTTTCGTTGCCGGATAAAGGGCGTAGCGCCAACACTTCACCATCTGGTGGCGGCAATGCGACCCACTCCCGTCCCCGCGCACGCACGAGATCTCCCGGCGAGACGTTGACCCTCATGCGTCGCCCCCCAGCAATTCAACTAGCTCTGACGGAAGTCCCTCACTCGGACTTGAGGGCAGAGATACCAGCTCCCATCCTTGGGTTTGAGCCCGCTCGGCCAGTGCGTCGGTAACGGGCTGTAAGATCGCCGCGACACGATGTGTTTTCCAGCCAAACTCGATCGTCGATCCTCCGAGTTCAACATGGAAAGTATCTGGTTCCGGCAAGTTGGCAGTCGCGAAAGCGCTTAGCCAGAGATGCGCTCCCGCATCTGGCTTTGTCTGTTGCTGGAGCACGGTCTCGCCGCGAGCAAGATCAACAAGCAACTGCTTCACTTCATCGCTCGACCGGTCGATTTGTTCATGATCGGGCTGATTAAAATATGAGAGCAGGCATCGATAACAGCCTCTGACACACGCCTCATCCTCAGCATCCGTGAGCAATGTCGCATCGCCAGCGCCAATGGCACTTTCAATGTTCTCAAAGTGCATCAGCTCTAGTGCTGTCCTCGCAACCTCAGCAATCGCTTTGGGGTCATCGATCAGACGGGTCAGGACGCCCGCGCCGCCCTCCGTTGCCTCATAGGCCAAAACCGCCCGTCGATTGTCGCGAGCCGGCAGAGGCTCGCCCAGCACTTCGCCCTCTTCCAGCTGGTAGACGACTTCGATGCCCCTTAGCAGGGCATGCTGAAGTGTAGTGATCGTTTCAGGTGCATAGGCTTGTGGGTCTTTGATCCGAACGAGAAGTGCGTTCTTGTTATCCCGGACAATCGGTACAATACGGACTGGCTTTACAACGTCTGGTGCTGCGTCTGTTTCCGCGTCTTCATCTTCGGACTTGGCCCAATATCCGGTTCTGGGATCTATGTAGAAACCAAAGACGGTTTGGTCACGACGACGTTTCAGGCCTTTGTTCAATCGACTGATTTCAGCGCTGTTTGCATACTGGAGCGCCAATAGGGTTGTGTCTCCGCACCGATAGTCGGCTCCGGTGACCTGAATTTGTCCGTCCTTGCGCGGCCATGAGAAGACCGTTTGAATATCAAAGCCCTGGCGCACGCGTTCCTCATCATTCGCTGAAATGCGTTCGGTCGGCATTGCCTCCACATTGTCGATCCGAAGGGTCCTTTTGATCGGCACTTCGCTCGCCATGTGCGCGTTGCAGCCATGACAACGCTCGACCTCACCTTCATGGCAGGCGCCGCACTCTTGGCAGATGAAGATATCCTTCGTCGCCAGTTCCGAACCGTCACCGCCGCGCGCCTCAGGAGGGAGCTTCGCTTTCATAACGCGGTAAGCGCGGCCCTCATGATAAATCAAACTCCGTGGGCCGAACTCGGAAATGGCCAGAAACCGGGCACGCGACAAAAATGATCCGGTTTTGTCTTCACCCGGAATAAAGGCGTAGAGAGGCAGTCGCGGAAAATTATACCCCGGCAGAAACCCTTCAGTGGCGAGATACCGATAAGAGTAGAAATCCGAACCATTCGATGCTTTGCCTTGCTCGAGAATCGTAATCTGATCACTCGCCTGAATTTGCGCCGACTTGATCTTCCGCCGATCAACTCCTGAGAGGCCTGTAATCTCTGATCGAGCATTGGCTTCGGAAAGCTGACTGCGCGCCGACTTATAGAGTTCCCGCCATCGACCAAACGCCTGGTCAAACGACTTCGGCGCCTCCATGGCCACCCTGAGGACGAAGTCATCGGCATCATCCAACCATGTCGGAAGTGCTCCGCCGTCAGCTGCCAGAATTGCCTGCAAAACCCGTTTCATTGGCCCCATGGCCGTGGAAACGAGCGACGGTTTGCTTATGGCGTTCAGGATGTTTTCTTTGAGCGGGAATTTCTCTGCCTGAAGATCGAGTATTTCTGGAATGTCCGGATAGAGGGCCAACTTCGACTCGGCAAGCCAGACGGCATGAAGATGGGAGCGAACGAGCTCTTCATTTGTAATGTCGAGCGCAGGTGGCCTCACAACGCCAGCAACCATATCGTTGCGGCGCTTGAAGAAATACTGATCGTGTGGTGACCCTGAGGCACAATAGGCGACCACCACGGCAGCCTGACCAGAACGCCCCGCACGTCCCGCGCGCTGTGCATAGTTGGCCGGGGTTGGCGGCACGTTGCGGAGGTAAACCGCGTTTAGCGCTGAGATATCAACACCCAGCTCCATTGTCGGAGAACAAAAGAGCGCCGGTAGGAACTGATCTGACTCACCTGTGGCTTTTATCTCGGTTCTATAGTCAGAACCCTGCAGATTGGTCTGGTCGTCGTTCTCGAACCGGAAGCGCCATTCGCGCCATTCGCGCTGCTTTTGAGATACTTGCGCAGTGTGTTCCCGGCCTTCCAGCCCCCAATAGGCGCTCCTCCCCAAGGCGAGATCGTTCGCAATGGAGAGGTACAGGTTATGGAAATACTCATTTCCCCGCGCAGCCGCGTCCCGGAGTGCAGCACCCGGCACAAGTCGAACAGCTGAAGGTGTCAGCCGCCAGCCCATGACATTTGTGTCGATCTCGACGGGGACAACGAGACCTTCATCAGACAGAAGTTCGAGAAGACGTCCGAGGAAATCCAGATAGTCGTTCTTGCCAAGTTTTGTTCCGATGACGCTCTTTTTGTTGATCAGTCTGGCGATACGAGAATTGTGCCCTGCTCGGAGGAGCGTTTGCTCTTGGCGCAGGCTGACAACGCCCTTGCCAGGAGCGCGCTGTACAAGCGAGGACCGCCCACGCGGCTTCTCCTTACTGTCGATGGCCCAGGGTGAGCGGAGCAGTGATCGGGATTTCTGGGCCACGCCGTCGAGAACGGCGAGGTCGAGAGACTCTGTGTTCACGGCGAGACCAGAGAGCATAGCGTTGAGCAGTTCTTTCAGGAGTTGCTGCCGTTGGTCGGCTGACACCTCTCCCAACTCAGGAAGCACCGTCATCATTCGTTCGCGGTCGTTGGCGATTTCCTCGAAGCCAACAAATCGCACGTCGATCAGATTAAGGACTGAAAGGCTGGGGTTGGTGTAACGCCACCCGCGGCGAAGATCTGTCCAGACCCGATGAGCAAGCACTTTGGCAAGCGCGCGTTGCGCGTCCTCGCGAATAACCGCGCCTGCTGACGGATCCAGCATCCAATGAACCCGGGCACCGGCATTGGAAGAGACAAAGCCAAGCGCTTTGACGACCCTCAGACCAAATTCATCCTCGCTAAGGCCGTCATCACCATCATCAAGTATCGCCCGCAATATCGCGCCGCGCAGAAGACTGACAAAAAGAAAGTCGTTGAAATGACCAGACTGCAGCGCAGCGTCCTGACGATTATCCGTAAAGCCGAGAAGCTTTCGTTGTGTTTCTGGAACGCCACTCTCGGTCGAATTCATCCATTCAAGGGCACTCGAGACCAACAGTGTCGTTGCCGAGCTTCGGCCTTCACCCGACAAGCCCGCAAGTTTGCTTCGCTCTCGCATGCCCTGATTGGGTTCGTCCTGACAGCACAGGCAGAAGGCAAATTTCCCGGGCACAAAAAAGAATTCTCTGCCACCTGAACCGTGACGCCCGTCTGGTTCTACAAGAAAAGATACTGGAGCACGCGGCCGTCGATAAGATCGCACCCTTTCTACGCCATTGCGTTCTTCAAGCCAGCTTTCTGGATAAGTGGTCAGATCGCCATCGAATATAAAATCACGGTCGCTATCTGGCACGGGGCAGAGGTAGCCAGCAACTTCGGATCCGTCTTCTGACTCGAGTGGCGTATCGTCGATACCCCGCGGCAGAAATCTCATATTCCCATCATCATCTGACTTCGTCACGACATGATACTCGTGACCGCAATTTCTGCAGAAACGTGTTGGGTAAAGGCGGTTGCCTCGTGCGCTGGGATCTTCGAGCTGCCCCTCAAACAGAACGGTTCGGGGTTGTTTCGTCAGGGTGGTAAAGACTTCACCTGCGCCGGAGATGAAACGGTGAAGCTTGAAAGCGAGAAAGGCTCGGTCACCGCTTCCGCCTCTTTCGAATTCCGGGAGGCTGACCCTGGTCAGAAACTCCTGCAGCACAGTCCTGCACTTTTCAGAATCCAATCCACTGTCTGCCACGAGGCGGTCGACGGCATCCATAAAGGGAATTGGCTTTTGTCTTTTGAGCTCAAGGCCGTCATCCAGTCCGAGTGCAAGCTCGGCCCAAACCGCAAGCGGATGCGTTCTTAGCGTGGCGTCATCTAATGTTTCGGGAAGGTCGTCCCCCAAAACCGTTGGGAGCTTGCCGATCGCATCGGCTAGAGTGATCTTGTCGTCGGTTGCGCGCTGAAGGGACTCATCGATGACTGCATCCGGACCAATCTCAGCGCCGAACAACCGAGAGGCGACGTTTGCTACGGCAACAGCCCGACTTTCTTCTGGGCCTTCAGACGCCATAGTCGCGGACGTACCGATGCAGACCGGGGGCTTATCGGGGGCACACCGATCGCGAAGACGCCGCACGAGAACAGCGACGTCTGCACCTTGACGTCCTCTGTAGGTGTGCAGCTCATCTAGGATGATGAATTCCAGACCACTCGCGTTCTCGATTACTTGGGCGTCCAGCTGGTCCTGTCGCGTCAGTAGCAGTTCTGCCATCATGTAGTTGGTAAGCAGAATATCTGGGGGATTGGCGGCAATCTTCTGTCGTTCTTCTTGGCTTTCCTGTCCAGTATATCGCTTAATCACCGGACGAAGGTCGTCCGGAAGGCCTGACTGGCCGATAAACTTGTCGATCTCCTTTAGTTGGCTATTTGCTAGGGCGTTCATCGGATAAACGATGATCGCTCTCGTCTTTCTTGGCTTTCCTGATCGCAAAGCCCGAATTATCGCGTCCACCACCGGCACGAAGAAGCACATGGATTTTCCAGACCCAGTGCCAGTTGTAACGACGAAACTTTTGCCAGTTTTCGCTTTGACGATGGCTTCGGCTTGGTGCCGATAGAAGGTCATTGGCGAGTCGCCGAACCTGAACACTCGCCCTGTGCCTTTATCAAGATCCCCGGAGGCAACAAGTTCATCGACGTTTCGGTCGGAGCGATAGCTCGGGTTCAGGGACAGGAGGACATCAGGCCAAAACCGTCCCGCGTTATACTGGCTTTCAACCTCACGACTCAGGTCGTCTGCTCGAATAGTGGTGAAAGACCGCGAGAATCGGGCGTAAGAATCGATCAAGTGATGTTCAAAATCAAATGCTCTCATCTGCAACACCTATTCATGCTGGCCTCAAACGTAGGTTTCAGGATCCATACCCTGCCAAGTCTTGCGGCTTGCGTTTCTGTCAGCGCATCGCTAGTCGATTCCACGGTACAATTTAGCTGCCGAAACACAGTGAATCGCGGAGACAACCTACCACTGCTCACACGCTTCGAACCGCCGCACAGTGAGTTCACCGCGGACCAAGCGAAGGGTGAAAGGGATTGCCGATTCAATACTGTTGCTCCCGAAACTGCCGACTAAGACTAAACCTCAGTGTTGTGGCCTTGTCCACGATTCAACGAAAAATTCAATTTCGAACGGCACAGCAAGGCCACACAGATCACATCTTCAAACTGACTTCGGTCTCAATGGCCATCGAGTACGCTAAAGGAAGCCAATTGACATGTTTCGTTAGGTTTTCTGCAATCCAGCTTCGGCTACGGCGTATCAAATAGAATTCGGAGAACCGGACCATAGTGCGCCCTTAAAAATCCAGACGCCGCACCCCTTCTATCCCACAGATCTTACGAACGCAAAAACGCGCCAGGCGGTCAGCCGACCCTGTCGAAGAACTTCGATCGTGAAAAATTTGGCGCACCCGTCAGGATTCGAACCTGAGACCTCTGCCTTCGGAGGGCAGCGCTCTATCCAGCTGAGCTACGGGTGCCGGCCGGTTTCCTGAAGAGGAAACGGCGTGATCCGGTCTCTTTAAACGATCCGAACCCCGGGAGCAATGGAGGAGTTGCGCCTCAGGCGGATTTTGCTTGGCCGGCCCGCCGGACCCGCGCAACCGCGACTGTGCGCCCGGCCGCCATGCGACCGCGTCTTTCATCAGAAATGTGCGGAAAATGGAGCGGGCGATGAGATTCGAACTCACGACCCCAACCTTGGCAAGGTTGTGCTCTACCCCTGAGCTACGCCCGCGCTCCTCGCGACCCGGCGCACCGGATCGAATTGGTGAGTGTATTGAAACAGATTTTCGACAAAAGCAAGCGGAATCCGCACCGATATGCCGGGGAATTGATATCGATCAGATTCTTGGTTTACGGTGCCCGCCGCAATGCGGTTGGACCGTGTGCGCGTGGCGTCTCCCGGTCTGTCGCGCGGCATCCGTCCTTCGAGGCCCGGCGGAGCCGGGCACCTCAGGATGAGGTTTTGGGGTAGGGTCCACGGGTTTTGCCGCGACATCATGGCGACTGTGTTCCAAATCCCTGAATTGTAACGCCTCTGGAGAGGCCAACCGCAGCGATCCATCCGTTTCAAGGTCCATCTTGACGGTCGGAATGAGCCACGTGCCGGCCTCGCCGGGTCCCTTTGCGCCTCCCGTTCGGCGGGATCCGGACCTGCCGGGCCCCGATCGAGACTTGCACCGGCCGCCATTCCGCCTTACCACCCTTTCTGCGCTGTTTTCGCGCCTTCCTCCGTCCGCAAACGAAATCGCCATGGCAAAAACCAGAGACGACCTGTTCCGGCACCTTGCCGATCTCGCCATCGAGACCTCGACGATCACGCATCCGCCCCTGTTCACGGTGGAGGAATCAAAATCCCTGCGCGGCGAAATCCCGGGCGGCCACACCAAGAACCTGTTCCTGAAGGACAAGAAGGGCCGCCTGTTCCTGGTCGTCGCGATCGAGAGCGCCGACATCAACCTGAAACGGCTGCACACGAGGATCGGCGCGTCCGGCCGACTCAGCTTCGGCAACGCGGAACTGATGCAGGAAAAGCTCGGCGTGATCCCGGGCTCCGTCACCCCGTTCGGCCTGATCAACGATACCGGGCAGGACGTGACCGTGATCCTTGACGCGGCGATGATGGAACACGACATTCTCAACTATCATCCGCTCGAAAACACCGCGACCACAACCATCGCCGCGAAAGACCTGCTTGCTTTTATCCGCTCCTGCGGCCATGAACCCCAGATCCTGCCCGTCAGCAACCAGGACGACGCCGAATAGATCTTGCATTCGCTCTCCTGTTGACCCGTGAACCGAATTCAGACTCGAAGGAACCGAGACATGGTGGACCCGATTTCCGTACCCGGCGCCGAGGGCGCATCCTCCGCAATCGCCGACACGACCACCGCGACCTTTGCCGCCGACGTCATCCAGGAATCGATGCAGGTGCCGGTGCTGGTCGATTTCTGGGCGCCCTGGTGCGGCCCCTGCAAACAATTACAGCCGGTGCTGGAAAAGGTCGTCGGCCTCGCCAAGGGCGCCGTCAAGCTCGTCAAGATGAATATTGACGAAAATCCCGAAATACCCGGACAGCTCGGCATCAAGTCGATCCCCGCCGTCATCGCCTTCAAGAACGGCCAGCCGCTCGACGGATTCATGGGCGCGGTGCCGGAAAGCCAGATCGTCGCCTTCATCGAACGCATTGCCGGCCCGATCGGCCCGAGCGAGACCGACCTTCTGCTCGAACAGGGCGAGGAATTGCTCGGCGAGGAAAATTGGGGCGACGCGGCCCAGGCCTTTGCCGCCGTGCTGCAATTGGAAAACGAGAGCGAAAACCCGGTCGCCCTTGCCGGCCTGGCCCGGTGCTATGTCGGCAGCGGCGACCTCGACGAGGCCGAGGCGGCGCTCGCCAGAATCGGCGATGCCGACAAGGACAATCCGGCGGTTGCGGCCGCCCGCGCGGCGCTGGATCTTGCCCGCCAGTCCGAAGGCCTTGGCGACATTCAGGACTTGCAGGCCAAGGTCGAAGCCAATCC
>JGI12316J15310_10000052_pt86 | contig 18381 bp, 17 predicted proteins | sample MarCyaLeptolynsp_FD_15310 | JGI IMG/M metagenome (IMG submission 15310)
GAGGGGACTCCTTCGCGGAGATCATAAGGTCCGCTCGCCCTGGCCCGTCTTCGCTGCGATACACGTCGGATGCAACCCGAGGAAACGGCGCGAAGTCGAGCTCTGTCCGTTCGACGCGGCCGCAGGGTGAAGCGCAGCCCGTGAGCAGAGCAAGAAGCGCCACGGTCGCGGCGTGCGAACCCAGCCACCGCCCTCCGGCTCGATTTCCGACAACCGACTTCGATCGGCGGCGTCGACTCGCCTGATCTGGCGCGAACCGGGACACGATCCCAATCGTAGCAGCCGAGACTACGCCGAGGACTTGTTGCCCGGCCCGCGGATGTACGCCCAGCTGGAAGGGCTCGGCAAAGGCCACCCCCACACGCACTTCCAGTACGCGATGTCGGCCGTGGTGCGTGCGATGCTAAAGATCGCTGGTGTCAACTGAGCTCCAATCCGCTCTCGCGACGCGCGGGTACCCATCGATTGCCGCCTGGGCTGCGCAGGCTCCGACCGAGTCGTTTATCAGCCTTGCCCGGCGGGCGCCGGTTTCGCTCTCCGCGGTCACGCTGATGAGACTGATGGCTGAGGAGGCCCATGCTCGGGGGGACTTCGCATCGCTCGCTCGGGCGACGTTCATCCGGATGTTGCACACCGTCGACGTGGCCGGCGCGCCTCGTGAGGGCAAGCGGCACGCCCTGGTGGACACGCTGCCGTTCAACGCGATGTTCGACCCCGAGCACAAGCAGACGGCAAAGCGCCTCTGGTCCGAGTTCACCGACCGCCTCGAGCGCAACCCCGACTGGACGCCGGCCTCGGCCGACGATGACCGGCTCATCGCGTTGTTCGAGCCCCACACGCAGGAATTCCAACGCAGCGAGGTCCGGGAGAAGGTCAACGCGGTTGCACGGGAGGTTGAGCAAACCCTCCTGGCCCCGGGACCGCACCGCATGCACATCGCGTCCTTGCGACCGCTCGGGCGAGGTCACTGCTACTTTCACGCGATGCGTTGGGTCGACGCAGAGGTGAGAAACGGCGGATTCGAGCAGCTGTATAGCAACACCGGCGGCGCGGAGGTTGCGGATGCGATCGAGGCGCATCGAGCCATCGGACAGGATCGGATTGCGGCGATCATCGCGGAGTCGCTTCGGTACGCGCGCCTCCGCAAGCCCTCGTGGGTCCACGAGTCGGTCGCAACCACTCCCGCGCTCGATGTCGACGGCCCCCCACGAACGTGGGCCGACCTCGACAAGGCGTACTACGCCGAAGACGACGCGGGGGCAGATGCGCTCATTCGCCAGCGCGGTGATCTGTTCGATCCTCCTAGATCCTCCTAGGCAAGTGCTGACGCCTCTCGACGCGACCCCTTCGCTCTGGCACCGAGTCGGCCTACCCTACGCCGGCATGGAGGCCCTGGATCGCAATGATCGAAACACCGTGGCGGCCCGTGTAGCCCGAGCCGGGCTGTGGTGCATGGGCCGGTGGCGCCTCGTCGGGGATGCACCCACGGTGCCCCGGGCTGTGTGCCTCGCGGTGCCGCACACGACGAACTCCGACGGCCTGTTGCTGGTGCTGCTGACCAAATCGGTCGGCATGTCGATCTCGTGGATGGTGAAGGACAGCTGGACCAACGGGGTGATCGGCCCGATCGTGCGCGCCGTGGGAGGGATCGGGATCGACCGGTCAGCGCCCCGCGGCATGGTCGGGCAGATGGTCGACGAGCTCAAACGCCGAACTCACCTCCACCTCGTCATCCCGCCGGAGGGCACACGCAGCCGCACCGAACACTGGAAATCCGGCTTCTATCACATCGCCCTGGGCGCCGGCGTTCCGGTCGTCCCCGCGTACATCGACTATCGCAACAAGACGGGCCGGTTCGGTGATCCCATCGTGATGACCGGCGACGTGCATGCCGATATGGATCGAATCCGCGGCGTGTACACCGAAGCGCGCGACATGGCTGCGGTCCCGGAGAACTTCGGGCCGATCCGGCTGCGCGAAGAAGACGAGGCGTGAACCCGCCGCCGCCCCGGTCGTAGGGCTACGTCGAGGACTGGTTCCCCGGACCGCGGATCCACGCGCCCAGCTGGACGAGCTCGGCGAAAGCGACCCCCAAGGGCGAAGCCAAGATCCCGATGTAGCCGACGCCGACGACGAGCACGACGGTGCGGCCAGCCAATCCGGCGAAGTCCCAGGGCAGCAGGCGCTTGGGGTCATTCGCAACCTGGAACTGGCGGCCTACGGTGTTGGCGAGGCGTAGCGCGGCGAACGGTACGGCGTAGAGGATCACCGGGCGGATCGCCTCGGACATGGCCCAGCCGGCAGCTTGATCGACGCGCGTGGCCACCGGGTCCCACGCCAGCAGCGCCCACACCAGCGCAACGCCGCCGCCGACCACGAGCCCAGCCACCGCCGCCCACGCTCGCAGCTTGCGGTGCGCCGCCTCGCCGCCCTCCGACGACAAGCGCAGCGCCACCACCGTCGCCGCCGCCGAAGGCACCGCCAGCGCCGCGTTGACGAACAGCCAGCCGTAGTTGAGCAGCGCGTAGCCGCCCTCGTCGAAGATGTGCTGCGACAGCGCCGCGTCGAGCAGGCCGAGGTTGACGTAGGCGAGCGTGTCGACCAGCAGCCACTTGGTCCGGTCGCTCGCGTCCTGCCCCTTGCTCTGCGACGCGGTGCTCGCCGTTCCCCAGAGCACCGAAGGCGCCAGCAGGGCCACGCCCACCGCAAGGCCCCCGGTGATCCCGACCGCTGGTCCCAGCGCGCCCCGTCCGATCGTGACTGCGCCGATGATCGTTCCGATCGGCAGCGCCCACTCCAGCACGAACGCACGCCGCTCGAACCCCGCGCGCTCGGCCAACGCCCGCACCGCCGCGCCCACGATCGCCAGCACGACGCCGATCGCAAACACCATCACCGCCGGGTCGGACCACTCGCGCCCCGCAAAGGCGAACAGCGCCACGATCGCGATTCCGGCGATCATCCCGAGCGTTCGCGTCTCGCGGCGCATCAACTCCGCCGCCGACACGCCCGGACCCACCGGCACCCATCGCGCCCGAAACAGCGCCGTCCCGAAGTTTCGGCACGCCCCCACCACCACCAGCCCGCGGAAGAACAGATCGGCGGCGCCGCTGGCCTGCAGGTCCCTCGCGATCACGAACTCGCGGAGTGCCCCCAACACGAGGGTCACCACCGAGAACGCACCCATCCACAGGAAGGTGCGCGCTCCAGAGCTCAGGCCGGCGCGGTCTCGGGAAGCGTGTCGTTCCGCCACTCGGCGGGTACCTCCGGTTGACGCAGCTTACCCTTCATGTACAGCAGACGCGCGGCGAGCTCGTGGAAGATCGTCTGCAGCGGGGTCGCGGCAGCACGTCCCTCGAGCAGGGCAATCAGGCGCGTCCCGGCCTCGAACGTCGACAGGCCGCGCTCGTCATGCTGGGTGCGCACGCCCCAGCGCGAAGGTGGGCCATCGGGCAGCGCCACCGGCGGCAGCGCTTTGACCCCCGGTACCCGTCGGCTCATCCGCGAGCACTGGTGCCAGGTGCCGTCGAGGAACACGAACCCGAGCTTGCGGTCCGTGCCCGCCTCGCGCTTCATCGCCGCCAGCCGCGTCGGATCGAGCACCGGCGCTTCCTCTCTCGGAAACACGAGATGCCACGCCACGTCCTCGCGCTCGAACGGCGAGACATCGAAGGGGGGCTCTCGCATCCCGTACCAGAGCAGCTGCGCCCCCTCGACCATGCGCGTCAGCAACCGCCCGGTGTTGGTCGGCTTGAAGCGCTCGCCGACGTGCTGCACCACCAGGATCTCGGCGTCCGTCCGAACGTTCGGGAACTGGTCGCAGACGCACAAGTGCAGGTGCAGCGCACACCCTTCGCAGCGTCCACCCCGTTTCTTCCGCTTCGGTCCGCGCTCGTCCATCTCGGCCTACGTGAACGGTGCGAGTGCCTCGGCCACCACCGCACGGTCCTCGGGTCGACACACCGCGCGATAGTGGACGAACGTCTCGCCCGAAAGCCCGTGCAACACAGGCGATGCCTCGAGCAGGCGCCGAAGTCGACCCCCGGTCAACACCATCAGCGCTTCGTCCTCGGTGTATGCCTCGATCTCGACCCGATCGACGTGCGCGTAGTACCGCGGGTCCACGCCTTGCGCCCGCACGGCATCCGACAGCGCCGCCTCGACCTTCTCGATCGGCGCGTCGTGTCGAAGCCGCATGGTCTTGAACAACCGGCGCGCCCCCAATCGATCGGCGAGGTCGCGCAAGATCGGATCGTCGCCCTGCCGATAGGCCCGCAGCGCAACTTCGATCGCGTGGTCGTCCAGCTCGTGGAACTCCGGGACCGCGATCGACTCGCCGCGGATGATCCGCTCGAGCCCGGGCGGCGTCCCCGGCTGCGGCCCGAGGTCGAACAGCCGCTGGAACAGCGCCGCGAGCACGGCCTCTGCCGCACGCACCGCCTTGTGCAGATACACCTGGCGATACATGTACAGCCGGCCCAAGAAGAACCCCTCCACCGCGGTGAGTCCCTTTTCGCCATCCACCGCGAGCGAGGCCGACTGCTGCCCCGGCGGCGCGTAGAGGCGGAGTGCCTGAAGGAGCCAGTCGAGGTCGAGCAGACCGTAGCGAACACCCGTCATGTGCGAGTCCCGGAGCAGGTAGTCGCAGCGATCGACGTCGAACGTTCCAGAAACGGCGCGGGCAAGGTGCCGAATCGGGCTCCGTCCGTGGATCAGGCGCTCCACCGCCGCCGGCGCCGTGGGGTCGATGTCGGACAGGAGCGCATGAACGTCCGACTCGGGATCGAGAATGATCGCCGAGGTCCACGACTCGTGCTCCTTCCATCCCGGAATGACGGCCTCGAACGAGTGACTGTACGGCCCGTGCCCCAGATCGTGCAGCAACGCCGCCGCGAGGGCGATGCGAGCCGTATCGTCGTCGATGCGATCGGCAGCCGGAATGTCGGACGCCAACGTACGCACGCGGTCGAGGTAGCGCTTCATGACGTGCGCCGAGCCGACCGCATGAGCGAAGCGCGAGTGCTCCGCCCCCGGAAAGGCCAGCGACGCCTGTCCGAGTGCCCGGATCCTGCGCAGTCGCTGCAGCTCGCGTGCACCGAGTAGGCGCTCCACGATGGCCTCGACCTCCCCCGAAAAGGTGATCAGGCCATGGACCGGGTCGCGGAGGATCACGCGCGCCACCGTACCCGCTCGCGACGAACCGCGCGACTGGGCATGCTACTGTTGCGGCCCCTTCCGCATGCAGAACTGCCACAATTGCGGTGCTCCGATCCCGACTGGCCCCGTGCCGCCCACCCATTGCGAGAAGTGTGGAGCCAACCTCGCGGGGCACGCGCCCGGCGCTCCGCCTCCGTTCTTCGGCGGTCCTGATGCCTCGCTGCAGGCTCCCGTCGTGCGCATGCCGGAGGACACGAACACCGCGATGCAGCAGTTCCCCGGCGACGACGACCACGGGCCACCGTCGATCGGTCTCGACGACGACTTTGGCGCTCCGCCCAAGGCTCAGTCATCGCCCTTCGCCCCTCCGCCCCCGCCCACGGGCCCGGCCCGAACACCTGCCCGGAAGGGTCCGCCTTCTGTCGGGGCAACGCGTCCCTCAGCGGGAGGACGACCAACGCCTCCGCCCCCGCCGGCGCCGACGCTGAGTCCCGCCGACTCGATGCCGGGCGTGGCGGAGTTCGATCTTTCCGGCCTCGAATCTCCGTCGCTCGAAGACGGCAGCCTGTCTCCACACGAGCTCGACCTGCCCGCACCGGTGACGCCGGATGCCGGGCTCGACCTTCCCGGCCCGGTCAGTGCTCAGCCTGCTCAGACTCAGCCGACCAACGATCCGTTCTCGGCTCCCCCGATCGATCCCGCCGACCTGCCGGCGCCGGTGGAGCTCGATCTTCCCGCGCCGATTCAGCCAGGAGCACCGCCGCCCGCTCCGCATGCCCCGGCTGCGCCGCAGGCTCAGGGTGCACCACCGCCGCCGGGACTCGATCTACCGACGCCGGTCGACCTCGACCTGCCCACTCCGGTCCAGCACACCAATCTTCCTGCGCCGGCACAGCACAGCGATCTTCCACAGCCGGCAGGCATGGGCCTGCAGCCGGCGGGCATGGACGTTCAACCCGCGGGCATGGGCCTTCAACCCGCAGGCATGGATGTGCAGCCCGCAGCGGGGATGGATCTCGAGCCGGCCTTCACCGGCCTCGAACCCGCGGCGATGGACCTCGAGTCGGCCACGACCGGACTGCAACCTGCCGAAATGGCCCTGCAGCCTGCGGACCTGGATCTCGAGCCCGCGGATGGCCTGCGTCCCGCCGACATGGGCTTGGCCCCGGCGGGTCAGGGCTTGGCCCCGGTGGCCGCCCGCGGTGCTCAGGGCGCGGTCAGCCCGGGCGCGGCTGCAGCGGCCGCGGCGGCCTCGGTGGGAACCGACGGCGCACTCCCAGCGCCGACCCGCACGCCGAGTCCCAACGTCAAGGCGGAGCGTGCTCCGAGGCGCGGCACCATGATCGCCGCCGCCGGCTTGCTCATCGTCGGCCTCGGCGGAGTGGGCGTGCTCTACTCGGGAATTCTCGACGACGTAGAGGACCCGCAGCCGCAGTCACTCAACGGCGGCAAGATCGAGGGCAAGACCACGACGGCTCCCGCCGAAGTCGCGACCGAGCGCAGCGCAGACGTGCTCGCCCTGCTCGCGGCCGACACTCCGGCTTCGTACGCGAAGGCGGTCACCACCGCGGAGGCCGCTGGCGACGCAGCGGGCGCGGCCGAAGCGGCCTTGCTGCTGCACTACCGCTTCGGCCCCGACCCCGACATGGCGGTCAAAGCCGCCAAGATGATCGAGCGGTACAAGGCCCAGACCGATCCCTTCGTGCAGCGTGTGCTTGGTCTGGCCGCGCTCTCGGGCGGTCAACTCGACGCTGCCGAGGCGGCGCTCGCCGGCGAGGACGTTCGCACGCGCCTGTACCGAGGCTGGCTTCGCCTCGAGCAAGGCAAAGCGTCGGAGGCCGCCACGGAAGCGCAAGCGGTGCTCGTCGCCAACGCGAACGACATGGCCGCCCTGTCCCTTCAGCTCGCCGCCGCAGCCCATGCCGACCCGATCCAGGGCCTCACGGACGCCACCGCAGCGCTCGAAGGCAAGGAAACGCATCCGGGCCTGGCGGAGCAGGTCGTCCGCATCGGACTGGAGACTGGTCATCTCGCCAAGTCGAAGGCAGCGCTGGGCAAGCTCGCCGCGGCCGACACCGATCCGAAGGGCTACCAAGCACGGCATGCACGGCTGCAGGGCGAGGTCGACGACGCGTCCGGACACTACGCTTCGGCGGCGGAGCACTACGCTCGTTCGCTGGAGCTGGTGGATCCGGACACGGAGACCTCGGTTGCTCGGGCTCGGGCCCTCGTTGCGGCACGCAACTTCCCGGACGCCCAACTCGTGGTCAATGGGCTGATTCGCACCCAGCCCAACGCCCCGGACACGCACCTGCTCGCCGCGGAGGTGTCCATCGCGGGTGGCGAGACCGACAAGGCGCTCGAGTCGTTGGCGAAGGTCCAAAAGGCGCTCGCCACCGATCCGCGCGTGCCGTACATGGCCGGGCAGATCCACGCGCTCAAGCTCGAGGTCGAGGACGCCCAGAAGATGTTCGCGACGGCACGCGAGCGCGACGCGAAGTTCTACAAGGCGGCGATCGACGAGGCGAACCTGCTCGCCAAGGTCAAGCAACTCGATGCCGCTACCGAGCTGCTGGGCAAGGAAACGACCGTGGCCGAGAAGGACGGCCGCAAGAAGGATGCCGCCTCGCTCCTCGTCGCCAAGGCGATGCTGCTCGGCGCGGTCGGCAAGCGCAACGAAGGCATCGCGGAGCTCACCAAGGCCCTGTCGCTGGTGCCGACCCACAACGAGGCACAGCTGCAGCGCGGAAAGCTCCGCATCCAAATCGGCGAGCTCGCCGAGGGCGAAGCGGACCTCGAGGCGGTCTTCGAGCGCACCGCCGGATACCCGGGTCTCGCCGCGGCGCTGGGGCGCATCTACCTGCGCGACAACCGGATCGACGATCTCGAGAAGCTGCTCGGGCCCGAGCTCAACGGGGACGACACGCCGGCCGAGCTCGTCGCCCTCGGGGCGCGTCTGCGGCTGCTGCAGGGCAAGCTCGCGGAGGCCAAGAAGCTCATCGAGCTCGCGCTGGCCAACAATCCCAGCGACTGGGAAGCGCACATGCTGATGTCCGAAGCTCATCTGCAGAGCCAGGACTACAAGGCGGCGATGATCGCCGTCGAGAAGTCGCGCCCGATCGAGCCTCAGGCCGAGCTCTTCCTGCAGAAGGGCCGCGTCATGGAGTTCAACGGCAAGTACGACGACGCCCTCAAGCTGTACTTTCAGGCGATCGACACCGACCCGGAGCAACACGAGGCGCGCTTCCTCTACGGGCGCTCGCAGTACCACAAGAACCTGCTCGGCGGCGCGCTCAAAGATCTCCAGTACCTGACTACGGTCAAGTCGATCGAGAAGGCGCCTTGGTATCCCGAGGTGTGGATGTACCTCGGCCGCACGCAGGGCGACCTCTCCAAAACGGAGGAGGCGATCCTGAGCCTGTCGAAGGCGACCAAGCTCGACGAGAACTTCGCCGAGGCCTATTGCCATCTCGGGGCGCGGTATCAGTTCGCGAGCAAGGACAGCAAGGCCGTTGCCGAGCTGAGCAAGTGCATCAAGCTCGCCGAGGAACAGGGGGCCACGCCGCCTCCCAAGTGGTACCTCGACGGTCTTCGCGACCTTGGCCGATCGCAAAGCAAGACCGGCAAGAAGGGCGCAGCGAAGAAGACGCTCAAGAAGTTCCTCGATCTCGCGCCGGCCGATCACCCGGCCCGCGGCGAGGTTCGTCGCCTGCTTGGCGAATGAGCGCCGCGGCGCTCACCACGAGATCGTCACGTAGCCGTCGCCCTCGACCTTGCCGGGGGCGTTGTCTTGCTTGTCGCCGGAGTTGAACGAGCCGCCTCCGCCCCCACCCAAGTGCTCGCACGATCCTCCGGCGCCGCCACCGGAGTACCCACCGCCGCCGCCGGCCGTGTTGTCGGGCTCGCATGGATTGGGTGCACAGCCGGCACCACCGCCTCCGCCAAAGCCTCCGTCGCCACCGTGGGCGCACGCGGGCTGACCCGATGGGTCCTCGAAGACGCTCAGCCAACCGTGGCCACCGGAGCCGGAGACCGCCTGGCCATCCTCGCCATCGGCACCGCCCGGAGAGTCGCCGTAGACGTCGTCGCTTCGGCTGCCTGTCGCCTCTTCGGTGACGACGCCATCTTGGCCGAAGCAGTGCGGGTCTCCGGCGCCGAGTGGAGCCGAGCCCCCGCCACCGCCGGCTGCGATCAGGAGCTCTTTGATCTCCGTGCGCCAGACGAAGCTCCCGCCACCGCCACCGCCCGCACCATGGTCGAGGTCGCCCGTCGTCGCGTCCGCGCCCCGTTCGCCGACGACGATCGAGAGCACTTCCCCGGGCTGCACCGCGAAGCTTCCGCGCATCAGAGCACCGAGACCGCCTTGCTCGCCGATGTCGATGTTGTCGCCGCCTCGGGCACCGCCCGCTTCGATGGTCAGCCACTGAACGCACGGCGGAACGACGAAGGTCTCGAGCGCTCCCGAAACCTCGAAGGTCTGCTCGCCCTCGGGCAGCGGGACCTCGCAATCCGACTCGTCGACCTCGCCGTCGGATCCTGACTCGGTGTCTGTGTCCGAGTTGCCGTCATCGGTTCCCGGGCGGCCGTCGTCGCCGCTTTCGGAGCCGTCCGATGCTCCGGACTCGTCGGACTCCTCCTCGGCGTCGGCATCGTCGGACCCGCCCGCGTCCACCGATGCGTCGCCCGTTCCGCCGTTGGGCCCCGATTCCGGCAGCTCGACCTCGACATCACCGCAGCCGAACGCGAGTGCGCTCCCGAGCACCAGCACGGACAATCTCGTCTTCATGCCGAGTGGATGGAGCGAGATCCGCTTTGTGACACTGGCGGAAAATCGGACCCCGCGCCAACAGCGCGCCTGCCGGAATTTCGGTGGATGTCGGTGTCCTACAGGTATGCGACGGACGGGGTTGACGTTGGCTTTCTTGGGCGCGGCGCTGTCGTGCAACTCGGGCAGCTCGGACAGCAAGCAGCCCACCACGGTCGGAATCGGCAGCGCGAGCAACAGCGACACCGGCCCCGGTGGCGATGATGACGACGACGACGACGACGACGGACCCAGCGCGACCACGTCGCAGGCGACCGGCGGCTCGCCCGGGGACGACACCGCGGGCGGCGCAGTGTTCGACGTCGGCGCGGCGGGGCAGTGTGGTGGCAAGGCCGCCGGCACCTACTGCGATGGCGACACCACGTACACGTGCGACGGCAACGGCACCACAACCAACACGACACAGTGCCTCCCCGGCGTGTGCATCGAGGGAACTGGATGTGCCGATTGCGAAGCGGGCTGGTTTACCTGCAAGGGTCCGCGCGTCATGGCGTGCGACACGGTCGGCGCCGTTCCCACGTGGGACGAGGTCGAGGTTTGCGACTCGGCCGCAGGCTTGTACTGCGACGCCACGGTCGGCGGCTGCAGCCCGCTCGCACCGATCGGCGGCACGGAGCCGACCGGCTCGTACCACCTCTACTCGACGCACCCGATTGCGCAAGACGGGTTCAGTGTCGTGTGCGACGTCGATACCTACGAAAACCAGATCTACTTCGTGGCCTACGACGCGGCGAATCAGCTGGTCGTCGGGCGCTATGACGTGACGCTGCTGGATAGTGACGGCGACGGCGAGCTCGAGCCGCACCAGCACCCCGACGATCCCGACCATCCGGGTCCGGTTGAGGAGCGCGTCTTCACGCTCGTCGATTCGTTTCCGGTCAGCAACCCCGGCGCCGTGCCCCACACGATGGAGCTGCACGCAACCGCGACCACCCTCTTCTACGCGGGGCCGAGTCAGATCACCGCGTACGATCTGGCGACCGGCGTGACGTCGATGGAAGCACCTGCGCCGGCATGGCTGGGCGGCCAAACGTACCCGTACCTCGCGTTCCTCGGTCGCGACGACCTCACCGGGGTTTGGTACTCCGGCAACGAGACCGCCCGCCGCGTGTTCCAGTACGACCCGGAGACGATGACGTGGGGCTACGCGTTTCAGTACCCCGTGCTCGCCGGCGATCACATGGACGGGCTCGAGGTCGTGACCGATCCAAACACCGGCATCGCCTACGTCTACGTCTCGGACATGACGAGCAACTTCATCGGGCAGTACCGTCACGACCCCGTCGACGGCTGGGTGCAGGAGAACTTGTTCACCTACTCCGAGCAAAACGGCGAGGTCGTGGAGGGCTTTGGCTACGGCGCCTTCTTCCACTTCTGGGTCGGTTCGTACACCCAGAACTCGATCTACGAGATCGGCGGCGGCGACACGATCGACTTCCTCGAGCCGCCCGCCTGAGGTCACGGAGCGCTATACCCCGCACGCGTAGCTGTTGTCGGGCACAACGACGACGAACTGCTGACTCGTCGTGTCGAGGCACGTGTAGGAGCCGTGAACCCACGTGGGGTCGATCGATCCCCCGACAACGCCCCAGCAGTCGCCGTCGGCAACGCTCTCGAAGGAGACCAGCCCTGGCGTGGATGGATCGTGGATCACCCACTTCTGGGTGTTCCAGCCGCCGCACGGCTGCATCGACAGATAGCCGTACACACTGTCGATACAGAGTCCCGAGCGCTGGTTTCGGATCCGAAACGAGTTGTCTACGACATTGGTGAGCAGCTCCCACTGCTGTCGCTGACTGAAGTGGCAGTAGCTCTGCCGCACCCAAGCGCCCGCCGTGTCGCCGCCCGAGTCGAGACACATGCCGCTCTTGACCGCAACGATCGGCTGCCACCCGCCCCAGTAACCTTCCTGGGGCTCGATGTCGGTCGCGAACTGGTCCGTTGCAACAGGGTCGGGGATTGGCTCGCTCGGGGGAGCGCGAACGGGTCCCTCGTCTTCGCCGGGCGACGCGAGCTCGGGAAGCGCATGCGCATCCTCGTCTTCGAGCTCGAGCATCGCCTCACCTTCGAATGACTCTTCATCGCATCCCGTGAGGGCGGAGACGGTGAAGAGCGTGAGGAGCGTGACAGAAAAGCGGTGCATGCGTCCGCGTAAGGCAAACGGCATGCCATCGGTGATCGTCGCGTTCGCGCCGCGGGAACGGCCGATCGTGCTGCCGCCGCGTGACGATGACTCAGGACGTCACGGGACAAGCGGCGACAACACAACCGCCTCGCCGAGGGGCGCACTCAAGCTGCGGACTCGGTGCGCGACCAAGCGTTGGGCTTGAACGGCTCGTCGAGCGGCGTCTCGACGATGTGGTTGGTGTAGTTGCTCAAGGTCTTGAGGGACAGACCGGTCAAGACGTCGAGCACGTGGCGCGGCTGGTAGCCCGCGGCGTAGAACGCATCCAGCTGGGCGGGGTCGACCCAGCCGCGGTTCTTGACGACGGCGAGGGTGAAGGTGCGGAGCGCATCGAGCTTGGCATCCGGCAGTGGCTTCTCCTGGCGGAGTGCGTCGACGATTTCCGGCGGGGCCTTCACCATTTGAGCGACTGTGCTGTGCGCGGCGACGCAGTAGTGACAGGCGTTCTCCGCGCTGATCGTCAGGAGTACGACCTGCCGCTCGACTGGATTGAGGTCGGTCTTCTCGTAGGCAGCTGCGATCGCGCTGTAGGCCTCGACCGCCGCCGGCGACTGCGCAAGCACGCCGTAGAGGTTGGGCACGAAGCCGTATCCCTTCTGGGTCTTGGCGAGCACGGCCTTGGAGGCTTCGGGAGCAGTCTGGGCGTCGAGAACGGGGAAGTTGGACATGATTCGGGTCTCCTTGTTTGTCAGTTGACTAACTGACTTCGTGCCTTGAGTACGCCCCTCCGTGCCGATGGTTACGGGGTTGCGGTTTTTTCTCAGCTGACTAACTTAGTTCGCATGCCCCGCCGGTCCGATGCCAAGGAACGCCTGGTCGAGGCAGCCCGGGAGGTCGTCTACCGCCAGGGCTGGTCGGCCACTACCCTCGCCCACGTCGCAGAACAAGCGCAGATCCCCTTGGGCAACCTCTACTACCACTTCCGTTCCAAGGACGCGCTCGCGAGTGCGGTGATCGGGTCGCGCCGGGCAGACCTCGACGCGATGGTCGAGACCTGCGAGGAGCACGACGATCCGGTCGATCGCCTCGTGGCGTTTCTCGATGGATCGATCTCGATGCGCGACGACGTCGCCCGCTCGGGATGTCCCTACGCCACGCTCGCAGGTGAGCTCGAGAAGACCGAGGGAACGCTCGCCGCCGAGGCCGGGGCGCTGGTCGGCATGCAGGTCGACTGGGCCACCGAGCAGTTCAAGGCGATGGGCAAAGGCCGACGCTCTCGTGCCCTCGCCCTCGAGCTCATCGCCGGAGCCCAAGGTGCTTCGGTCCTCACCCACGCCCTCGGCGACGCGACGATCATGCGCACCCGCCTGCGCGCGCTCCAGCGCTGGGTCCGCGAACAGGTCAGTAGCCCAGCTCGACGAGTAGCCAACCGCGTTCGGTGAGCATGAGCATCGCGGCCGCATCGCTGCCGCTCATCCACAGGGCGTCGCCCAACGCTGGACCGGCGCGGAAACGGGAGCCGCGCACGAGCTCGTTGCCCTCGCGCTCGGCGACCGACCAGGCGACGAGCCACGACAGCTCTGCGGGGTAGGTCTCATCCGAGGGCGGCGGCCATGGCTGGCCCAGATCGGGGGTTTCGGTCAGCTCGAACGATCCGGTGAGGACCGACGTCTCCCCGTGACCGAAGGCTACGCGAAGCACCATCTTGCCCTCCGCCTCGGCAAACGTCACCTCATCGAGCGTGCCGTCGCCATCGAGGTCGAGCTCTTGCCTGCACGCGATCTCGGCGTCTTCGCAGTCCGGCTCGTCACCGCAGAGGTCGTCTTTGATCCGCGCCCGGATCGCATCGCACGACGAGGCAACGGAGCTTTCGAGTGGGTCCGGATCCTCGCGCGGGGTCGATGGCTCGACTGCCGGGACCGGCTCGGATGGCCCGGATGGCCCGGATGGCCCGGCCGGTGCGGTTGGGCGCGCGCAGCTCGACGCAACGAGACCACCGGCGACGAACGCGGTCGAGGCAATCGCCGACCTGATCTCACTTCGTCGCACCTTGTGAACCAAAAACTACCGCAGGGCCGCGCGCGATGCAGCTCCGTAAACGAATCAGGGTGGGCGTTGCTTTTCCGTGACGGTCTTGGCGCTGCGTACCACTATCCAGGTGCCTTGCCTGTACGCCAGCACGCGACCGCCCTTGCAATCCTCGTGTCGTTATCCTGCTGCAAGAGGCAGGTCATCGGACCGACCTACGCTGCCCACGAGTTCAAGTTCACGGTCGCGGTTCAGGGCGGGGGGCATGTGGAGAAGTTGCGGAAGATCGCCGACGAGGTGGTCGGCGGAAGCTCCAAGCCAGACCAGAAGAAGTGCCGTGCGATTCGCGTCTTCGATACAGAAGGGGGCAAGCTCGCGAGCGCCGGCTACTCGCTCCGCGTCAGAGAAAAGCTAGACGACAACAGCTGCAAGGAGGCGAAGGCGACGGAAGCCTGGAACGGCACCTGGAAGTGGCGAGGCGATCCGGCAGACGTGCCGGCGACCGCGGCCGAGCTCGAACGCGACGTCCTGTGGGGTCCCAAGGGGCAACACGGTGAGCGAGCCGCGTTCACCTACGACAAGAAGGATCAAGTCCCGCCGGTCCCTGCTCCGCGCGAGATGCTCTCCTTCGCCAACGATGCCATTCGCGAGCTCGTCGGCGAAAGCCAGCTCGTCCCGAAGTGCGCGGCTCCGGTCTATCAACGTAAGTGGGAGCTGCCCTACAAAGGAGCTGCGATCGAAGACGTCGACATCTCATGCTGGAGTTACGACAAGAGCGGACCGTGCGGCATCCTCGAGCTGTCGTTCAAGATCGATGACAAAGAGCTCGCCACGGGACGGGAGCTCGCCGAGAAGTTCCGCGCGGGCCTCGAGGACCGGGGTCTGCTGCTTGCCCCTCAGTCGAAATCCGCGTGGGCGCGCGAAAACTGCCCCGCGCCCTAATTGCACCGCCGGGCGGCACGCGTGATCCTCTCCCGTAGGTGAAGCTGCGGCCCTACCAGCGTGAGGCAATCGACGCCGTGCTCGCGGCGCGGCGGGCGGGCACGCGGCGGATGGTGGTGGCGCTTCCGACTGGGGCGGGCAAGACGGTCGTGTTTGCCGAGCTCATTCGGCAGGCTCGGTATCCGGTGCTCGTGCTGGCGCATCGCGATGAGCTCGTCAAGCAGGCGTGCGCGAAGATTCAGGCGGCGCTCGGGCGCGATCCGACCGACGAGCGCATCGTCGCCATCGAGCAGGGGGCCACCCGCGCGCCGGCTGAGGCGTCGGTGCTCGTCGCCTCGATTCGCACGCTGCACGACGAGCGCATCGGCAAGGTCCTCGGCGGCCGCGACATTCGACTGGTGATCTACGACGAGTGCCACCACGCGGTGGCGGATGCGAACCGGCGCGTGCTCGAGCGCATCGGTGCGTTCGAGCCGGACTGGCCGGGCACGCTCATCGGCTTCACCGCCACGACGCGTCGTGCTGATGGCCGAGGTCTCGACGAGGTATTCGAGGACATCGCCTACAGCCGGTCGCTGCGACAGATGATCGACGACGGTTACCTCCGCCCGCTGCGTGGCCTCAGAATCGACACCGGCGTCGACATTCGGGACGTCTCCGCCGCCGGCGGCGACTTCGACGAGAGCGAGCTGGCAGATGCGATCGATGTCCGCGCCCGCAACCTGCTGGTCGCCCGCGCCATTCAGGAGGTCACCCGCGACCGTCGCACGATCGCCTTTTGTGTTGGAGTCGGGCACGCAATGAACTTGGCGAAGGCCCTCCGCGAGATTGGAGTGCCCGCCTCGGTCGTGTTCGGCGAGATGCCCCGGCCCGATCGCATCGAGACGCTGCGCCGCTTTGCCGCTGGCGAGCTTCGGGTGATCACCAACGTCGGCGTGCTCACCGAGGGCTTTGACGACCCGGGCGTATCCGCGATCGCCATGGTCCGTCCCACGCGTAGCGAGTCGATGTACCTGCAATGCGTCGGCCGAGGCATGCGGCTCTCACCGGACGCCGAGGATTGCCTGGTCCTGGACTTCGTCGATCTATCGGGCCTCGAGATCGTGACCACGCCGACGCTCGACGCGGGCGCCAAGCCCAACGAGATCGACCGGCCGGTGCGCGACGAGACCGAGCCCTCGCCGGGCTTCGCCGAGGTCGACCAGCACGAGGAACCACCGGCAACGTTGGCCGAGATTCAAGATCGCCTCGCCGCTTTCGACCCGCTCGCCCTCACCCAGCGCGAAGAGGCCGCCGCCATCTCGCTCAACGCGTGGCTCTCGCTCGGCGCCCTCGGCATGATGCTGCACTTTCAGGACCGCAGCGGAGAGCTGCTGCACTTCGAGCTCAAGCCCGAGGGACGCACGGGAGCTTCGATCTGGCTGGCCGGGCGCAAGCTCGCGCGACTGTCCAGCATGAATGCTGCCATCGAGGCCGTCGATCTCGAGCTCCCGAAGTATGGGGTCGTCGCCAGCGCGCGCCCTACCGCCGCGTGGCGCCGGGCGCCGGTCCCGGATTCTCTGCGGGCGGCGCTCACCGCCCTCGATCCGCCACGGCTCGCACCCGATGTCGGCACAGCAATCGCCCACCTCGCCCTCGCTCGGGCACTCGGTCACGGTGCCGAGTAGATCTCGTAGTCCTCGCCGCGTCGCTGCATGACGTCTGCGCGACCGTCTCCGTCGAAGTCGCCGAGCGCCGACGACGTGACGATGGTCGACGTGGTCTGGCAAGGCGTGCCGTCCGCGGCGAAGTGCACGACGGTCGACCCGTCCTCTCCCGTGAGCACCGCGTCATCGCGACCGTCGCCGTCGAGGTCGACGGCGTAGACCCGCGCTCCCACCGGTCCTCGGTAGGCGTCGACAAAGGCCAGCGACACGTCGTCGAAGCTGCCGAGTCCGATTGCAGCGACGCTGTCGAACTCCGAGAGAACGACACTTCCCGCGAGCAACGGCAGCTCGACGTCCGCGTCGAGAAACGTTCCGAACACGCGCGGTCCGTCGTTGTCCGGCAGATCATACGTCGCAACGACGCTCAAGCCGTCGCCAGACACATCGACATACTCCACGGTCTGCGCACGCGGACACGCCAGTCCGAGACCGGAGCCGTCCGGTAGCGGTTGAATCGACGGATGAAGGCAGCCGCTCAGAGCGTCGACGTGTGTCGGCGTTCCTTCCGGTGACAGGCTCCAAAGGTCTGTCGTCTCGAACGTGAAGTCGACGAGGATCTCCATCGTCCCGTCGCCGTCGAAGTCCCGTGCCACGACCTCGGAGGGAAGTGTCCTGGGCATCGGATCGGAGGAGGCAATCTCCATCGCCTCCGTCCCCTGCCACACATGCACGACAGCGTGCCCGCTGTCGCCCTCCGCGAGAGGGCTGGGCACCACCGCAATCATGCTATCGGACGCTCCCTCCCACCGGACTGGCGCCATCCGCTGAACGACGGTGCTCTCGACCTCTGCCGACCCCACTTCGTTGGCCTGGAGGTCATAGCCGCGAATGGCCCCCGAGTCGTAGCCCCAGATCTCGTCCGCGCCGTCGTCGTCGACGTCCGCTCCCACGACCGCCGACAGCGTCACGGGAAGTGCCACCACTTCTCGAACGGGGAGGACCGGCGACTCGCACTCTTCCATGACTTCGAACGGAAGGGCCACGCACTCATCCACGACGCAGATCTCGTTGTCGCCGCACATCGAGTCTCCAGGATCGGACCCGCCGGTCGCCCCGTCGCCATCGACCATGCCCTCGCCCACGCAGCCGCCGGGTTCGACCCCCGAGTCCGTCGTGGGACCTCCGTCTTCGTCGGTGTCGGTGTCGGGATCAGCCGTACTCGCGCCGGTTGTTCCTGTCCCCGCGTCGCCCATCTCGATGGGAGCGTCATCTCCACATGCAGCCCCAAACGAAGTGCCCACAACCAAGGCAGTACCGACGTACAAACGCTTCCAATCAGCCATAACCAACCTAACGTGGATTAGGCTAGCACCGAAAAGGGCTCAGGGCTCAGGGCAATCGCGGGCCGGATCTTCGCTCGGCTGGCAGACTGCGGTCACCGTTGCGCCCGTCGGTCGAGGCACGTTTCGGTCGCGGCGCACGGCGATTTGCAGGTTGGCGCCTTGTTCGCGGCACACGTCCGGCAGCGCATTGCCGTGCCGCGCCAGGTAGCAGACTGACTCGCCCGCGGGCACCTGGTCGAGCTCGCACGGGGGGACGAAGCGCGTCTGCGGCAGGCCCGCTTCGAACCACATCTCGCTCACGTAGCAGAACGGCTC
>JGI12316J15310_10000125_pt10 | contig 18374 bp, 20 predicted proteins | sample MarCyaLeptolynsp_FD_15310 | JGI IMG/M metagenome (IMG submission 15310)
CGGCACGCTGAATACGCATTGAATAATATCGAAACGTCTTCAGGTCCCAAGGAACCCCCCAATTACGTCAAGTCGCAGGTCCGCATGATCGCGATCAGCAGGTATTGAACAGGATGATATTCCTAACGGTCTTCCGTGGAGAGCGGACACCAGAAGCCGCTTCAATCCCGCAACGGGATCGTTCTGGACCTCACAGACACAGTATTATTCCCTATTCGTTGTTTTGACTAGAAAAAAACAACGAATTTACCATAAATTGGAACTTACTTGGCAAATGAAGACTGTTAAATTCCAGTAAAATTTTAACTAAATTCCGTTTTGACAGCTACTTTCTTCAAAGTAGCCACAAATGTACGGACACCTCAGCCTTCACAACCGCTAATATACTCTATAAATTTGTGTATCGCACGCTCTAAACTGCCTGCTCACGGCGTTCAGGGTCCAATACACGCATTTGCTTGCAATGTTGCTTAATTTCTGAGGGTCAAAACGTCACGGGCGACAAACTTTTTCATTTCGGAGTGTGCATTCATCACGTGGCAGCGCGGATTTGAGCGTGAAAACATGCGTTGGAGGCTGGACTTCAGAAGGTGATCACTTGCATACCCCGCTCAATGCCTCTCACCTTTAGCGACGCACTACCAACGACCCAACAACGTATCCCTGATCCAAGAGCCCAGAATGAGCCAATCTCCCGCCTTCGATCCGCTATCCGACGCCTTTGCCAACGATCCACACCCCTTTTATGCCGCCTTAAGAGCGCAACCGGGACTGACCTACTTCAAGGATTTCGATGTCTGGCTGGCCGCGCGGTTTGACGATGTTTCGGAAATCGTCATGCACGACAAGATGGTTCGTTCGCTCGATCACGTCGCGAGCCCCGGCGAGATCGCCGCGCAGAAGCGCGCCGGCAACTGGCACGACATGCCGCATCACAGCCGTTTCGTTCAGTTCTCCCTACTCGACAGTGACGGCGAGGTGCATGACAGGCTGCGAAAGCAGGTGTTTAAACTTTTCACACCGGTGATGGTCAACAAACTGCGTGACAACATCCAGATCACGGTCGATGCGCTCTTCGATGCGCTCGCGGACCGGTCCGAAATTGATTTCGTGGAAGACCTGGCAGCGCACGTTCCAGGTCACATCATCGGCCGCATCATCGGCGTGCCCGACGAAGACTGCCCGCAGCTGAGGACTTGGTCAGAAAACATCGTCCAGTTTTTCGATATCGACCGTTCCGATGAACGAAAGGCGCTCGCCGAACGCAACACGACGGAATTCTATCACTACCTTCTCGATCTGAAGGCCAGCCGTGAAAAAACGCCCAGGGACGATCTGCTTTCCGTCATGATCGACGCGGAAAGACAGGGCCACATGTCGCATGACGAACTGTTCTCCACAGCCATGCTGATTCTGATGGCCGGGCACGGATCGACAATCGATGTTCTGGGCAGCGGTATGCACGCGCTGTTGACGTTTCCCGGCGAGATGCAGCGGCTTCGCGACGCGCCAGGCCTCATGAAAACGGCGGTACAGGAAATGTTCCGGTACGAATCGCCCCTTCCCTTCTTCCACCGCTATTGCACGGACGATGTCGAAATCGGCGGTCAGGTGTTTCCGCGCGGAACAAAATTCGGTGTTCTTTACGGGTCGGCCAACCGTGACCCGAAGCAGTTTCCAGATGCCGACCGTTTCGACGTCGGACGCACGCCAAACTGGCACATCGCATTCGGACGCGGCGCGCATTTCTGCCTCGGCAACCATCTGGCGCGGCTCGACATGGACATCATTTTCTCAACCCTGCTTCAGCGTTTCAAGACGATCGAGCTGGCAGCGGACACCGTCTCCTACAAACGAGGACTATCGGTGAGAGGGCCGCAATCGCTTCCGGTCTGCTGGAAACCTGACTGAAAATCGATGGCACGAACCTTTTTCCGGATACTTCTGTTCATCATCGCCTTGGACATCTGCCTCATTCCGCTGATCATTTTCACGCCTTTCCTGGCGTCGGAAAATCTCACGGATCATGCCTGGAAGATTTATGCGGCCTGCGCCTTGCCCATGCTCGCATTCATGGTCATCGCGCAGATAAAGGACGCTTCAAAAATGCCGATCCGGACCTTCGGTCAGAAGGTGCTTTTCACGGCTTTCGTCCTGTTCTTCTGCGCGGTACCCGCCACCATCTTCTTGCATGTCGTCCCCTATTTCTACACACTGCATTTTCATGAAGAAGCGGCTTCAATATTCAGAGTAAAGAGTGTCCATCATCCCTTTCGTGAAAGGCGCAGTTTTCACTGCCAGAACGGTCTCACAATAGATAGCCAGCCTTTGTGGGGTTCACGATTGTGCGTTGATCAAAAGGCAAGCAGAATTGTTGAAGACACACTTGAGCGCCGAGGACACCAATCCTGCGGTATCCTTGTCACAGGCAGGTCAAGCAGGTACGGCATGATTCCCGATCGTGTGAGTTTGGCTGACCCGACAATTGAAAGACCCTGTTATGTCCAAGACCTCAGATAGACTTAGCCCGTCCCGATTGCCGAGGAACGTCGCGCGCGCGTCGTCAGCATCGCTGATCGCCTCCGCCCTGTTGCTGCCTGGTCTTTCCAACGCGTCGGAGCCCGTTTCCATTGGGCCTCGCCCCGCCTATCTCGTCAGCCAGATGGCCGATGGCGACCTCAAGACAAAGCTTCAAAGCTGCATTAGTCAACCTGTCCAGAAAACCCTGTTTTCGATCTCCCACCGGGGCGCGCCACTCCAATTTCCCGAACACACCGAGGAAGGCTATCGCGCCGGTGCCCTCATGGGTGCCGGTATCCTGGAATGCGACGTCACATTCACGAGCGACAAGGAACTTGTCTGCCGTCATTCGCAGAGCGATCTGCATACGACAACGGATATCCTGGCAACGGATCTGGCCGGCAAGTGCACCGGTGCGTTCGTCCCGGCCAACGGGGACACACCCGCATCCGCCGAATGCCGTACATCGGACATCACACTCGCCGAGTTCAGGACCTTGCGCGGCAAAATGGACAGCGCCGACAAGACGGCACAAACCGTCGACGACTATCTGAAAGGGACGGCCGATTGGCGGACCGAACTATACGGCCATACGGGCACCTTGATGACCCACGCGGAGTCAATCGCCCTTTTCAAGGACCTCGGCGTCAAGTTCACGCCGGAATTGAAGGCTCCGAAAGTCGCGATGCCGTTTGACGGCTTTTCGCAGGCTGACTACGCCCAGAAGCTGATTGACGACTACAAGGCAGCCGGAATTCCTGCCGAAGACGTCTTTGCCCAGTCGTTCAATCTTGAAGATGTTCTTTACTGGATCGAAAACGAACCGGATTTTGGCAAACAAGCCGTTTATCTCGACGGGCGGCGCGGTCTGAACCCGCTTGACCCATCGACCTTCTCTCCCTCCATGACCGAGTTGAAGGAGATGGGCGTCAATTATCTGGCACCACCGCTCTTCGTGCTCCTGACGCTGGAAGACGGAAAGATCGTACCCTCGCCCTACGCCGAGGCCGCCAAGGCGGCCGGTCTCAAGCTGATCACCTGGACGCTGGAGCGGTCAGGCCCGCTCAATTCCGGCGGTGGCTGGTACTACCAAACGGTTGGCGACGCGGTCAAAGGTGACGGAGACATGATGGAAGTGATGCATGTCCTTGCACAAGACGTCGGCGTGGAAGGCATATTCTCCGACTGGCCGGCAACGACAAGTTTTTACGCGAGTTGCATGGGCTTGGAGTGACGTATCGTCAGCAATGTGAGTATTGTGAACTTTGCTAAGACCTTGTTCACCGATTTTGTTTACTCTTACGCGGCGTTGAAACCAGTCTGCGGTCAATGAGTTGAAAATACATCCTCTATCAAGCGTCGACAGCCAGATCCTGCATCAAGAGTTCCAGCCTCTGGACAGTGACAGCATCTTGCGTCTCCTTGCCCAAGCGGCCGAGCTTGTCGGGCTGAGTGCCGAGGACTGCGTTCAACAAGAGACGGATTCAAAGCACGATGTCAGTGTGCATCTTGCGGACCTGAAAGTGTCCGTCGTGCAGTCGATCCCCTTTGCCGAAGACGACTACTTGCAGGTCGCCCTCGACACATTCTCGCTGGAGAACTTCATCAAGGGTGATCAACGCATCGACGATGCCGTGACAGCCTGTACACACGTGTCCGTTCAGCCCCTTGCGGACAGCAACGTGACCGCGCTGGCAGGCTCGGATGCCCTCGGCGCGGGTGACCAGGCTGTCTTTGAAGATACCAGCAGCGCGCTCCGGGCCATGAGGCTCACCAAAGTGATCGTGACGCGCCTACTGGAAGAGACAGACGCTGTTTCGGTCTTTTGGGGGCCAAGCACTTTTCTGCTCGAACCGGAGACATTCAAGCGGCTGGCCGCCGCGAAAGAAGAGCTTCTCCTGAATCTGCACTGCCACCTGTTTTCCGAAGACGATCCAAAAACCGGTCAGACGATGACCGGTGTCGTTGCAGCCGGCGCCCAATGGCTTTTGGGACGCTATGTCGAGATCAAGCCGTGTCCATTGCCACCAGAGTATCTTGTTGAAAAAGTATACGATTTCGTACGCACCGCGCTAAAGTCGGACAGCATCGGTTCTGACGGTCTGTCTTTCGGCAGGAACGACGACGAAGAAATCAAAGTCAAGTTGGAACCGTCTGAGGGTTACGCACCCGGGCGTGTCCTGTTGCAAGTCATTCAAGAGGACGATGCGCAAACTGCGGAAGAAGGCGATACAGAGCCCGCTGCTGAATTCGACGTTCCCCAAACCGAAGCAACCCATACGGAGCTTCCGGATTCGCTATCCCCTTCGCCGGAACCATTTCGTCCCCCCACGGGAGGCGACTTCCGGGATTTCGACGACGAAGACAGGGAACTGGATCCGGACGATCCGGTGGACGCCGCCATCCTCAATCGATTGGCAGAGCTGAACAAGAGCGACAAGGCCGAAGAAGACACGGCCCCAAGCGACGTTACCCCGGTACTTGTCGAGGATGAACCGGCAGCGGTTGAAGAAGCCCCACCGGCAGAACCCGTTATGGCAGCCGTCACAACGCCGGAAGCGCCAGAGATCGTCGAGGCGGAGCAACGGCCAAGACGGGTGAAGCCCCAGCCGAAACGTATGTCCATGACCGAACTCAGAAACTTCGCCAAGGAAGCTCAGGTCGCTCAAAAGGACAGGGACGCGGATTCAAAAAAGCAGGGGTTCATCGGGAAAATGTTCAATGGAAAAGCGCGTTGACCGGCGCGCCTTACCTCGCCTGATCCAGGGTCCGTTTGCATTCCAGCAATTCGAACAGGGTCGCCTGCAGCCGGCGGATATCTTCCTTGGAAACCGCAGACTGACCAGTCGTCGCGCCTGGCGTCGGCTTCTCGCCCCTTAATCTGTTCAGGAAGTTGATGCCCCCTGAAGCAGGAGGCTGTGCGGTTTCTCCGCTATTGTCCGGAAGAACACCATTCGGAAGTGCCTCATCCGGGAAGGCAATACCGTCTGCGGTGTCGGCAGGCTCTGCTTCTCCGGGCTGGACGGCCATGGCTGCCAGCGGAGAGGCATCTTCGCGCCAAATCTGGGTCACGAAACGCTGGCCCTGTTCCTTCAAGATGCGCTGAACGCCCTTTATGGTGTAGCCTTCACCGTAAAGGAGGTGCCGAATACCCTTGAGAAGTTCGACATCGTCGGGACGATAATATCTGCGTCCACCTCCGCGCTTTAGCGGTTTTATCTGAGAAAACCGCGTTTCCCAGAAGCGCAGCACATGCTGCGGCAAGTCCAGATCTTCTGCGACTTCGCTTATCGTTCGAAAGGCGTCTGGGCTTTTTTCCTGTGAACTCATCCGGTCGTTGTTATTTGCTTGCCTGTCCCGTCAGCGCATCATTGATCCGCTGCTTCAATACGTTGGATGGCTTGAACACCATCACGCGCCGCGGTGAAATCGGTACTTCCTCACCTGTCTTCGGGTTCCGGCCAATACGCTCACCCTTGGAGCGGACCACAAATGAACCGAAGCTTGATAATTTTACCGATTCGCCGGTAACAAGACAGTCTGAAATTTCAGAAAGTACACGTTCGACCAGTTCTGATGACTCGGTTCGCGACAGGCCGACCTTTTGATAAACGGCTTCACACAAATCCGCACGGGTAATAGTCCGATTGCCCATGACCCCTCCACAAAGATGCCAGCGATCTGGCTGATTTTGCAATGGAACTCCAACGCAAGGCCCTACGGTATTGCCTCATGGCGGGTCGGTCAACCGGAACTCCGCCTCAAGATAATATTTGTCGGCAATGCGTTTGTCGCCAATCACCAGCGCAGAAGAACTGATCCCCAGGTGAAGCCGCCGCCCATCGCCTCCAGCATCACAAGATCGTCTTTTTTGACACGTCCGTCCTTCAGAGCCGTATCGAGCGCCAACGGGATCGAGGCTGCGGAGGTATTGCCGTGCAACTGCACGGTTGTGACAACCTTTTCAGGTGCGATGCCGAGTTTCTTGGCGCTTGCATCAATGATGCGCTTGTTTGCCTGATGCGGTACGAACCAGTCCAGATCTTCCGACGACAATCCCGTCGCCGCGTAGGCATCTTCGATCACGTCGGTGATCATGCCCACGGCATGTTTGAAGACCTCGCGTCCTTCCATGCGAAGATGCCCGACCGTCTGGGTTGATGACGGCCCGCCGTCGACAAAGAGCTTTTCCTTGTGCCGGCCGTCCGAACGCAGATGGCTGGTCAGGATCCCCCGGTCTGCGTTTGTGCCCGAGCCTTCGGACTTCTCCAGAACGACAGCTCCTGCACCATCACCGAACAGCACGCAGGTGGTCCTGTCTTCCCAGTCGAGGATACGTGAGAATGTTTCCGCGCCAATGACAAGGCAGCGCTCGGACATTCCTGCGCGAATGTAGGCATCCGCCGTCGTCATGGCATAGACGAAGCCTGAACAGACAGCCTGAACATCGAAGGCAAACCCGTGATTGATGCCCAACTTTGCCTGCACGGTCACGGACGTTGCCGGGAACGTGTTGTCGGGCGTTGCCGTCGCAAGAATGATCGTGTCGATGTCTTCCGCCTTGCGCCCGGCATTTTCAAGCGCACGGAGCGCCGCCTCCAGGGCGAGATCAGAGGTTACTTGTCCTTCAGCGGCAATGTGACGTTGCTTGATGCCGGTCCGCTGAACGATCCACTCGTCAGACGTGTCGACCTGCCTGGCAAGATCGTCATTGGTAAGAACATTGTCGGGCAAATAACTGCCACACCCGGTCACGGTCGAACGGACTACGCTCACAAATCACCTTCCGTTGTCGGCGCGGCTTCAGCGAAGCGGCCGCGATGGTAATGCACAAGATCCTGCGCGATCTTGTGCGTCAACTCGTTTTTCACCATGTCATAGGCCAGATCGATCGCCGAAGCATAGCCTTCGGCGTCCGTGCCGCCATGGCTTTTGATCACAATTCCGTTCAGCCCGAGGAAGACGCCACCGTTGACCTTCCGGGGATCCATCTTCTCGCGAAGCAGATCGAAGGCCCCTTTGGCAAACAGATAGCCGATTTTTGACATAAAGGTTCGATTCATCGCCGAGCGCAAGTAACTGCCAATCTGCTTCGCGGTGCCCTCCGCCGTTTTCAGGGCAATGTTGCCGGCGAACCCTTCGGTAACGACGACATCGACGGTCCCCTTGCCGAGATCGTCGCCTTCGACGAAACCAGCGTAGTCAAGCGAACGAAGCGGCGTTTCGCGTAAAAGCCGTCCGGCGGTCCTGACTTCTTCCAGGCCCTTCACTTCCTCGACACCGATGTTGAGCAACCCGACGCTCGGGCGCTGCACGCCGAACAGGGCGCGGGCCATCGCGCCTCCAAGGATAGCGAAGTCTATGAGCTGCTGCGCGTCCGCTCCGATCGTCGCTCCGACGTCCAGAACAACGGATTCGCCGCGTGTGGTTGGCCAGATCGCCGCAATCGCAGGCCTTTCGATATTCGCCATCGTGCGCAGGCAGAACTTGGACATCGCCATCAGCGCGCCTGTGTTTCCGGCAGAGACGGCAACGGAAGCATCTCCGGATTTCACCGCCTCGATCGACCGCCACATGCTGGAACGCCAGCGCCCTTGCCGCAATGCTTGGCTCGGTTTCGTGTCCATGGCGATGGAAACATCGCAATGATGCAGAACTGAAGCGTCCCTGACGCGCGGATACTGCTCGAGCAGAGGGCGAATGACGGTTTCATTTCCGTAGAGCAGAAAACGAATCTCCGGGTGACGAACAAGTGCGATCTCGGCACCGGGAATAACGACTTCGGCCCCGCTGTCGCCGCCCATGGCATCCAAGGAAATCGGAATTGTTTTCGCCATTCAGAAGGTCTTTTAACGTTTCACACAAAAGGAAGGCACAGGTCAGCGCGCCTACGGTTTCGCGCCCTTTCCGAAGGGGCTGGAGTCCGGCGCGAACATAACGGTTTTGCTCGGAGTGACAACCGTTTTCCTAAACTCTTTCTGAACTTACGCCCAAAACATCCATGCAGGACATTGCAAAGACACCCGGTGCACGCCACGAAACCCTATATTTCAGTCTTCCGGCCTGGATTTTAAAGCCTCCAGTGCAGCAAAAGGTGAAGGTTCCTTTTGCACGTCTTCTTCGTTCTCAGCATCGACATCTTCGCTGCCGCCCTGAAACTCCACACCGGGTTTGCGTGGAAAGGGATCCAGTGAAAGCGCAAGTTCTTCACAGATGACCGCCCCGAGATCCAGCACACCGTCAACCACAAGATCAGGGGGATCCAGCGTTTCCAGATCGATTTCGATTTCACCGTCGTCGTTGAGGTCCCGGATTTTCCGGGGCTTGCTCGAAGCCGGTTCGAATGTCCGGTCCACGTCAAGCGCAAGCTCGCTGTCAAAAGGTTCAAGCGTCACCACGCAGGTCTGCGTGATGGAGGCACGCACCGGCCCTACAACCCGAACACCTGCCTTGCGATAGGGTTTCAGCGTAAAACGGGCTTCCAGATCACGCATGCTGACAAGGTCATATGCCCCGGCAATTGCCTGGAGACCGGCAGCATCCGGCACAACGTTAACCGTTTCATCCTTGTCGACAACGCGATTCGTGTTCACCTTGTAAGAGTATGGGAAAGTTTCGTCTGTCATTTTCCAGGTATCCGAGACCGGTTCATACCGGCAAGTTTTTGAAGGCGTCCGGGTCCGGCCAGCTCAAACGTCCAGCCATGAGGTCTCCGGTTGCCTGTTCTGACAATTTGCCGGCAGCTTCAAGCATGTAGTGGGCAAGACGCATCTGCGCCATGGGCTCTGGGTTGTCGGGAAACAGATTGCGGCCCAAAGCAGCTGCGAGGTCCTCGGTGTCCGCGCTGTCAATTGCCGGGATGTAAACATCCGCCCTGCCGTAAAAGGCCTCTCCCATAACCTTCACTTTCTTGGGAACGCGCGTGTCACTGACCCCCATCTCACGAAGGGAAGCGTCCATATCTTGGAAAAACAGGTCGAACACGGCCTGAGCGAACTCCGAGACCTTGGCTCCCTCCCCGCGCATCCGCCTGAAGTAAAGCACTGCGTGCAGCACGATAAGATCAAATCTGCCGTCAATCGTGTCAGGCACCATAAAGTCTGTGTAAAACGCGGGTTGCCGCGCTTGAGCCACGATTTCACAATAGACATTGTGTTCAGCTTCTGTGGACCGGCGGCGAAACAGGCCGAATACCATGACCGTCTCCATTCAACTCGGGTGTTGCCTTGTGCCCTATCCCACGATAGTGAATTTGCCAAGCAACGAAATACAATAGTGGCCGTCGAGGCCTGGCGAAACGGGACTTCTTAGATGAACTTCAAGGCGAGCGCCCTGATCCTTCCGCTTCTGGCGACCCTGCCACTTGGCGGTTGCTTTACCTCCACCTATACGCATGGCCACGTTGTGACGACGTCCATGCTGAACCAGGTGCAGGTTGGCTCCAGCCGCGAACAGGTCGAATTGGTTCTAGGCTCGCCGTCAACCACTTCAAGCCTGAGTGGAGACGCTTACTATTACATTTCGCAGAAAACGGCGACCACTGCGTTTCTGGCGCCCGATATCGTGGAGCAGCGCGTCGTTGCGATCTATTTTGATGATGACGGCTTCGTTCAGGATATCGGCAACTACACGCTCGAAGACGGCAAGATCGTTGATATCGTCACCCGCAAGACACGTACAGGCGGTGCAGATTACGGCTTCCTGACTCAGATCCTGCGCGGCGCCACAAACCCGGGGCTCGGGCTTTAAACGAAAGTTTCAAGCCACAGGCCGATTTTCTATGTTGACCACCGAGAATAGTAAATCCTTGGGCTTGCGAAATGCGCGCCGTCAATCTACCAGCAAACGTGCAGTATGACTGCGAAAAGCTAATCAGCCGGATCGTTGCGTTGCAGACGGAAGAAAAAATCAGCTACTCGGGCGTTGAAGAACTCGTGGCAATTGACAAGTCGATGCCGCGATACAACAGCTTCATCGCCAATGCGATCACGCGTTACTTCACGCCTGGCTCAAAGCCTATAGATTTTGGCGCTGGTATCGGAACGCTGTCCGACTTGTTCGCAGATAGAACCGCCATCAAGCCAACCTGTGTCGAGGTAGACCCGACCTGCAGGCAAGTCTTGCTCTCCAAGGGATACAGGACATTCGACACGATCTCCGAAGCCGGAGAATTCGATTTCGTGTTTAGCTCAAATGTTCTGGAACATATTGAAAACGATCAGGAAGTGTTGAATGCAATCTTCAACAGGCTTGAAAGAAGCGGTCGCATTGTTCTCTATCTGCCTGCTTTTCAAGTCTTGTTTTCAGAACTTGACAGGAGCGTCGGGCACTATCGACGATATGACAAAAAGTCTCTGGTGAAAAAACTCAAGAACGCAGGCTTCGAGATTGAAGAAGTCTCATATGCCGACTGTATCGGCTTCTTCATTAGCCTTTTTTTCCGGTTCTTCGGGTATTCTGCGGAGAAAGGGCTGGCGTCCTCCAGCAGATTGGAGATGTATGACAAATTTGTATTTCCAGTGAGCAACATGTTGGACACGCTGGGAATAAGGTATGTATTCGGCAAAAACATTTACGTGCGTGCGAAAAAAGTCTGAAAAGCAAGTTTATTCAAATGGGCCACTCTCAGGTCCAGGGCCATGCGGCTTCAACGACATGTTACTCCCCGGACGTTCTTCGGGTCTTTCGACTGATTTGCGATATTGAAAGTAGCCACAACAAGGCTTGTCGGCTTAAAATCCAGTCGATTACCTGATGGCACAGTCCAAAGTTTTTGCGTTTTTTGCTCTTTGATCTGTTTGTGTTTCCGCCTTCGCCCAGCGCTTCCTAGTGGCGAAAAAGGGTTGGCTCCGGATCAGTCCTGGCACCACGCCAGCGCTCCTTCCTTGCGGATAGCCTCGAACAAAAGGCGAGCAACACCTCGGGGTATTGAACGTCATCCTGATCGTTCTCACGAAAAACCACCGAAACAGTTTTCACCCGATGATCTGGAAAAGTTTCCTATTCTGCCCGTTGCGCATAGCGGGCTTGTTGAGTATCCCGCTTTTGGGGTACACGGCGAGGGCCTCTGTGAAATGTGCTCGGCGTCGCCAAATTGTTTTCTGCCGGATTGAAGCTTGGACGAAAAATGAAAGTTCTAAACAGAAAAAGAGTGCTGGTCACCGGCGGTTCGGGTTTCCTTGGGTCTCACCTGTGCGAACGCCTTCTTCAGGAAGGTGCGGATGTTTTGTGTATCGACAACCTTTACAGCAGCACAAAGGACAACATCGTTCACCTGCTCGCAAATCCCCATTTCGAGTTTCAACGGCACGACGTGACGTTTCCCATCTATCTGGAAGTGGATGAAATCTACAATCTCGCCTGCCCGGCTTCGCCCGTCCACTACCAGCGGGATCCGGTTCAGACGACGAAAACCAGCGTCCATGGCGCCATCAATATGCTTGGGTTGGCAAAGCGTACGAAAGCACGCATCTTTCAGGCTTCGACAAGCGAAGTCTATGGGGACCCCGAAGTCCATCCCCAGACGGAAGACTATTGGGGACGCGTCAATCCGATAGGCGTTCGTTCCTGTTACGATGAAGGCAAGCGCTGTGCGGAAACGCTGTTTTTCGACTACAACCGCCAGCATGGCCTCGAGATCAAGGTCGGACGGATCTTCAATACCTATGGACCGAGGATGCACCCCAATGACGGGCGCGTCGTCAGCAACTTCATTGTGCAGGCACTTCAAGGCAAGGACATCACGATCTACGGGGATGGTCTTCAGACACGCAGTTTCTGCTATGTCGATGACCTCATAGAAGGGTTTGTCCGGCTTATGGCCTCACCCACCGATCTGACCGGACCAATCAATCTCGGCAACCCTTCCGAATTCACCATACGCGAACTTGCTGAAACCGTCCTCGACCTCGTCGGCGGCACCTCGAAACTCATCTATCACCCGCTTCCGCACGACGATCCGAAACAACGCCAGCCCGATATCTCGCTTGCGAAGTCGGAACTTGACTGGGCGCCTCGAATACCTCTCAAAGAGGGATTGCAGAAGACCATCGCCTATTTCAGGGAACTCTGAGCCGTTATGATCCCGACCGATGCCCGCATCATTGTCGTTACCCCGGTCTATGAAGACTTCGAGGCCAGCAGCCGCCTGTTCCAGGAGCTGCAGGACGAACTCGGCGACAGCGTCTATATCGTCGCCGTCGATGACGGCTCGGTGAAGCAGCCGCTTGATACGTCTGGCATGGATCTGGCCGGAGCCAGAGGCACAGTTCTGAAACTGCGGCGCAACGTCGGCCATCAGAAAGCGATTGCGATCGGCCTCGGATATGTTTCAACGCATATCAGCGAAAATCAACTCGTGGTCGTCATGGACTCCGACGGAGAGGATCTGCCCTCTTCCATTCCGAAATTGCTGAGCGAACTGCAAAAGGAAGATGTGGACGTCGTCGTCGCGCGGCGTAAGAGCCGTTTCGAAACGATGAGATTCAAAACGTTCTACAAAGTCTACAAGCGCCTGTTCCGCATCATTACCGGCAGGACGATCAGCTTTGGTAACTTCATGGCGATGAAATCCAGGGGCGTCAGGCGCCTCTCGGCTATGCCGGAACTGTCTATCCACGTCGCATCAGCCGTTCTTGCTTCCAAATTGCGCATGGGGACCTGCCCGCTCGATCGTGGGCCGAGATATGCCGGACAATCAAAGATGAATTTCGTCGGCCTCGCGTTGCACGGCTTCAAGGGCATGATGGTCTTCGCGGAAGATGTCTTGGTGCGCGTCGGCATTGCCTCTGCGATCGTCGCCATCTTGTCCGTACTTGGCGGCATCACTGCCGTCCTGCTCAAGGCGATCGGTTACTCGACCCCCGGCTGGTTTTCCGTCGCCTTCGGCATCCTCGTTTTGATGTTCATTCAGACAGGCGTGCTTGCACTAATGACGCTCATGCTCACAGGTGTCGTTCGCAGTGGCTCGGTAACGTCAGAACTCGACTACCGGAATTTCATCGAGAAAGTGCTTTTCAGCACAAAAGCGGATGCGCAACTCGAAGCAGCTTCCTGACCGCTTCAAGTTTGTCGAAGAATTGACAAGCATCTTTTGCACCCAGATGTATCAAAGAGCCGCATGAATGCTCAGTATCAAAAGGTAAGCAAACACGTGAAACTCGTTTCCAGTATACTTGCGACGCTCATGTTCATTGCGCTGCTTCTCATCACCTACTGCATCCATGTCTGGTACTTCCCGGTTAATGTCATTTTTTATGCATCGCTTAGCGACGCCTTGATCGCTGCGGTCATCGCAGCTGCAATACTCTTTTTCACCGGTTTCTTTTCAAAGCTTGGCCCGTTTGAAAAAACTCAACTGGTAGCAATCTGGCTGCTGGGTGGATACGCGTTCGCGATCTCCATACCAACCGTGATTGATCGCTCTCTCTCTTTTTACATACTGGAAAAGCTTAACCAGCGGGGTGGCGCGATCCTTGTCGACCGGTTCGAAGACGTGTTTACAAAGGAATTCATGCACGAACACCGCCTGGTTGATGTGCGACTGACTGAACAGCAAGAGTCGGGCACGGTAGAAATCGTTGATGGGTGCGCGATACTCACCGACCGCGGACGGACCATTGTGGCCTTCAGTAGCTACTTCAGAAAAAACCTGTTGCCGCAACAACGATTGTTGGACGGGCAATATTCGAGCGATCTGACAAATCCCTTCAGGGAGAGCATAGAAGCGCCAGACTATTCCTGCGGTCCGTCGAAGAGGGAATAGCCATCAAAACAAGTCCAAACCGGATTGAACGGTCTACTTGACTGACTGAAGCAAAAACACCGCGAACCGTGATTGGACGGTTTGCGGTGTTTTCGGTTTTGGAAAGGACGCTTGCCGGACCCAACGACTGGATCCGGCAAGAACATTAATGCGCCAGTATCGCCAGGAGCAAAAGCGCCATGATGTTGGTGATCTTGATCATCGGGTTCACCGCGGGACCAGCCGTATCCTTGTACGGATCGCCCACCGTGTCACCGGTGACGGAGGCCTTGTGCGCCTCGCCGCCCTTCTCGTGGGTGACGCCATCCTTGTCGGTAAAGCCGTCCTCGAAGGACTTCTTGGCGTTGTCCCAGGCACCGCCACCTGCCGTCATCGAGATGGCCACGAAGAGGCCGGTCACGATCACGCCGAGGAGCATGGCGCCGAGTGCCGCAAACGCATCAGCCGGTGTGGCAACCGCGCGAACGACATAGAACACGACGATCGGCGACAGAACGGTCGTTCCGTGCCCTCCATGATGCCCGGCTTCTCCTTAAACTGACGGCGGACTTCCTCCACCACAGCACCGGCGGCGCGGCCAACGGCCGTCATCGAGATACCGCCGAAGAGATACGGCAGCAGACCGCCGAACAGGAGGCCGGCAACGACATATGGGTTGGAGAGCGTGAACAACGTGTCCACGTCGATGCCTGCGAAGATCGAACCTTCCTCAGCCGTACTGGAGAAGTATTTCAGATCTTCCGTGTATGCTGCGAACAGCACCAGTGCACCAAGACCCGCAGACCCGATGGCGTAGCCCTTGGTTACGGCCTTCGTGGTGTTGCCGACCGCGTCAAGCGCATCCGTCGTCGTGCGCACTTCCGCAGGCAGGTCCGCCATTTCAGCGATGCCGCCCGCGTTGTCGGTGACCGGTCCGAAAGCGTCAAGCGCGACAACCATGCCCGCAAGGGCGAGCATCGTGGTCACCGCAATGGCAATCCCGAACAATCCGGCGAAGCTGTAGGTTACCAGGATACCTGCGATGATGATGATCGCCGGGAGTGCCGTTGCTTCAAGCGAAACGGCAAGACCCTGGATCACGTTGGTGCCGTGGCCGGTGACCGATGCCTGGGCGATGGACTTCACCGGGCGATACTCGGTGCCGGTGTAGTATTCCGTGACCCAGATAATGAGCCCCGTCACAAGCAGGCCCACGATACCGCACACGAACAGGTCGAAACCGGTGAAGGTCGTTCCGCCTGAGGTGGTGTATTCGGTGCCCGAACCCAGCCAGCCGAAGACAATCACGGCCAAGGCAACAGCCGATAGAACAGACGTCGCGATAAAGCCCTTGTAGAGCGCACCCATGATCGAGTTGTTTTCGCCGAGCTTGACGAAGAAGGTCCCGATAATCGAAGTCACAACGCAGCTCGCACCGATCAGCAGCGGCAGCAGCATCAGGTCCGTGGCGTGTTCGCCGGTGAAGAAGATCGACGCAAGGACCATGGTTGCAACAACGGTCACGGCATAGGTCTCGAACAAGTCCGCCGCCATGCCCGCACAGTCGCCGACATTGTCGCCGACGTTGTCAGCGATGGTTGCCGGGTTGCGCGGGTCATCCTCGGGAATCCCGGCCTCGACCTTGCCGACAAGATCCCCGCCGACGTCAGCGCCCTTGGTGAAGATGCCGCCGCCGAGACGCGCGAAGATCGAGATCAGGGAGGCACCGAAGCCCAATGAGACGAGCGCATCGATAACGGTCCTGTCCGTCGCCTCATATCCCATCACGCCTGTCAGGATGGCGTAGTAGACGGCGACGCCCAGCAGGGCCAGGCCCGCAACCAGAAGGCCGGTGACGGCACCGGCCTTGAAGGCGATTTCCAGCCCGGCGCCAAGGCTCTGGCTGGCGGCCTGGGCCGTGCGCACATTGGCACGGACCGAAACCATCATGCCGATGTAACCGGCAGCTCCTGAAAGGACCGCCCCGATGGCAAAACCGATTGCCGCGGGTCCGGACAGCAGTATCCACGCGAGCACGAAAACGACGGCACCAACGATGGCGATGGTTGTGTATTGCCTGTTGAGATAGGCACTGGCCCCTTCCTGAATCGCCCCAGCGATTTCCTGCATGCGGGCATTTCCCGCATCCGCCGCCATGACGGACTGGATTGCCCACGCGCCATACGCAATGGACAAGAGGCCACAAACAACAATGATGACAAGCTCGATCATACTTCCTCCCAGAACTGCGGCGGATACTTTTTATCGTTGTTTTGGCCGCCAGATCGTACCTCGCACAGATTCCTTAGCGTGAGGCGCGCACACGATAGCAACAAAGCGGAGCGTTTCGTCAAGCTCTCACATCGTTTAATTTCACTCTTCCGTTGCGATAAGATTTGCTGCAGCGCAGTATTTTTGCTGCACCGACGAAAGAGATTCAGGGAGATACTTTAAGCGGTTGTAACTGCTTTTCTTTCAGCTTGAACCAACCAAACCAGTAATCCGATACACAGCACAACAAACGGAAAGACGAGAACATTGACGGTTCCCCAGCCGAATGCGTTGAGAAGTGCGCCGGAAGAAAATGATGCGGCAGCAACAAAACCGAAAACCAGAAAATCATTCACGGCCTGGACCATGTTGCGTTCTTCGGGTCTGTAGGTGTCGGTCAGCATGGCGGTGGCACCGATGAAGCCGAAATTCCAGCCAAGGCCAAGCAGGACCAGCGCGGTCCAGAAATGAGCCAATTCAATGCCCATCAACGCGACGATCGAACAGCCCGCCAGAAGGGTCAGACCGATTGAAACAATGCGTTCCTTTCCGAACCGGGCAATGAGACTGCCGGTGAAGAAACTGGGGCCGAACATGGCCAGGACGTGCCACTGAATGCCAAGGGCGGCATCGGTTTCAGACAGACCGCAGGCGATCATGGCAAGCGGCGTTGCAGTCATGACGAGGCTCATGAGCGCGTATGAACAGATGCCGCAGGCCGCCGCGACAATAAACCGGGGCTGCATCATGATCGTCCGAAGCGGACGGCCGCCCGATTGCTTCCTGCTTTGAACCGGAGGTTTGGGTATCCTTATGAAAGCAAGAAGAAACAGTGACATGAGCGCCAGTCCGGCCTGCGCCAGGTAGGTTCCGGCAAACATGATCGGCGCGAACATGTCTTTTGTGGCGATCACCGTCTGCGGACCGACGACGCCCGCCAGCACCCCGCCGGCCAGCACCCACGAAATCGCCTTTGGCTTGAATGCATCGCTCGCCGTATCGGCAGCAGCGAAGCGGTATTGCTGCACAAAAGCGCCTGCAAATCCTCCCATGGAACAGGCAAGCGAAAACAGCAGGAACTGGTCACGGAACACAGCAAATGAAGCGAGCAGTCCGGAGAGTATGCCGAGAATCGCGGCTCCGGTGAAGCCGGCCCTGCGGCCGAACCGGCGCATGATCATTCCGGCTGGGATCGTGCCGAACGCCGTCCCCAGGACCATTGCGGACACAGGCAGCGTTGCAAGAGACTTGTCCTCATCGAGCATCATGTAGCCGACCAGGGGGCCCGTCGCGATCACGATCGAAGCCGATGCCCCGCCAAGCGCTTGCGCCAGCGCCAGCAAAACCGCATTGCGTTTCGCAAGGCGATCATCAACGAAGTGTTCCGGCTGTGCGGTGGTCATGCTTCAGGTCTCGGGAATTGCCGGTTCCGGCGTGCAACGAAAGAGATCGAACGGGTAACACGGGCCGGTCCATGCGTTCAACATAAGCTGGCAGTATGCGTCAACATGGCCGCCGGACGTCAGAAATGCGTAAACCCACCCTTGCCTTGAAAGGCGACAGGTGTCCCATCTTCCATGCAGTTTACACGTCCACTGCCTTTGACAACAGTTCCGATTGCTGCAACGGGGCATCCTGCCGATGCAGCCTTTGCCGCAAACGTCTGCGCCTTTGATGCGGGGACAGTGGCCAGGATCTCATAGTCGTCGCCGCCGTTGAGGCACGCGAAGAATACGTCCCGAGAGTTCGACAAGACCCGTTTCAAGGCCGGCGAGACGGGAATATTTGACACTTCGATCTCAAGATCCACGCCGGATGCCACTGACATGTGCGCGCTGTC
>JGI12316J15310_10000048_pt17 | contig 18340 bp, 19 predicted proteins | sample MarCyaLeptolynsp_FD_15310 | JGI IMG/M metagenome (IMG submission 15310)
TCGGGTGCGCCGGCGATGTGAAGATCGCCTCGTCCAGGAGGTATTCCCAATACCCGGCGAACTCGCGGACGGCGATGACCCGGGTGTTGATCGCCGAGCGCCGGCCGCCATGGCCGACCAGGATCACCGCGTCGCCCTCCATGACGTTCGAGGACACGCCCATCTCCACCGCCGGCAGGTCGACGCGGCCCAGCGCCTGCACCAGACCGAACCCGGTCTCCTGGTCGTAGGCCAGCACGGTGCCGGGAAAGGCGCGGCCCTGATTGTCGGTGATCCAGATCGTCTCGGCCTCGGTGATCAGATAGCCGATCGTCAGCACCAGGCCGTCGCCGCGGATCACCACGCCGTTGCCCGACCGTTCGGTGCCCAGCACCGAGGCGGTGAACGCGTCCTCCGGAATGTGGGCGCTGACGCCGACGACGGAGGCAAGGATGTGGTTCAGGTCGAAGCCCACATGTTCCTGGCGCGGGTTCTCGGGGTTGGACGCGTCCTCGGCCATGGTGTTCCCAGCGTGAGTGATCGGGCGCGGCGGATCCGCGATTGCAATCTAGCATGCCTGGGCGACATTTCAGCCCGGCCTTGCCGGTTCGCCGTGTCGCCCCATCCGCAAGCTGGTCTATGCTCGCCCGGACCTCAACCGGGCGGAAAGAGATCGCCGTGGCAACGGACAAGGTACTCGTCACCGGGGGCAGCGGCCTCCTCGGCCATTTCGTGGTGGAGGCGATGCTGACCGACCACCGCGTCGAGGTGCTCGACGTCTCCGCGCCGTCACAGGACGTTCTCTATCGCGAGGTCGACATCCGCGACATCGCCGCCGTGCGCAGCGCGGTGCGCGGTCACGACCGGATCATCCACCTCGCCGGCATCGACGACGGGGTGGAGGTGCCCGACCACACCTATTTCGAGGTCAATGTCCAAGGCACCTGGAACCTGCTGCGCGCCGCCGAGGAGGAAGGGGTGCGCAAGGTCGTCATCGCCTCCTCCTCGGCGGCCTACGGTTTCGCCGCGGACGCGCCGCCGGACTATCTGCCGATCGACGAGGCACACCCGCAACGCCCGCGCCGGACCTACGACCTTACCAAGCAACTGATGGAGCGGACTGCCGAGAGCTTCGCGCACCGGGGCCAGAGCGAGGGACGCGGGATCGCCTCGATCGTCTGCCTGCGCCCGACCCTGGTGGCCCGGCCGGTCAAGATCCCGGAGATGCTGGCGGAACTGGCGACGTTGCCGCGCGAGGACGGCAATCCCGGCATCGCGGTGGACGCGCCGCTGTACGGCGGCCTGCCGCGACTGCGCACCTATGTGACGTCGCGCGACGCGGCGGCGGCCTTCCGCGCAGCCGTGCTGGCGGAGACGGCGCCGTTCGCGGTCTATGTGATCGCCGCCCGCGACACGATGGGCACCGTCGACACCCTCGACTTCCTGAACCGCGTCCATGGCATGCGCCCGGACATTCTCGACGAAGGCTGGTTCACGCGCGCGGACGCTAGCCCGCTCGACACCCGCGCCGCCGAGCGCGATCTCGGATGGGCGGCGCGCGACGATTGGCCGGCGATCGTCGCCGAGGCCACGGTGATGCCGGCATGACGGACCGCCCCGACGCCGCCGCGTTCGAAGCCTCCATGCGACGGGAATTCGTCAACCGCGACAACTTGGCAAAACTGTTCCACCTGGTCCTGCCGCACCTGGGAGACGGGGGCCCCGCCCTGGTCTACATCCTGGCCCAGACGGAGCGGATCGGTCATTTCATGATCGAGGCGCAGATCCTGAAATCGCTTTATGCGGGCCGGTACGAGCGGATCATCGTGATCACCCCGCCGATGGATCGTCCCGGCACCAACGCCCTGGTCCGCGCCTGCTTCGGACCGCCCTTCGTCTGGATCGAGACCGACGAACCCGTGTTCAAGGCCATGGGCTTCGTCGACGGGGGCCTCGCCGACCTCCAGCGCCTCCACCTGCTGCTGCAGTCGCCGCGCCTGCTGATCGTCGACTTCTGGCGCCAGGTCGTGGCCGGCATCCGGCCGGCGCGGATCGATCTCCCCGACGACGTGCGGGCCCGCGGTCACGCCCAGTTGCGCGCGATCGGCCTGGACCCGGACGCCCCTTTCGCGTTCTTTCACATGCGCACCATGAAGTATCGCGAGGCGCTGCAGCACCACGGCCACCGCACCGCCAGCGTCGACCCCTATGCCCCCTCGATCCGCCGAATCCTGAATGCCGGCTACCAGGTCGTCCGCATCGGCGAGCCCGGCCTGGAGCTGGAGGGGTGGATGGGCGATGGCTATGTGAGCCTGCCCGACGCCCTTCAGGATCTCGCCCCGGGGGACCGGGCGGCCGACCTTGCCGTGCTGGCCGACGCGGCCTTCGGGACGGCGCAGAATTCCGGACCGATCTGGGTCGCCGCCGCCTTCGGGACGCCGACCCTGCGCACCAACACCCCGTTCGAGCACCTGAATCTGCCCTACAATCGGGATCTCTCGCTGTTCAAACGGTACCGGGACGGCGGTCGAACGCTCGGCTATGCAGAGATTCTCGAGCGCAAGCTGCCCGCGGTCTTCCGCGACGCCGAGTTCGAGGCGCTGGGGGTGGACCTGGTGGAGAACGATGCCGGGGAGATCGACGGCGCCACCGAGGAGTTCCTGGCCTTTATGTCGGGCGGGGCCGCCGGTCTGTCCGGTGCCGGCTGGGAGAGGTTTCTATCGTTGGGGCGAGCCTATGAGGATCGGATCCGCGCCGACGCGCATCTGGTCTCGGAGAACCTGGATTTCTACGGCTACGCCCACGGAACCGCCGGCGTCGCGTCGGTCTTGATCGAGGGCAATCCGGAGTTCCTGGCGTGACCGACACGCCGGACGCCCGGTTCGCCACGCTGTCCGGCGAACGGCTGAGCGCCGCCGTCCGCGAGGCGGTCACGCTTGTTGCGCCATATCTGGTGCGCGGCGAGCGCACCCTGATGTACATCCTCTCGCAGTCGGACCGGATCGGGCATTTCGGTCTGGAGACGCAGATCCTGCGGACGCTCTTCGAGGACGATTACGATCGTATCATCGTCGTCACGCACCTGATGTCGGCCCCCGGCACCAACCCCTGGATTCGCGCCTGCGCCGGCCCGAAATTCACCTTCGTCGAGATCGACAGCATGGACATCCAGCTGCTCGGCCAGGTCGATGCCGGGACGCTGCAGATCGCCGATCTGGAGGTGCTGTTCGCCCGGCCGCGCTCGATCATCACCCGGTTCTACCAGCACATCCTGGCCGGCGGCGCCGTGAAGCCGCTGACACTGTCCGAGGAGGTCGAGCGGATCGCCCACGGGATACTGTCCGAGCGCGGCATCGACCCGCAGGAACCGTTCGTCTTCTTCCACAATCGGACGCTGCAGTACCTCAGCAGCGCCTCCTATCACGAGTACCGCACGGCCGAGGTCGCGACCTACCGGCCCGCCATCGCCCGGCTGATCGACGCCGGCTACCGGGTGATCCGCCTCGGCGAGCCCGGGCTGGACACCCTGGGCTTCCCGGCGGACCGCTACGTCAACGTCCCGGACTGGGGCGGCGTGGACAGGGCCGTCGACCTGTTCGTGCTGGCCCGCAACGCCTTCGGGCTGGCGCAGAACTCGGGGCCGATCTGGGTCGCCGCCGCGTTCGGCCGGCCGGTCCTGCGCACCAACACGCCGATGGAGCACCTGAACCTGCCGTATAACGACGACCTGTCGCTGTTCAAGCACTACCGCCGGGCCGACTCCGAGGCGGAGATGACTTATCGCGAGATCCTGGAGGCCGGCATCCCGGCCATGCTGCGCAGCGAGGAGATCGCCGAGGCGGGCTTCGTGGTCGAGCCCAACACCCCGCAGGAGTTGCTGGCGGCGACCGAGGAGATGCTGGAGCGCGTCGACGGCCGCTGGGAGCGGGACGCGGAGACCGACGCCCGGTTCCGCGCCATCGGGGCGGCGTACGAAGCGCGGATCAAGGCCGACCCCGATATGCGGCGGCAGACCCTGGACTTCTACGGCTATGCCCACCCGTTCGGCTCGCTCGCCCGGGTCACGCTGCAGTCCAACCCGCGCTACCTCGATTGAAGTGCTAGCCTTGCCACCATTCGAGGCGTGCGCGAAGAGGCGAGAATGACGGTGCTGAGCGACCCCTATGTCGCCCGCAAGGCCGGGCGGGACGACGTGATCCCGGTGCTCGACCTGGGCCCCTACCGGGCCGGCGAGGCGGGTGCGGCGGAGCGGTTGGCCGAGGACCTGTGCCACGCCCAGGAGAACGTCGGCTTCTACTTCATCGTGAACCACGGGGTGCCGCGGTCGCGGATCGACGCCACTTTCACCGCCGCCCGCCGGTTCCACGCGATGCCGCTGGAGGCCAAGCTGGCGCTCAAGGCCAACGAGCACAACATCGGCTACCTGCCGATGAAAGGCAGCACCACCCGGTCCTCGAAGGTGCATGAGAACACCAGGCCGAACCTGAACGAGGCGCTGTTCGTCAAACGCGACCTTGCCCCGGACGACCCGGAGGTCCTGGCCGGGCTGCGCTACAAGGCGCCGAACCAATGGCCGGACGAGGCCGCCCTGCCCGGTTTCCGCGCCGACGTGGTCGCCTATTGCGCGGCGATGGAGGCGCTCGCCCTGTCGCTGCTGCCGCTCTACGCCCGCGCGCTCGACCTGGCGCCCGACTGGTTCGACGCCGCCTTTGCCGACAGGCCGATGTACACCCTGCGCATGACCCACTATCCGCCGGTGCCGCCGGGCGAGGTCGAGGCCAACCAGTTCGCCATCGCGCCGCACACGGATTCCGGTTTCCTCACCCTGCTGGCCCAGTCGGACATCCCCGGCCTTGCGGTGCGCCTGCCCTCCGGCGAGTGGATCGAGCCGCCGCTGATCCCCGGCTCCTTCATCGTGAATACCGGCGATCTGGCGCATCGCTGGACCAACGGGCGGTTCCTGTCGACGCCGCATCGGGTGGTCCACACCGAGCCGGTCGACCGCTACGCCATCCCGTTCTTTTTCGACTGCTCCTACACCCACGAGATGGCCTGCATCCCGACCTGCACCGGCCCGGACAACCCGCCGAAGCACCCGCCGACAACCTATCCGGCATACATGCTGTGGTTCGGCAGCCGGAACTACGCCCATATCAGACCGAAGGACGGGGAGACGGTGGCGAAGGGCTGACACGCCCGCCCGTTCGCGCCCACAATGCCGGCGGGAGGATGCCGCCGTGTACCAGATCGATCCCGACCGCCTCGACCTGCTGGAGGAGTTCAAGGCCCGCCCGTTCGGCGAGCACAGCCCCGACCTGCAATACATGCTCAACCAGCTGCGCCGCGACACCGGCGACGAGTTTCCGGTCCTGGTGATGACCAAGCCCTACGAGCAGTGGACGCTGGCCTGGATGAAGACCGGCGTGATCGCCCCGCCCCGGCGCACCAACACCACCTTCGACAGCATCGAACAGGCCGAGTGGGAGGTGTTCAAGATCCGCTTCAAGGCGGCCACCGGGCGCGACTGCCCGGTGGCGTGAGGGGAGCGCCGCGATGACCGCGATCATGGCCTATGCCGACCGTTTCCAGGCCCGTCCCGGCGAGACCGTTGCCTTCAAGGTCTCGCGCGAGACGCCGGGGCCGTTCACCGCGACCATCATGAAGCTGACCGGCCCCGAGGCCGGGCCCGACGGTCCGCCCTGGGCGCCGGTGGAGGTCGACCGGCTGTCCGGGACCGCGCCGCATCAGCCGACCCTGGCCGGGTCCTTCGCCGCCGTCGCGCCCAACCCGGCCTTCGAGCGGTTGGCCGACCTGACGCTCGCCGCCTATGTCTGGCCGACGACACCGCACAAGGGCGAGCAGGCGATCGCCGGCTGCTGGTGTGCCGAGAGCGGACGCGGCTTCCTGCTGGCAATTGACGAGAACGGACGCCTGGAAGCGCGGGTCGGCGATGGCCAGTCCGTGGCGCGGGTGGCGATCGACACGCCGGTATTGGCGCGGCGGTGGATGCTGGCGGCCCTGTCGCTCGACACGGCGACGGGCACCCTCACCGTCCACGGCTGGCCGGTCGGCGAGGCGCGCTTCGACACCGAGCGGCCGCGCGCCGCCGCCACGGCAACGGCTGTTCGGGCGGACGCCCGGGATCTGCCGGTCCTGATGGCGGCGTACCGGGCCGGTGACGGTGGCCCTACCGCCCCCTGGGGCGGCATCGCCGGAGGCGCCTTCTACAACGGCAAGATCGACCGCCCCCGCCTCGCCGCCCGGGCCCTGGATGCCGCCGGCATCCGGGTGCTCATGGCCGACCGGTTGGAGCCGGACCTCAAGGCCGATCTGGTCTCCGCCTGGGACTTCTCGCGCGACATCTCCGGCGAGACGATCCGCGACATCGGGCCGAGCCGGCTGGACGGCTGCACCGTCAACCTGCCGGCGCGGGCGATGACCGGTCACAACTGGACCGGCGCGGCCATGGCCTGGACCGAGCGCCCCGATCACTACGGCGCCATCCACTTCCACGACGACGACCTGCTCGACTGCTGCTGGGAGACGGTGGCGGACTGGACGGTGCCGGACGGCCTGGCGAGCGGCGTGTACTGCGCCCGCTTCGACGCCGACGGCTTCCCGTTCGACGTGCCGTTCGTGGTCAGCCCGCCGCTCGGCACCGCCACCAACCGGGCCGCGTTCCTCGCCTCCTCGGCGACCTATACGGTCTATCTGAACAACCGCGGCCGGTTCCTGTCGCCGCTGACCCACCTCTATCACGGCCGCATGATCGTGATGGACGACACGGACGAGCTGATGCTGCGGTTCCCGGAGATCGGCATCTCGACCTACGATCGGCACTCCGACGGCTCCGGCGTCTGCTATTCCAGCCGCCACCGCCCGGCGACCAATATCCGGCCGAGCGGCCGGCACTGGAACTTCCACTGCGACCTGTTCATCGTCCACTGGCTGGAGCAGTTGGGGGACGGCTACGACGTCATCACCGACGAGGACCTGCACACCCACGGCCTCGAGCTGCTGCGCCCCTACTCCGTCGTCCTGACCGGCACCCATCCGGAATACGACAGCACCGAGATGCTCGACGCGCTGGACGGCTACCTGCGGATCGGCGGCCGGTTCATGTACATGGGCGGCAACGGCTTCTACTGGCGCATCGCCCATCACCCGACCCGTCCCGGCGTGATCGAGGTGCGGCGGCCGGAGACCGGGGTGCGGGCCTGGATCGCCGAGCCGGGCGAGGCGCATCTTTCGTTCACCGGCGAGAGCGGTGGCCTGTGGCGGCGCCAGGGCCGGGCGCCGAACGCTCTGGCCGGCGTCGGCTTCATCTCACAGGGTTTCGACCACTGTTCGTACTACCGCCGCCAGCCGGGGGCGGACGATCCCCGCGCCGCCTTCATCTTCGCCGGCGTCGACGACGAGATCCTCGGCGATTTCGGCCACCTCCAGGGCGGCGCGGCCGGTCTGGAGATCGACAGCGCCGACACCCGCCTCGGCACCCCGCCGCACGCGCTGATCCTGGCGACCTCGGAGAACCACTCCAACACCTACGAGCTGGTGCCGGAGGAGGTGGCGATCCCGCACGGGGCCAGTAACGCCGTGCAGAACCGGGACATCCATGCCGACATGGTGTTCTTCGAGACACCGAACGGCGGCGCGGTCTGGTCGTCCGGCTCCATCGCCTATGCCGGCTCGCTGTCATGGAACGGGTACGACAACACCATGGCCCGGCTCACCACCAACGTGATACGCCGCTTCATCGACCCGACGCCCTTCGAGGTGCCCGAGTGATCGATCACGTCTCGATTCCGGTCAGCGACCTCGAGCAGGGGGCGGCGTTCTGGGAGCGGGTCCTGGCCCCGCTCGGCCTGAAGCGGTTCGTCGAGCGCGAGCGCACCGTCGGTTTCGGCAAGAAATATCCCGAGTTCTGGCTGAACCTGCGCGAGAACCTGGCGCTGGCGCCGGACAACACCGGCGCCCATGTCTGCCTGCGGGCGCCGGACAAGGCGGCGGTCGACGCCTTCCATCAGGCGGCGCTGGACCAGGGCGGGCGCAGCGACGGGGCGCCCGGGCCGCGCCAGGCGGAGATGACGCCGTATTACGGCGCCTTCATCCGCGATCCGGACGGCAACAAGGTCGAGGCGATCACCTTTCCGGGTTAAGCCGCAGGCCACCCGCCGGTCTGGCGCAGCCCCTCGGCCAGCAGGATCCCGGCCGAGACCGCCACGTTGAGCGACCGCGCGCCCGCCGTCATGGGGATGCGCACCGCCCGGTCGGCGGCCGCGTGAACCTCCTCCGGCACGCCGGCGCTCTCACGGCCGAGGATCAGGTGATCGTCCGCCTCAAACCGCATCTCGGGCAGCGCCACCGCGCCCCGCGTCGTCGCCAGGACCAGTCTCCCGCGCTGCCGGTCCGCCAGGAAGGCGCCCCACGAGCTGTGCCGGCGCACCGCCGCGAATTCCAGGTAATCCATGCCCGCCCGCCGCATCCGGGCCTCGGACCAGACGAAACCACAGGGCTCGACGACGTCGACGCCGACGCCAAGGCAGGCCGCCAGTCGCAGGATGGTCCCGGCGTTCTGGGGAATATCCGGCTGATAGAGAACAACGCGCATGTTGGCATCTAAGCGCCTCGCGATGCTTTGCAAAAGGCGGAACCCTGCGCTATACGCTTGCCGGATCGGGGCGAGGGCGTTTGCGACAGGGCGTCGCGTTGCCTTTTCGTATCGTTGGTCGATATTGCAACGAGCCCGGCTAGAGACGAACGGCGCGGAGGCCCTGGATAAGGGCCATCAGAACTGCCGAGTGCCATAAAAGACGAGTGGAGAACCATGGCCGAATCCCACGAAGGCGACTCCCGCCGCGACTTCCTGATGATCTCGACCACGGCGGTCGGCGCGGTCGGCGCGGCCTGCGCCGCCTGGCCGTTCATCGACCAGATGAACCCCGCCGCGGACACCCTCGCGCTTGCCAGCATCGAGTTCGACGTCTCGACGGTCGAGCAAGGCCAGTCGGTGACGCTGACCTGGCGCGGCAAGCCGGTGTTCGTGCGCCACCGCACGGCGGAGGAGATCGCCGAGGCGGAAGCGACGCCGCTGGACGATCTTCCGGACCCGCAGGCCGACAGCGCCCGCGCGGAGAAGCCGGAATACCTGATCCTGGTCGGGGTCTGCACCCATCTCGGCTGCGTGCCGCTGGGCCAGAAGGCCTCTGATCCGAAAGGCGATTTCGGCGGCTGGTTCTGCCCGTGCCACGGCTCGCACTACGACACGTCGGGTCGCATCCGACGGGGCCCGGCGCCGGCCAACCTTCCGGTGCCCGGCTACGAGTACATTTCCGATACCGTCGTCCGTATCGGCTAAGCGAGGAGCGCCCCACGATGGCAGCCAAGTTCTCGAATCCGGTGGTGCGGTGGATCGACCATCGCCTGCCGATCTTCACGTTCATGGACCATGAGCTCAACGAGTATCCGACCCCGCGGAACCTGAGCTACTGGTGGAACTTCGGATCGCTGGCCGGCATCACGCTGGTCATCATGATCGTCACCGGCATCACGCTGGCGATGCACTACACTCCGCATGTCGACTACGCCTTCGACAGCGTCGAGCGCATCATGCGAGACGTGAACTACGGCTGGCTGATCCGTTACATCCACATGAACGGCGCCAGCTTCTTCTTCATCGTCGTCTACATCCACATCTTCCGCGGCCTGTACTACGGCTCCTACAAGGCGCCGCGCGAGATCCTCTGGATGCTCGGCGTGGTCATCCTGCTCCTGATGATGGCGACTGCCTTCATGGGCTACGTGCTGCCGTGGGGCCAGATGAGCTTCTGGGGCGCCACCGTGATCACCAACCTGTTCTCGGCCATTCCGCTGGTCGGCGAGAACATCGTGGTGTGGCTGTGGGGCGGCTTCTCGGTCGACAACGCGACCCTGAACCGGTTCTTCTCCCTGCACTTCCTGCTGCCGTTCGTGATCGTCGGCGTGGTGGTCCTGCACATCGTCGCGCTGCACCGCTTCGGCTCGAACAATCCGCTCGGCATCGACGTGAAGGGGCCGAAGGATCAGATCCCGTTCCATCCGTACTACACGATCAAGGATGCGTTCGGCCTCGGCGTGTTCCTGATCTTCTTCTCGGCCTTCATCTTCTTCGCGCCGAACTTCCTCGGGCACCCGGACAACTACATCCCGGCCAACCCGCTGGTGACGCCGGCTCACATCGTGCCCGAATGGTACTTCCTGCCGTTCTACGCGATCCTGCGGGCCGTGCCGGACAAGCTCGGCGGCGTCCTGCTGATGTTCGGCGCCATCGCGGTGCTGTTCATCCTGCCTTGGCTCGACCGCTCGCCGGTGCGCAGCGGCCAGTTCCGCCCGCTGTTCAAGATCTTCTTCTGGATCCTGGTCGCGGACGTGGTGTTCCTGACCTGGCTCGGGGCCAAGCCGGCCGAGGGCTGGTATGTCATCGGCACCCAGGTCGCGACCGTGTGGTACTTCCTGCACTTCCTCGTGATCCTGCCGGTGTTGAGCATCTTCGAAACACCGAAACAGCTACCGAAATCGATCAGTGAACCGGTGCTCGGCGCCGGAGGCGGGAGCGGGTTCGCCGGAGCCACCGCCGCACCGAGGGAGAAAGCCTGATGTTGTCGCGTCTCACCACCACCGTGGCGGCGATCGCGGTCGCCGCCGGCGCCTGGTCCTTCGCCGTCACCGCCCCGGCCAAGGCCGCCGGTCCGGCGATCGAGTACCCGCAGCACGACTGGTCGTTCTCGGGGCCGTTCGGGACCTTCGACCGCGGCGCCCTGCAGCGTGGCTTCCAGGTCTACCAGAACATCTGCGCCGGCTGTCACGCGCTGAGCTACGTCGCCTATCGCAACCTCGAGGCCCTCGGCTACAACGAGGACGAGATCAAGGCGATCGCCGCCCAGGCCTTCGTGATGGACGGGCCGAACGACGAGGGCGAGATGTTCGAGCGTCCGGCGATCCCCGCCGACCGTTTCGCCGCGCCATTCCCCAACGAGCAGGCCGCCCGGTTCGCCAATAACGGGGCGTATCCGCCGGACCTGTCGCTGATCATCAAGGCCCGGCCGGACGGCGCCAACTACGTGCGGGCACTGCTGATCGGATATGTCGATCCGCCGGCCGATTTCGACCTGATGCCGGGCATGAACTACAACGCCTACTACCCGGGCCATCAGATCGCCATGGCGCAGCCGCTGTGGGGCGATGACGTTCTCTACGAAGACGGCACGGAAGCTACGATCGAGCAGCAGGCCGAGGATCTGACCACGTTCCTCGCCTGGGCCGCCGAGCCGGAGATGGAGGAGCGCAAGCAGGCGGGTGTCATGACCATCCTGTTCCTGCTGGTCTTCACCGGCCTGCTCTACGCCACCAAGCGCAAGATCTGGTCGGACCTGCACTGACACCGACCTAGCGTCCACGACGCCTTCGCAGAGGCCGCGGTTCGTCCGCGGCCTTTCGCGTTTCGCGGTGGGCGCGGTATATCTCTTGGACCGAGAACGGGAGCGGGAACGAGATGAGCACCGAAACGCGCAAGGCCCTGGTGGCCGTCATCGGCGGCAGCGGCGTCTACAACATCGACGGCCTCGAGAACGCCCGCTGGGAGACCGTCGCCTCGCCGTTCGGCGAACCGTCGGACCAGCTGCTGTTCGGCGAGCTGGCGGGCCAGCCGCTGGTGTTCCTGCCGCGCCATGGCCGCGGCCACCGCTACAGCCCGACCACGATCAACTACCGCGCCAACATCGACGCCCTGAAGCGGGCCGGGGTGACCGACATCATCTCGGTCTCCGCCGTCGGGTCGCTGAAGGAGGAGTACGCGCCGGGGCATTTCGTGCTGATCGATCAGTTCATCGACCGGACCTTCGCCCGCGAGAAGACCTTCTTCGGCACCGGTTGCGTCGCTCATGTGTCCATGGCCCATCCGGTCGCCACCCGACTAGTCGATGCGCTGGAGGCCTCGTGCCAGGAGCTCGGGCTGCCGTACAGCCGGGGCGGCACCTACGTCACCATGGAGGGACCGCAGTTCTCGACCCAGGCGGAGTCCTTCCTCTACCGCTCCTGGGGCGCCGACGTGATCGGTATGACCAACATGCCCGAGGCCAAGCTGGCCCGTGAGGCGGAGATCCCGTACGCGACCGTCGCCATGGTCACCGATTACGACTGCTGGCACCCGGACCATGACCACGTGACCGTCGAGGCGGTGGTGAAGGTTCTGACCGAGAACGCGGACAACGCCCGCGCCCTGGTCAAGACCGTGGCGCCGAAACTGCACGACCGGCCCCTGGTCGACGAGCAGGGCGGCGACCACGCGCTGCAATACGCCCTGATCACCCATGCCGAGGCGCGCGATTCGGCGCTGGTCGCCAAGCTGGACGCGGTCGCCGGGCGCGTCCTGGGGGGCTGAGACCGTCATGGGACGGCGCGGCGGCGAAGGCATCGGCCGGCTGGAGGGCCTGTACAACCGGGTCACGGCCGACACCCCGGACGACGCCCGCACGCTCAACGTCAAATCGGTGATGGCGCTCGACAACGACCGGCCGAGCGAGGCGGCGGAGCTGATCGGCCGGGCGCTGGTGATCGAGCCGGCGGAATACGCCTACCTGTTCCACCTGGCCAAGGTCTGCGCCAAGGCCGGATGGTGGAACCACTGCGTCGATTCGCTGCGCCGCGCGATCTACATCGATCCGGTCAATCCGGAGACCTGGTACGGCCTGGGCCGCGCCTTCGAGGAGTTGGACAGCATCGCCGAGGCCGAGGTGTGCTGGCGCCAGTGCCTCGCCCTGGACCCGAAGCACGCCGGCGCCCGCGAGGCCCTGGTCGCGCATTCCAGGGGGTAAGGGGCGGACACCATGGCGAACGTCGTTCATGACCGGATCGCCGTCACCGACGTCCCGTACGCGCCGTTCCGAACGATGCTCTTGGCCTGGAACGACAGCCGCCCGCCCGGGGGCGGCGTGCCGTCCCGCGATACCATCAACCCGTTTCTGGAACCGACGTTGTCCGGGTCCACGGTGCTGTTCGAGGTTACCGAAGACCTCGGTTTCATCTATCGGCTCACGGGTGAGACGCTTCGGCGCTTGGTCCGGACGAACTCAACCGGCCGGCCGGTCGCCGATGTCGTGGGAACCGGCGCCTATGGTCGCCTGATCGCCGGGCAGCTCCGAGACGCGGTGACCGAGGGACTGCCGGTGTTCGCCCATCACAATTTCCAGCTTGCCGACGAGGCCTTCCAGCGGCAGTCACAGCGCATCGCCATGCCCTACGAGGAGGGCGGCCGCGTGACCCGCCTGCTCTGCTACCAGATCATCTCGGACGATGTTCAGCTCCGAGACGCCAGCCTGCCGGAAACCGAGACCTGGGAGATCGTCACCCTCGCTTTCGTGGCGAGGTTCGAGGGAGGGGACGTGGCCGACTGAGAGAAGACGCGGCGCCGGAAACGGGGCACTGGAAACGGGACGCCGGAAGCGGGACGGGGCCCCTTGGTTTCCCAAGGAGCCCCGGTTGGTGGAGCCAAGGAGGATCGAACTCCTGACCTCTACAATGCCATTGTAGCGCTCTCCCAGCTGAGCTATGGCCCCGAATTCCGCGGGCGGCTCTGGGCGCCGCCGAAGGCCGCTTATCTATCCCCTCGCCGTCAGAGAATCAAGGGGATGGCGGCGGAAAAAATCAGCTCTTCTCTTCCTTGTCGTCGTCGTCGAGCGGCAGGTCGTCATCGTCGTCGTCGTCATCCGCCAGCAACTCGTCGTCGTCATCATCGTCCGACAACGGGTCGGCGCTCGGACGCTTACCGACGCTGTCATCCTCGTCCTCGTCATCCTCGACCGGGGGCTCGTCGTCGAGGAGTTCCTCCTCGTCTTCGTCCTCCTCCTCGGTCTCGTCGTCGCCGTCGGTCTCCTGATCCTCGGCCTCGTCGTCGGCCGGGCGCTTCTTCTTCGGCTCCTCCGGCGGCAGCGGCCGCGAGCGGCGGCTCTTCAGCACCGCTTCCGGATCATACGGCGTCTCGCAAGCCGGGCAGACAATCGGCAGTCGCTCGAGGTCATAGTACCGAGCGCCGCAGGACTGACAGACCCGCTTGATTCCCCATTCAGGCTTCGCCACGGTCAACTCCGCGTCGCTACGTAAAACACATACCTTTCGGTGTGGCGCGGGAATACCCACGATAGGCGAAGCATGTCAAAGGCAAATTTGTCCGGGACCGGCCGGAGCGGCATAGACCCGCCCACCGATCCCGGCCCGTCCGACGGTACCACAGCAACGCATGCGCACCGGATCGACGCGACGGCGCGGATCACGCGTCAGCGCGCGCTCGACGCCCGGGCGGCCGGCGATCCGGCGCGCGCGCTTGCCTACGCGCGCCGCAGCCAGGTGCTGCATCCCGACGAGCCGATACTGACCTTCTTCGAGGCTCACACCGCCTTCGAGCGGGAGCAGACGGCGGCCGCCGGTACCGCCTTGCGCCGAACCGTAATCCTGCAACCGGCCAACGCCAACGCCTGGCGCTATCTCGGAATCCAGGACTTCGTGGTGCAGCGGGCGGCGGCGGCGCGGCGGAACTGGCGGCGCTGCGCCGTCCTCGATCCCGGCAACATGGCGACGATGCGCAACCTGATGCAGGTCGAGCGTCAGGCCGGCAACTGGGACGCCGCCGTGCGCATCGGCGTGTGGAGCACGGCGATCCACCCGCACGACCACGCCGCCGCCTTCGACCTCGGCATGCTGTACCTGTCGCTGCGCCGCTGGTCCGAGGGGTGGCCGCTTTACGACCGCCGCATCCGCATGGCCGACACCAGGCCGCGCCCCGACCGGTTCGACCTGCCGTTCTGGGACGGGACGCCGGATCCGTCCCTGCACCTGCTGGTCTGGACCGACCAGAACGTCGGCGACGAGATGCAGTTCGCCCAGCTCATCCCCGAGCTCGATGCCCGGGTCGGCCACGTCACCCTGGAATGCGACGCGCGCCTTGTCCCGGTCTTCCGCCGCTCGTTCCCCACGATCAGCGTGATCGCCCGGACCGACCCGCCGACGGCGGTCGCCGGCGCCACCGCCCAGGTCCCCCAGGGCCATCTAGGCCGCCTGCTGCGCGGCAACGCCGCCGCCTTCGCTGCCGGTCCGCGGCGCTGGCTGGCGGCCGACACGGACGCCGCCGACCATCTGCGACGGCGCTACCGGCGCTGGAGCGACGGTCGGCCCGTGGTCGGCATCGCCTGGAAATCGGCCAACAAGGTCTTCCAGGGCAAGAACGTGCCGCTGGAGGACTGGGGTCCGATCCTCGCCGTCCCGGGGCTGCGCTTCCTGTCGCTGCAATACGGCGCGGTGACCGCGGACCTGGCACGGATGCGTGACCTCAGTGGCGTGGAGGTGCTGCACGACCACGAGATCGACGCGCTCCACGACCTGGACGCCTTCGGTGCCCAGCTGGAGGCGGCGGATCTGGTGATCTCGATCTCCAACTCGACGATCCATCAGGCCTGCGGCCTCGGCCGTCCGGTCTGGGCAATGCTGCACGTGCGCCCCGACTGGCGCTGGGGGGTGGCGGGGGACGACTGTCCCTGGTTTCCCTCTCTGCGCCTGTACCGCCAGACCGAGCGGTTCGTCTGGAAACCGGTCGCCGACGCCGTTGCCACCGACCTGCGCGAGTGGGTCGCGGGGCGCGAAGGGGCGTGATATGACCGCCGCATCCTGATACCCGCCGCCGGAGCCCCGCCCATGCCAACGCCGCTGATCTCCTCGCGCGCCCGTCCGCTGACGGGCAGCGTGCGCGTGCCCGGCGACAAGTCGATCTCGCACCGCTCGCTGATCCTCGGCGGCCTCGCGGTCGGCGAGACGACCGTCGAGGGGTTGCTGGAGGGCGAGGATGTCCTGGCCACGGCGGCGGCCATGCGCGCCTTCGGGGCGACGGTCGACCATCTCGGGCCCGGTCGCTGGCGCATCGTCGGGCGTGGCGTCGGCGGATTGGACGAGCCGGCCGACGTGATCGACTGCGGCAACGCCGGCACCGGCATGCGGCTGCTGATGGGCACCGCCGCCGGGCAGCCAATCACCACCTTCTTCACCGGCGACGGCTCGCTGCGCCGCCGGCCCATGGGCCGGGTCGGCGCGCCGTTGGCGCAGATGGGCGTGACGATCGTCGCGCGCGAGGGTGGACGGCCGCCGCTGGCGGTCACCGGTCCCGAGACGCTGATGCCCATCACCTACACCCTGCCGGTCGCCTCGGCGCAGGTGAAGTCGGCGATCCTGCTGGCCGGCCTCGCCGCCCCCGGCGAGACCACGGTGATCGAGCCGAAGCGGACCCGCGACCACACCGAGACCATGCTGCGGCATTTCGGCGCCGAGGTCCGCGTGCGCGACGACGAGGACGGCCGCCACGTCACCGTCGTCGGCGAGCCGGAGCTGACCGGCCGCCCGGTGGTGGTGCCGGCGGACCCCTCCTCCGCCGCCTTCCCGGCGGTCGCCGCCTTGCTGGTAGAGGGCTCGGAGATCACCTTGCCCGGCGTCGGCACCAATCCGCTGCGTTTCGGGCTGTTCGAGACCCTGCTGGAGATGGGCGCCGACATCACCCTGTCGAACCCGCGCACCGAGGCCGGCGAGCCGGTGGCCGACCTGATCGTGCGCCACTCCCGCCTCAAGGGCATCGAGGTGCCGCCGGAGCGCGCGCCGTCGATGATCGACGAGTATCCGATCCTCGCGGTCGCCGCCGCCCATGCCGAGGGCACCACGGTGATGCGCGGCCTCGACGAACTGCGGGTCAAGGAGAGCGACCGGCTCGCCGCCACCGCCGACGGTCTCGCCGCCTGCGGCGTGCGGGTCGAGGTCGAGGGCGACGATCTGACCGTCCACAGCGCCGGCAATGGCGTGGCCGGCAACGCCACAATTCCGGTCGACCTGGATCACCGCATCGCCATGGCCTTCCTGGTGCTCGGCATGGCCGCCGAAGAGACGGTGGCGATCGACGACGAGGCGGCGATCGCCACCTCGTTCCCCGGCTTCAAGGAGCTGATGAACGGCGCCGGGGCCGCCATCGGCGTCGGGGCGGCGGCATGATCATCGCCATCGACGGACCGGCCGGGGCCGGCAAGGGCACGCTGGCGAAGGCGCTGGCCGGCCATTTCGGCTATCCGCATCTCGACACCGGCGCGCTGTACCGGGCGACCGCGCTCCGCGTGCTGCGGGCCAGCGGCGACCCGGAGGATCCGGAGACTGCCGAACGCGCTGCCCGCGGCCTCGATACCGCCATCCTGGACAGCCCCGACCTGCGCACCGCCGAGGTCGGGGCCGCCTCCTCCAAGGTCGCCGCCATTCCGGCCGTGCGCGCCGCCCTTCTGGACTTCCAGCGCGCCTTCGCCCGCCAGCCGCCGGGTGCGGTGCTGGATGGCCGCGACGTCGGAACCGTGGTGGTGCCGGAGGCCGAGGCGAAGCTGTTCATCACCGCCTCGCCGGCGGTGCGCGCCGGGCGCCGTCATCAGGAGTTGCTTGACCGGGGCGAGCCCAGTATATATGCGCGCGTTCTCGCCGAGATCGAGGCGCGGGACGCACGCGATGCGGGACGGGCGGACGCCCCGATGCGCAAAGCCGACGATGCCGTTGAGATCGATACCTCCGACCTCTCGCCATCCGACGTTCTGGAGCGTGCGCTCGCCGTGATCGACGCGGCGGCAACGAAGTGAGCCACCGGCCTCCTCGTTGAGGCGACCGGTACATCGTCAACCAACCCGGCGGCCGCGGAATTCGGTCGACGCCCGACGCAGGAGAGTCGGGCCGCCCGCGACGGATCGGGCACAAGATCTTCCCCAGGCGACATCGCGAGCCGCGAAGATCTCGGTCCAACATTCGCCAAGCCGCCGACAACCGGACGCGCTCCCGTTGGGACGCAGTCCGCATACGTGTTTCTGAGGAGAACTAATGGCTGAAGCCGCTTTTGCCGACGAATTCGAATCCATGCTGGAGGAGTCGTTCGGCCAGGTCACCTCGATCGAAGGCAGTGTCGTGCGCGGCATCGTCGTCGAGGTGGAGAACGACCACGCACTGATCGATGTCGGCCTGAAGTCCGAGGGCCGGGTCGCCCTCAAGGAATTCGCCGCCCCGGGCCAGAAGGCCGAGCTGAAGCCGGGCGACGAGGTCGAGGTCTATGTCGAGCGCCTCGAGGACCGCAACGGCGAGGCGATGCTGAGCCGCGACAAGGCCCGCCGCGAGGAGGCCTGGGCCGCGCTGGAGAAGGCGTTCAACGACAACGAGCGGGTCACCGGCGTGATTTTCTCCCGCGTCAAGGGCGGCTTCACCGTCGACCTGTCGGGCGCGGTGGCGTTCCTGCCGGGCTCGCAGGTCGATATCCGCCCGGTGCGCGACATCG
>JGI12316J15310_10000195_pt25 | contig 18321 bp, 18 predicted proteins | sample MarCyaLeptolynsp_FD_15310 | JGI IMG/M metagenome (IMG submission 15310)
GCCAAGATGCGCGAGCAAGCGCGAACCGGCAACTTCGGCATGCACGAGCAGATGCTCGCGACCGCCGCGAGTGTCCAGGCCGAGCAAGACCCCGAGAAGCGTCAGGGTCTCGAGAAGGGACTCGAGCAAGCGATCGAAACCCAGCCGGAGCTGTCGGCAACCGAGCTCGCCAGCTTGGCGGAGGCCGCCGCGGGTACCCGGATCCAGGAGAAGGTCGAGAAACGAGTCAAGCGAGGCAGCGGCGTGACCCCGCGCGAGACCTCCGTCCCCAAGAGTGCCGACCCCTTCGAGGGAACCGAGGTCGAAGAGCCCGTCGAAGACGTGGAGCCAGAGGTCGAGGAGGTTCCGACCGAGGAGCCGCAGCCGACCAAGCCCAAGCCAAAGTTCAAGCCCAAGCCGCGCCAACAACAGGACGGCGGCGAGCTGCTGGGTAAAGCCAAACGCGACCCACAGAAGGCGGCCGAGCTCGCGGCCCAGGGCCAAGCCGCCCTGCGGAGCGGCCAGCGGCAAAAGGCGACGTCGCTGTTCAATCAAGCGATCGCCTACGACCGCAAGAACGCCAAGGCGTTGATGGGCCTGTCGGACGTCTACTTCGACACTGGCAGCAACCAAAAGGCGATCAACTACGCCGAGAAGGCCGTGGGCGCCGCGCCCAACAGCGGGGCGTACCGGATCAAGCTGGGCGACGCGTACTTCAAGGTGCTGCGCTACAAGGACGCCAAGGTGCAGTACGAGAAGGCGAAAGCGCTCGGGGCCAAGCGGGCCGCGGATCGGCTGACCAAGGTCAAGGCCAAACTCGGCGGCTGAGCGTATACATCCGACATGTGTCGGACTCTGCTGACGGCCGCGGTTGCGCTGGCGCTCGGATGCTCGGGTGACTCGAAGGAAGCACCCCCGGCGTCGACGCCGGACGCCGCGGCGCCCAGATCCCATCCGGCCGATCCGACACCGCTGTACAAGAGCGGCAAGGTGACGGTCGTGCGCATTTCCGACGTCGCCGAAGGGGGACTCGCGTCCATCTCCCCATCCGGAGCGTCACGGCTGTACCGAAAGGCCGGCCCCGATCCCGTGAGCGATGATGGGATCGTCGAGGCCACGTGGTGCCTCCACCGCGACGACGCTTCGCCGGTGTGTTTGGCGACTGGCACCGAAGAACTACGCTGCCTCGGCGGCTCCAACCCCGTCGGCTGGCGTCCGGACGAAAAGGCCGTCGTGATGTGCGGCGAGCGAGAAACGCGTACGTCGAGCGGCAGCAGTTTTGACGGCTGGGATAGCGTGCTGGACTTCGAGCAGCGGCGTGTCGTCGAGCTCGACCCCCACGACGGGCCGATGGTCACGCCAATCTGGTCCCGCGACGGGCAGCGAGTCTTCGCCTTCCCGTCCGATGGCAAGCCTCATCGCCCGTGGAGCCACGCGGATCGCAAGCCGATCAGTGTTGCTCCATTCGAAACGCCTCCCTCGACACGCGCCGCGAGCAAGGACGACTTTGGGCCCGTCTGGGCAACGGGCGGTCCCGGGCTGTCGGGTGTGATGTTGTTCGATGCGCCCGCGCTCGAGCGCCACCCGATCGGGTTCGCCAAGTCGAAGCAGGACCTTCTGGACGTCACGCCAGAGGGCCACTTTGCCGTCGCCCAAGATGTCGACACGACGCTGGGCCACGAGGGCATCCCCTGGCACCTTCTCGAGCTCGAGACGAAGACCGCATCGCCGCTCGGCGTCCCCGAGGACCTTCGCGACCCGAAACACGCCGAGATCTCGAGCGGAGGGCACCGGGTACTGGCGCTGTGGGCGGGCAAAGGCGGCACGCTCCACCTCGGCATCACGGGCGATCGCGGAACGACATGGCACATCGTACACAGCTGGCCATCCGGCGATGCGGATCGGCCAAAGACGTACGCCAGCGACGGTCAGCTGCAGTGGGACGGCGGTCCGACGGCGTGGTTGATCGCGCAGTCCGACGCGGTGCTTCGGGTCGACCTCAGCGAGTCGAGGACGCGGGACATCCGATAGGATGCGCGCCATGGCTCGCGTGTCGTATCGGTCCATGATCACCACGTCCGTCCTTGCGCTGACGCTTGCGCTCGGCTGCGACTCGACCGAATCCAAGTCCGAGTCCAAGTCCGAGTCCAAGTCGGATGCAAAAGCGGCTGCGAAGGCCGAGCCCAAGCCCGACGCCAAGCCCGACGCCAAGCCCGACGCCAAAGCCGACGCCAAAGCCGAGCCCAAGCCCGACCCCAAAGTCGACGCCAAGCCCAAGCCCGACGATGAGCCCGAGGACATCCCGGCCAGCGACCCCGACGCGCCGCTGACCATCGCCGAGCTCGACCGGGCCAAGCCGATCGTCCTGCCGGCGCCGGCGTGGGAGCACAACGCCATCGGGAGCCCAGCGATCGAGCAAGGCCCCCAGCCGGCGCTGAAGCAGAAGTCGAAGCAAAAGAACAAGATCATCGACGACGAGGCGTGGTTTCTCGACCTGGGCGCGTCGCTGCCGGAGTGGGAGGTCCCCAACCCGAGGATGGGCCGGCCGGGCACCGTGCCCAAGGACGTGCCCCATACCTTCGCCGGCGCCCGTCTCGTGCGTGCCCTCGACCTTCCGGACCACGCCATCTTCGTCTACGGAGCGAACTTCTCCGAGGCCCGCTACGCGGCGGTCACCAATCGCAAGTACGAGATCCTGGGTGTGTTCGACTTCGACGCGTGGCAAACGGCCCCCACCACGGCGGGGGGTGCCGCGGGTTACGTGAGTCAGGCGCTGACCTGGGCCGAAGTCGTCGACGGCGTGCTCTTCGTCAGCCACGCCCACCGCACCTACGCCGAATCGTCCGGCGGAAAGAACGCGTACGTCGCCGCGATCACCCTCGCCACCGGCGACGTGTTGTGGCGCAGCGATCCGCTGGTCTCCAACTCGCGCAATTTCGTGGTCCGCGACGGCTGGATCCTGACCGGCTACGGCTTCACCGCCGAGGACGACTTCATCTACGTGCTCGACACCCACGACGGCACGACCGCCAAGAAGGTCAAGGTGAAGTCCGGCCCGGACTACTTCATCGTCAAGGACGGCGACCTGCACGTCCGCACGTACAACACCAACTACGTGTTCTCGCTCTAGCGAGGCGACCGATCAGAAACGACCGCGGAGCGTCACGCTGCCGGGGCCGACCCCGACCTGCGGCCGTCGATTGCGGCGGCGCAGCTTCGCGGTCGAGCCCGCCGGGGCCGGAGCCTCTTCGCGAGCGGCCCGCTTGCGCGTGCTGCTGTTGATCAGGATGGCTACGCCCAACGTGATCAGCGCTGCCCCGCTCGCGCCCGCGGCCAGACCGATGATCTCGCCGCGCCACAGCTTGGCGCAGCGCCCTTGCTCGTCGGTGCCCTGCCAGCATTCGCCGCCGACCCGAATCGGGCGTTCGTCGATCGCGGCGAAGCCGACGGCAGTACCGAGGGCAGCAATGCCAAAGCCGAGCGACACCCAACCCCACGGACGCGGCGGAAGTCGCGAAGGCACCTTTTCGAGCTCGAAGGTCAGCGTCTCCGCGACGCCTTCGACGAAGGTCACCTCGCGCTCGATGGTGATGTAGCCCTCTTTGGAGACGCGCAGCACCGACTTGCCGGGAATCACCGGACCTTCGAAGGGCGTCGTCCCAACGAGCTCGCCGTCGATGCGAATCTCGGAGCCGATCGGCTCGCTCACCACGCTCAGCGTCGACGGACCCTTGGCGAGCGCGTCGAGCTTGGACTTGAGCGTGGCCGCTGCGGTGCCGAGCATCGTGCCGACATCCACCACACCGCAGATTTCGCAGCTGTCGTTGGTGCGGGCGACGACCTTGCCGGTCTTGCCGTCGGCGAGGATGACCTCGAGCTCGTAGTCGCGGTCGACCACGACGACGCGCGTCTTGACCACGTGGGTCGCTCCGACCGCCCCGGCGATCTTCTTGTAGCAATCGGCCGTTCCGCACTTGGCGGCGCCGGGCGACGCAGACTCGACCGCGCCGGGATCGATGATGTCGAAGGCACCGCGCTCCAGACCCTCGACGAGCTGGGCGGCGAGGTTGCCGCGGTCGACGTCGGGCAGATCACCCTCGACCGTCAGCGGAAGAATCGCAGCGGTGGCGCCTTCACCCGCGGGTGCAGTGGGATCGCCGGGGGCGGCCCAAGACTCCGCAAGCGGCAGCCCAGCGAATCCCAGCGATGCCGCCAACAGGCATCCCAGCGCGCGACGGACATCGAACCGTGAGCCCATGCGATGATGCAGCCTATCACGCTTGACTGCGCGCTCTCCATACCTGGGCCGTGGCCCTACCGGACGTAGGCTCGTCCGTTTCATCCGCGGGTCTGCCCTCGTTGGGCTGCTTGGTGGGTGTGGAGGCGACTCGTCGCAGCCAGCGACCCAAGCCGCAGCCGCGTCGCCCACGGAGCCCAAGTCTCCCTTTCGCTACGGCCCGACCTTTCGCGATGCGATCCCGGAAGGCGTGACGGTCGAGCCGCTCCTCGAGGTCGCCAGCCCCGACGAGGCGCGGCTGCACATCGTTGCAGCGGTCCACCGGCCGGGCGCTACGCCGCCGCTTCGCGTGGAGCAATGGCCGTTTACGCAGCACAACGAGAAGGGAACGCTCGCGCCCGAGGGCGATCCCGTCGCCGTCATCCCGATTCGGGTCGGCGAGTCGGAACCGCCCGAGCTCGCCGAGCTCAGAGTCCGCCTCGCATCGGCGAGCTCGCAGATCGCCCGCCCTGTCGGTCTGCCCCACGAAGATGCCGAGACGTTGCTGGCCGCGCTGACACAGCACGCCAAAGTCGTTCGTGATCCAAAGGCGAGCCCGGACGCGCAGGTGGCCGCGCTCGCCGCTGTCTTTCGTGGCTTCGACGACCACGTGGTGTTCGAGACGCGCGACCTTCCCGGAGCGATCGACTCGTTGGCATCGGACGCTTGGCGCAGCGGCGAGGCCCGATCGATCTCGGCTCGCCGCACTGCCGTCACGATCGCCGGCGAGCCCCCTCAGGTGATCGAGATCGCAAAGAAGAGCGGCGGCTGGGCGATCACCGACGTTCGCTGAGTGCCCTCAGCGTTGGTAGACGTCGACCCACTTCTCGTGCTCCTTGACGGACTTCGAGAACACATGGGTGCCGTCGTTCTTGGACACGAAGTAGAGGAAACGGGTCTTCTCCGGCGCGAGCACGGCCTCGAGCGCCGCCTTGCCCGGATTGGCGATCGGCCCCGGGGGCAGTCCCTCGTGCGCGTACGTACTGTACGGGTTGTCCTTGTCGTTGAGGTGAATCCGACGGATCCGCCCTTCGAACTTCTCGCATGCCTTGGACTTGTGCACCGCGCCGGTGCATCCGTAGATGATCGTCGGGTCGGTCTGCAGGAGCTTGGGGCTGAAGCTCTTGAACCTCATCCGGTTGAGGAACACGCCGGCGATGCGCGGCCGCTCGTGCTTGGCCCCCGTCTCCTTCTCGACGATCGAGGCCAGCGTCACGATTTCGCGATCGCCCCACCCCAGTGACTTCTCGAGACTTGCCGCCGCATCCCGATGCCGCCGCCGTAGGTCGCGATAGACGTGGTGGTGGCGCTTGACCATCCGTTTGATCGCATCCTCGACCGGAGCGCCTCGGCGCAGCTTGTACGTGTCCGGAAAGAGGTAACCCTCCACGCTCTCGCCCTCGATCCCGAGCTCCTCGAGCAGCTCGGGGTCGCGCATCGCGGCCAGGTTGCTCTCGTAGTCGCCGACGCCCTTTTCCTCGAGGCGGGTGGCGACATCGAGAATGTTGAACCCCTCCGGGATGGTGATGCTCGTCTCGACGGCTTTCTGCTTGCGCTGAAGCTCGACGAGGATCTCCTTGGGCGTCATGTCGCCGCGGAACTCGTGGGGTCCCGCGGTCGTCTTGCGCGCCGCCCCTTCCTGGAGGACGAACACCTTGAAGTAGATCGCCTCGTCCTTGGGGATGACTTCGTGCTCGATGAGCAAGTCGAGCACCTGGGGAAAGGACGCGCCCCGTGGGACGTCGAACGCGATGGTCGCAGCACTGCCGGCGCCGGGGCGGTCCGGGTAACTCATCACCTCGTCGTAGAACGTGCGCGCGCGGTTGACCCCGTAGAGCAGACCGGCGACGACGACGATGAGCGCGACGTACTGCCCGATGCGCGAGCGCCGGAAGATCCAGAGCTTTCGTCGCGACGGCGGCGCGGCGCGAGCGGGTGGCGCCGCCTTGGACTCGGGACCGGTCGGCACCGCTTTGTCGTCGGCCTTGTCGTCGGCTTTGTCGTCGGCATTGTCGTCGGGCGGCGAGCTCATCGTGCCTCCTCCGCCGACTTGCTGCGTGCGTCCAGCCAGCCCTGCAGGATGAACTGAGCCGCAACCGCATCGATCTTCTCTTTGCGACGCGCCCGCGAAACGTCGCCTTGGAGCAAGGCGCGCTCTGCCGCCGCGGTGGAGAAGCGCTCGTCCCAAAGCTCGACGGAAATGGCCTCGGGAAGCGCTGGCTCCAAGACAGCAAGGAACTGCCGAACCGCGCGGGCTCGACGTCCCTCTCGCCCGTTGAGCTCGAGCGGCAGCCCGACCACGACGCACTCGATCGTCTCTGACTGCACGCGCTCGGCGATCGCCTTGGCGTCGGCCGCGTGCCCCTTGCGCGCCAGCGTTTCCCACGGGGTCGCGATGACTCCGCCGGGATCGCTGGTGGCTAGCCCGATGGTTTTCGAGCCGACGTCGAGGGCGAGCGCCCGCATCGGCGCCGGTTGTAGCACGCAGCCCCGCATCGGTGACTGTTGTTGGACGCGCGAGGCGGCCCCGTACTTCCGTTTGCGGCAAAACCGGGACAAGGACGGGCTCGGGATGCTTTCATTGTGTTCAAGTGGCGGGGACTGGCCAACCGCTGGAGCTCGTGCCGGGAGAGATCCTGGAGGGCAAATACCGCGTGGACCGGCTGCTCGGCGTGGGCGGAATGGGCGCGGTCTACGTGGCCGAGCGCCTCGCGCTCCAGGACCGCGTCGCGATCAAGTCGATCCTGTCGTCCCAAAACACGCCGACCAACCGCGCTCGGTTCTTGCGCGAAGCCCGAGCCGCGGCCTCGATCCGCCACCCCAACGTGGTCAAGATCTTCGACTTCGGCGAGCCCGAGGGGCGCCCGCCGTACATGGTGATGGAGCTGCTCGAGGGGCCCACCCTCGCTACCGTGATTCGCGAGAGCGGAGCCCTTCCCCTCGCACGAGCCCTCTACTTGTTCTCGGGGGTCTGCGCCGCCGTGGAAGCCGGGCATCGCCGCGGGGTCATTCACCGCGACCTCAAGCCGGGCAACGTGATCCTCGCCCGTAGCGACGACGGGCGCGAGACGGTCAAGGTGCTGGACTTCGGACTCGCGCGTGTCATCGACGGCAGCGACACGTCGGCGCTGACCAGTCCCGGCTCGATGCTCGGGACGTGTAGCTATATGTCGCCCGAGCTCATCGAGGCCTCCGAGGCATCACCCGCCTCGGACGTCTATGCGTTGGGCGTGCTGCTGTACGAGATGGTGACCGGCACCTCCCCGTTCCGAGGAGAGAACAACGCGGCGACCATCCTCAAGATCACCCGCGGCGAGTACAACCCACCGCTGTCGGTGATGCCGGAGCTCCCCCAGGAGGTCGGCGCCGGAATCGAGGCCGCGCTGCTCGCCGACCCCCACAGTCGGCCACGCTCGCCGGAGGAGCTCGCCGCTCGCGTCGGGGCTCCCCTCGCCCACTCCGCGTCGGACCTCGACGCGAGCCGGCTCGAAAAGTCGCTCGACGTATCGGCGATCGGATCGCCGGGCGAGCTCGAGCCGAGCATGGTTGCCTTCGGAGCGGGGTCGGTCGCGGAGGTCACCATGGCCGATTTCGGGCCCAACCTCGAAGGTGGGGAGCGCACGATGTCGGGCGAAGCGGTGGACCCTCACGGGAGCTCCGTGTTCATCGGGCGAGCCCGGGAGCTCGAGCAGCTGCGGCGTGGGTATCGACTGGCGCTCGACGGACGTGGCCGCATCAACGTCATCACGGGCGATGCCGGCGTGGGCAAGTCGCGGCTCATCGAGTCGTTCGCCGGCTGGGCGCAAAACCAGGGTGCCGTGACCCTTCGCGGCCGGTTCTTCGCGTACGAGGGGGACCACCCGCCCCCCTACGAGACGTTCGCGTGGATGCTCGGCGAGGCCGGCTCGAGCGCGTCCAAGGCCGACCCGGTGCGGGGCGCGGGCAATCGCCCCGTCGGTGAAGATCCCCTGCGCGACAGTCGAGACAAGTGGCACACCTTCTCGCGCCTCGCCGATGCCTTCGTGATGCGTGCGCGCGGGCGTCCTTTGGTGCTGACGCTCGACGACCTGCAGTGGGCGACGCACCTCGATCTGGAGTTCCTCGCCTACCTTCCGCGGGCGGTGGAGCACGCGACCGTGATGGTGGTCGGGAGCGCACGCGAGCGCAGCGAGTCGCAAGACGCAGAGGAGCTGGGACGATGGCTCGCGCGCCTGGGCAGCCAACGGATCCTCACCAACGTCCGGTTGCGCGGATTTTCCACCGGCGAGGTACGGGCTTGGTTTCAGGCGTGTTTCCCCGGGATCAGGATCCGCCCGCAGGACATTCGGCGACTCGAGCATGCCACGAGCGGCAACCCGTACTTCCTCGCGGAGGTCGTGGGACAGCTCGTCGACCAGGGTGAGATCGTTCGCAGCAAGCTGGGCTGGGCGTGCGCATCGCTGGACAAGGTCGAGCTGCCCGAGACGGTCAACACGGTCGTGCGGGCGCGGCTCGAAGGACTCGACGACACGCTGCGCTCGGTGCTCGAAACCGCGTGCGTCATCGGCGAAGAGTTCCGATTCGAGACGCTCCAGTCCGCGCTCGGCTCCAGCGTCGAGCTGGACGAAGATGGGCTGGAGGCCGCGCTCGAGCGAGCGGTGAAGATGCGCCTGCTGTCGGACGACTCGCTCGCCCCGGGTTCGGACTACCGCTTCGAGACCACGACCCTCCGCAGCGTGCTCTACGGGCAGCTGGCCAAGCGACGGCGGCGCCGCCTGCATCGCTCGGTGGTCAATGCGATTCACCAGCTCTACGGCGACGACGATGCTTCGCGCATCGCCAAGGTGCTCTGCTACCACTACGACGCGGTCGAAGATCACCCCAAGACCCTCGAGTGGGGTCTCCGGGCGGCGGAGGAGACCCTTGCCCGCTACGACAACGATCATGCCGACGTGAGCCTGGCACGAGCACTGCGGGCCGCGGCCACGCTCGAGGACTCGGGACAGACGCTCGATCCGGTCGTCCGCGGGCGGCTGGACCTCGCGACCGGTGGGCTCTACGTCCGGATTGGGCGGCTCGACGAGGCCGAAGAAGTGCTGCGCGTCGGGATGAGTCGCCTCCCGCGCGACAGCCCGAACCTCGAGCTCGACATGCTCCTGGCCCGAGCGTCGTGTCAGCTCGCGCGCGGCGACCTCGAAGATGGTGTGGCGACGGGCCGTCGGGCGATCGCAACGGCCCAACAGCTCGGCGAACGCGCTCGGGAGCTCGACGCGCGCCTGCACGCCGCACGTTGTGCCGCCCCCCATGGCGACCTCGATCAAGCCGTTGCCCTGCTCCAACCGGTCACCGAAGCCGCCGAGAGTGACCTGGCGCCGCTGCGGGCGCTCGCGCTGTCCGAGCTGGCGTGGGTCTACACCAAGCGAGGCGCATTCGATCGCGCGGTGTCGCTGACCCACGAAGCACTCGACGTCGCCCGGGCCTGCGGCAACGCGCTCGCCGAATACCGGGCGGTCTCGGTGCTCGGTCTGACGTATCTCGAGGGGGGCGACCAATCCGCCGCGATCGAGCGACTCGAGCAGGCCCTCGATCTCGCGCGGCGCCTGTCGCTTCGCCGGCGTGAGGGCGTGGAGCTGCACAACCTCGGCGAGTGCTACTACTTCCTGCATCGCTACGACGAAGCGCTCGCGCGTAGCCGTCAGGCGCTGTCGATCTTTCTCGAGATTCACGACCGCGGGACCGAGGGCGACGTGCGGGTCAATCTCGGGCGCATCCTTCGGGCGCAAGGCAACGTCGGTGCGGCGGTGGAGGAGCTTCGCGCTGGGCGAGAGCTCGCATCGCGGGCGGGTCGTAGCGAGTACGTTGGACTGGCGCGACTCGAGCAGGGTTCGATGCACGCCGAGGCCGGACGCGTCGACGAAGCGTTGGCCGAGCTCGAGGCGGCACAGCAGACCTTCGCGGCGATGGCGTCGGTGTACCTATGGCGGGCCGAGGCCGCGCTGGCGACTCTCGCCAAGGCGGGCGGCGACCGGACGACCGCAGTCCGGCATGTCGACCGCGCGACCGAGCTCATCGAGCATCAGCGCGTGAGAATGGGGACCACGATGAGCGACGAAGCGCTCGTGGCCGCGCTGGACGAGGTCGCGCAGCTGCTCAACGACCCCGGCTGATGCCGGCAGCCGCTCGAACCAAGCTCGATTCAACTCAGCAGGTCACGCCGCAGTAGAGCGCGACTTCGCTGATGCAGATGTCGTCCCAGGTCGTCGCGCAGCAGAAGCTGTCGAACAGGCAGACCGTGTCCACGCAGGTGTTGCAGAAGGGGTTGAGCGCCACCCCAGTGAAGCACATACCGTGCGCACAGGAGCACGAGTCGGTGCAGAAGTAGTCGGTCTCCTCGACGCAGATGGCGTCCCACGCCGTCGCGCAACAGAAGGGATCGGCGGCGCACACGTTGGCGGCACATGTGCTGCACGCCGGGGTGAGCGGCTCGCCGGTCAAGCACTCGTCGTGCGGGCACCCGCACGTGTCATCGATCGCGCCGTTGCAGTCGTCGTCGATCATGTTGCCGCAGATCTCGGCCGGCGCGGGCATCACGTCGGGTACGCAGGTAATGGCCGAGCCGTCGCACTGAAACGTGCCGGCCGCGCACGCGCCCAGCAGGCCGGTCCCGCACACGTTGCCCACGCCAGGGATGTTGTCGTCGACGGTACCGTTGCAGTCATCGTCGAGCCCGTTGCAGGTCTCATCGTCTTCGGCAACGAGCTGGACACACTCGACCTCTCCGCCCGAGCCGCACTGGGTCACTCCCGCCGCGCACACGCCATCGAGGGCGGTGTCGCAGTCTTCACCGCCACCGGGATCGCCGTTGTCGACCGTACCGTCGCAATCGTCGTCTTCGCCGTTGCAGGTTTCGTCGGTCGGGGTATTGGACGGTACGCAGACCAGCGCGCCGTCGGTGCACGCGTAGACACCGTCAGCACAGATGCCCGGGTCGCCGGTGTCACAAGCCGCGTCGAGCATCGGGTCGGTCTCGTCGACCTCGTCGTTGCAGTCGTTGTCCAAGCCGTCGCAGATCTCGTCTTCGGGCACGCAACCTGACTCGCCCGCGTCATCGACGGCGTCGTCATCGTCGTCGTCGTCATCGTCATCGTCGGCGCCGTCCTCTCCGTCGCCTTCGCCCTCGCCCTCGCCGCTGTCTTCGCCCTCGGTTCCGCTGTCGTCCTCGTCGTCGTCGTCACCGTCGTCGAACATGCCGGCGTCACCGGCGGTTCCAAACGCGCCCGGCAACCCGCTCTGACCGAGCTCGGTACAGCCCGTCACGGCGAACATCCCCGCGGCCACCACCAGCGCCCGCCTCCAGCCAAACCAATTCACGCACTCAATATATCAACGCAGCGGGTGAGAGCGCCGCGTACACGAGCGAGTCGTCGCTCAGGAAACGAGAAGCTCGCCGCGCATCACGAGGACTGCGTTGCCTTCGAGCTTGACCCGCTGTCCCGTGTCTTCGACCCACAGCACCCCACCGCGTCGCGAGAGCTGACGCGCATGCATGCGTTGCTTGCCCAGCTCCTTGCCCCAGTACGGCGCCAACGTGCAGTGGATGGCGCCGGTCACGGGATCTTCGTCGATCCCGACGTGCGGCGCGAAGTATCGCGAGACGAAGTCGCATCCTTCGTCGGTCCCCGGAGCGGTGACGACGAGGCCATCGGCATTGAGGGCGGCGACGGCGGCCAGGTTCGGTGCCGCCGAACGCACCGCGGCTGCATCCGCGACCACGGCCACCGCCTCGTGGCTCTTGAGCACGCGCTCCACGGGCAGACCCAATGCCGTCGCGACGGCGGGTTCGTCCCACGGCTTGGGCTCGTTGCGCGGGAAGTCGAGCACAAAGCGATCGTCGGCGCGGTTGACGTGCAGCGGACCACTCGCCGACATCAGCGTGAGGCCCTCGAGGTTGGGCTGCAGCGCCTCGAGAATGACCGCCGCACTGGCGAGTGTCGCGTGTCCGCACAAGTCCACCTCGCACGCGGGGGTAAACCATCGGATGTGCCAGCCATCCGCGTCCTCGCGAACGAAGGCGGTCTCCGACAGGTTCATCTCCAGCGCGACCGCCTGCATCCGCGCTTCGTCCGGCCACGGTTCGCCCGAGTCGATGGGAACAACCGCCGCGGGATTGCCCGTGAACGGCTGAGCCGTGAATGCGTCGACGACAAAGACGGGTCGGCGCGGCATGGGCTACATCATCCGCGCCTTGAACTCGGCCCGCGCCGCCGGACCCAACGCATCGGCGATCCGCGAGATGATTTCTTTTTCGTTCGCCGAGACCTTCTTGAACATCCCGAGAAAGCCGCTCGCCGAGCGGGCAACTTCCACGCACATCTGCACCACGCTCTTTTGGTGGTTGCTGTCGCCCGCGGTCATCTGCTTGAGCACCGCGATCGACTCCTCGAGATACTCCTCCGACGGCTTCTTCTCGAGCAACGCCATCATCACGTCGTAGGGACGACCCGAAGGCATGCCGCGGACGTCGAGCACCTTGAGAATCGCCGCGCGCTCCCGGGGATGCACCGACCCGTCCGCCCACGCGACGTGGACGAGGGGAAGCAGATCGATCAGCTGCGTGGTCTCTCCGGAAAACCCCAAGCCGCGCACGCGATCGGCGAGCGAGAAGCGGGCGACCATGCTTTCGCCGGTCTCGACCGCGATGCGATCCTCTCGCATCTCGATGGCGGACTCGTGCAACTCGATCCGCAACATCTCGCGGGTCTTCTTGCGGTCCTCCGGAAACAGTTCGTCGGGCGCCTCGGCGGCTGCCATGGTTGGACGATGCTACACGAGCACGCGCCCGGGTTGACCACTTCGGCGCGTGCTAAAACGACAACGTGGCGCGCGATCTGCCCTCGTCACCCCGGCTCACGTTTCGGTGGTGGCGTGCGGATGATCTCCCGCTGGCACGTGGTTTGTGGGGCGACCCCGAGGTCACTCGCTACATCGATGCACGGCCGCAACTCGGCCCCGACGAGGTCGCCGAGCGCTTGCGCGCAGAGATCGAGGCGGCCCGAGCCGACCGAATGCAGTACTGGCCGATGTTCCTGGCCGATGGAACGCATGTCGGGGCCGCCGGTCTGCGCCCGCACACCGATCGGGTGCTCGAGCTCGGCTTTCACATCCGGACGCAGTGCGCCGGGCAGGGACTGGCGACCGAGGCCGCCCGCGCCGTAATTGCGCACGCCTGGTCGCACTGGTCCCCGGGCCAGGTCGACGCATTGTTCGCCGGGCACAATCCCGACAACACCGCGTCGCGGAGGGTCCTGACCAAGCTCGGTTTCGCGTACACCCATGACGAGCTGTACGCACCGACCGGGCGCCGGCACCCCTGCTATCGCCTCGAGCGCTGACCCTCTCACGCCGGCGGACAGTCGAGGGCAGAGCCCAGCACGCTCAAGCCGCCGACGGCCCGAAGCCGCGCATATCGGTCATCCCCGAGCCGTTGTTCGAGATCCGCAAGCACTGCCTTGCGGTCGGATCGCGCGCGCGTGATGACCTCGTCGAGCTCGGAGGCATCCGCCCCGCGCTCGAGCAAGTCGTCGAGGTCATCGATCATCGTCTCGCGGACACGATGAACCGAGCAAAGGTAGTCCTCGACCCACTCCGCCTCCGCCTCCGATGTGCCGACCACATCGGTCGCAAAGCGGCGCGCGAAGTCGGGACCCGCTGTCGATGCCGCCGATGCGCGGCCGGTCTCGGGTTCGTCCCTGCTGCCGTCCGCGGAGAACCGGTTGCGACACTCGTCGATCACGTCGGGTCGTTCGAGGCACGTGGCGAGCGTGTGTTCGGAAGTGCTCGCGTCTGCGTCCACGTCACGATCCGCTCGGGCAGCGGCGCGTCTGGTCTGGGCGGCGGCCAGCTGCCGGCTGCAGCGCTCGAGCAACTTCAGCCCCTCTGCACGAGGGCATTCGCCCGGCACCGAGGGCGCGCTTGGCGACGGCGGCAGTGGAGCCTCGCGGGATGCCGATGGCGACGCTGGGCTCGCGGATTGCGGGTCGCCAGACGTCCAGCGGCCCGCGGCAAAGGCAAGCGCGGCAGCGCCAACACCCACGATCCAGGCTGCGGCCCTCATGCGCCCGACTCTGGCACACAACCGAAGGCACCGCCGAGCAGGGCTGCTATACGTGCGAGCCGATGAAGAGCGTCGACGATGCGATCGGCCAGGCACGCAGCGAGCTCGAGGCCGGCGAGCCGCAGGCGGCGTACGACACCCTCCGCTGGGTGTTCCTCAACGAGGCGCTCGTCGAAGACCACGCGCGCTTCGGACGAGCGATGGCAGTGCTGGCCCAGATCGCCGAACCCATCGCCGGCCCCGAGATGGCCGAGGTTCTCGCCGGCGCCGCAGCGTCACCCGACGACATCGAGGCTCTGTACGCCGCCGGTTACGAGTGCGTCGAGCAGCAGCTTTGGTGGCCGGGCGCGTGCGTGCTCGCGCGGGCGCTCGCGCGAACGGAGGACGGCAGCGAGCAGCGAACGGCGGTCTTGGGGGAGCTCGTGGCTGCCCTCGAGGCCGATGGCCGACACGTCGAAGCCTGCGAGGCGCTCCAAGCCAACCCGAATGCGCTCGCTGAGCGCTTCGACATGCGCTACCTGCTGGCGTTCAACACGCTGATGAGTGGCGAGTTGACGGCCGCTCGCCTGCGCGCCAAGGAGGTGGGCGAGCCCGCAAGCGTCGACGAGCAAACCATGGCGCGGCGGCTGATCGAAATGCTCGCACGGGCCGACGCCGCCGGAACCCTGGGCCCGCTCGATGGCCGGGATCTCCGTGGGTGGCACTTCGTCACGACCGGCGGACTGCTGCTGCACCTGTCTCCCTTCGGGTTCGACGAGGGCATGCACGGCCGGCACGCGATGACGCAGGACTCTGCGGTCCGGTGTCGACTGGGTCTGCTGCGCCTGCACGCGGTGCTCGACTCGATGGATCGAACGCCGGAGCGAATCCTCTTGCTTCCCGACCGCCAGAGCCAAGTGCTCGGCCGCGCGGCGGCGGCGATGTACGGTCTGCCGGCCGAGCCGTACGCGCCCGACCGCGCCGGGCTCGTAATCGCGTACGACCTCGCCGAGCTCGAGGACGAAACCCTCGGCGAGCATCGCCCCGACCAGGTCCTCTTTGCCCACGCAACGTGCTGGACCGACCCGCCACCGGTCTGCCCGGACATCACGACGTACCTGTATCAGGTCAACATCGCGCCGGGCGTCGATCCGGAGGCGTACCTCAGCGGGGGTCCCGATCCGTTGGACGAGGACGCCGCCGAGGACACGCTCGAGGTGCGCGTACAGGCCGTGCTCGACGCGATCGTCGACGACGAGGTTGATGAGTTGCCCGAGGACGGGATCGACCGCCTCGCCGTCTTTGCTGAGACCGTCGGGCCGTTGTCCAGTGTCTTGCGCCAGGAGGGCCATCGGGAGCGACTGTGGGAAGGCGGACCCGTGACCTCGAACCGGTTCGCGTGACGACGAGACGAACGTCGCCCCCTCGCGCTATTGTTGCCTTCATGACTTACGCGCTGCCACCGCTGCGTACGCTTGCCGCGCTCGTGGCCATCATGGCCCTCGGTGGTGGATGTGTCGGGATCGAGGGCACCGACATCGGAAGCGGCGCTGCCAATGACGCGGAGGACGACGGGCCCCTGACCACGGCCGGCCCCAACGCGACCGGCATGGGCGGAACCAGCGGCAGCGACAACGGGGGAGACGGCGCGGGAACGACCGGGCCGGGCGGCGGCGCAGACGACGACGACGACGACGACGACGACGATGACGACGACTCCGATCCCGGGGACGCGACCGGAGGTGCGACCGGCTTCGACGACGACGGGACGACCGGAGGCGAGGCGAGCTCTGAATCAGGCACCGACACGGGCACCGATTCGGGGACCGACACCGGGACCGATTCCGGGACCGACACCGGGACCGATTCGGGCACCGACACCGGAACCGACACCGGGGCCGAGTCGGGCTCGGACACCGGCGGCGACACCGATCCTTAGGGGCGTGCGACCGAAGCTCGGCTCACGCCAACCGGGCGCCAGCGGGTCGCTCACTCCGAGCTCGTCGGCGACCCGCGCGGCGGCTGCATGCCGACCCTTCCGGTCTGGCGGGCGAGCACCGACTCGAAGGTGTACTTGCCCGGGACCAGGGGCGGCGCTGTGGTCCCGAGGACCGGGGCGAGCACGACGAGCAGCTCATGGAGGGTATGCGCCGTGGCGCCATAGAGCAGATGCTCGCCGAGCTCGAACACGGGAGACATCCCGGAACGCCCCTCGTGCTCCCACGCAATCGCGTTGATCGAAGGCTGCCCCAGCACGGAGGCAAGGCGGACCCAGAGCACCTCGGCAACCTCGGCGGGGTTGGGCACGAGCCGGTCGCCGCCGACCGCCGCGACAAAAGGAAACAGGCGGTAGTCGGACGTGTACAGCGGAATGGCGGAGAGTCGCCCGAGGATCTCGGCGTCCTCGATCCCGACCTCCTCCCGCGCCTCTCGCCGCGCAGTCACGGACAGGTCATCGCCGTCTTCCGGGTCGGGTCGCCCCCCGGGGAAGGCGACCTCACGGGCGTGCTTGCGCAGCGTGGCGGCGCGCACGGTGAGCAACACACTCGGCTCGGGCCGCCACGCGATCGGGACGAGCACGCCGCTGCGTAGGTGATTGGTCCGCCCGGGCAGCGCGGGCACTTGGACGCGCCGATGCTTGGCGAGGGCCTCGGCAATCGCCTTGCGCTGCACGTCCGACACGACCTTCAAACGCTATCACCGGTCGGACCGACGCTCAGCCCGGCGGATCGATCACGAGCGCGAGACCGTTCCCGGTCATGTCCGAGTAGGTGTAGGGCTCGTTGAGCGTATCGACGGTGAGCTCGATATCGTGGGTGTCGGGGTGCACCTTGTACGCCCGGTCGGCCTGGCGATCGACAACCCAGACAAAGCCGTCGCCGTCGATGCTCACTCCCACCGGGTCGTCGCAGCCCGGCAGCTCGATCTCGTCGGATACGAGCGTCTCGGTCGTGGTGTCGATCTTCACGAGCGCGCACGGGTTGTTCGCCGCCCCCCACGCAAAGCCATCGCGATCGATCTGCAGGCCGCGGATTCGGCCGATGTTCGGCGCGTCGATCACCGTCCAGGTGTCGGCGACCGGGTCGTAGTGGTACGCGGCCCCTTCACTGCTTCCGCCCGCCCAGACGTGCCCGAACTGGTCGACCGCCATCCCGTAGATGGTGCTCGCCGGCGCGTCGTGAAAGTCCTGCCAATCGAGCGTGACGGCATCGATGCGCACGGTCCGAGAGTCTGCCGCTTTGCCGGTGATCCAGAAGTCGCCAGCGGCGTTGACCGCCCCGCCGTAAGGACGCTGCCCGCCACCGCCCCAGTTCGGGATCTGGACTTCGTCGAGCACGGCCCCGGTCACGCCGTCGAGGCGCCACACGATTCCAGCCTCGTCCTCGTCGCGGTAGGCCGTCCACACGCGAGGCTCGGCCTCGGTGCAGCCGTAGTCGTCGACGGGCACGCCCTCCCACGCGACGGGTCGCGGGCCCGCGGTGAGGCCCACCGAAGGCACATCGGTGTACCAGAGCACGCACTCGTCTTCGCCCCACGGCAAGACATCATCGCCGCCGATCGAGGTCTCGATGGTCCCGCTGCCGTCGGCGTCGACGCAGTCGGCTTCGAGCGCGGCAACCTTGGCGATGCCACCCGGCTCGCGGTTGACGACGACGGCGTCACCGAACTGGTTGACCGAGGTGCGCGACGGACTGCCCGCCGGATAATGCGGTCCCGTCGCGTAGCGGCCGAGCTCCACGCCGGTCTTGGTGTCGATCTTCGACACGGTGCCCTCGGCGGTGTTGGCGATCCAGATGTGGCTGAAGGTCTCGCGATCGCTGCACCCGATCGGTGCGGTGTCACCGAGCGGCGGCAGGTCGAACTTGGGGGCGTCGCCGTCTGATCCGCCATCCTGATTGCTGGCGGTGGGGTCGTTGGTGCCGGTGTCGGCGGCCGTGCCACCGCCGGTGTCGCCGCCAGCGTCGGTCGAGCCACCCGTCTCGGGCCTCGGCAC
>JGI12316J15310_10000195_pt27 | contig 18291 bp, 14 predicted proteins | sample MarCyaLeptolynsp_FD_15310 | JGI IMG/M metagenome (IMG submission 15310)
GCCGCACCCATCCCATCACCAGCGGGATCACCGCAGCCCGCGAGCACCGCGCAGAGGGCGAAATAGACCGAGTTTCGGAGGCGCACGGCCATGAGACCCGTTCATCGGGAGTATTTCCGGAATTATTAATTACATTCGGCTGTGGCGTGATGGAACAGCCTCGACACGAAGCTCGACTCAAAAGAGTGCCTTCGCATCGACGACGCGGTCGACGAGGTCCTCGGACCAAGTGTTCCGTTTGAGCCCGGCCGGTGCGACCAACGTCAGAACCACGCGCTTCGTCGTCTTGGTGTGTCGCTCGAACAGCGCAATCTTCTCCCGAAGCTCGCGAGCGTGGGCCTTCGTCACGGTGAACGGGTCTCGGGTGAACTTCACCTCGCAGAGGTTGATGACGTCGTCGCTCCGGTCAAAGAGGAGGTCCACCTGGGCTCCCTCCCGATTCGGCGAGCGCTCGCGAGGAATATGGCGCCAGCTTCCAACACTCTCGACCAGGTTCTCGATGCCCAGCGCGACCTCCAGCTCCCGAGCGTGCTTGAGGCAGACGGTCTCGAATGCGTAGCCCGCCCATGCTCGATAGGACGGAGTGCGACTCACGCTACGCCAGTGGCCCGCTCCTCCTCGCGCGAGCACTCCCTTCGCCGCTCCAGCAACCCAGCGCAAGTGAAACAGGCTGAACTCGTCGATCACTCGGAAAACGGTGCTCTTGACCTTCTTGCGGTACGGCTCGATCCGCGAGATGAACCCAGCCTCTTCGAGTTCCTGGAGCTTTCGATTGAGGCTCCCCCCGGACGCGAAAGCCGTGTCGTCGATGAGCTCCTGGCGGGTCACGCCTTCCTTCCGCTTGCCGAGCGCTTTGAGGATCGCGACATGCTGCTCGTGATCCGCAAATAGACTCGGAAAGATCCGGTCGAACTCCCCCTGAAGCTGGCCCGATCTCTCGAAGCAGAGCGCACCGATCGCGCCGGCCACCGATTCCCCGCGAGGGACCATGCCCAGGTAGTACGGAACCCCGCCAAGGGCCATGTACAACTCGAGGGTTTCCATCCGGTTCAGGCGGATTCGGCGTGCCCGGAGGAACGCCGCAGTCTCGCGAACCGTGAACGGATCCAGCCGAATGCGGCGGGTGATCCGATTGTGGAGCCCGCCCTTTGCGTCCACGACCCGTCGAATCATCCAAGAAGCCGCACTCCCGCACAGGACCACCTTCACCTCCGGTATCCGTGAGAGGTTGCGGTTCCAGTGATAATCCAGGGACTCGAGCATCCCTGACCGCGGGGTGGCGAGCCACGGCAGCTCATCGAAGAACAGAGTGATCGGCTCTGCAGGAGCGTCGGCAGCGCGCCGCTGGACAAGCTGCACCAAGTGCGACAGCGCCGCATCCCAGCTCGAGAAGTCCGGCAGCGGTCCCGTTCCGAAAGCCTCTTCGACCGACTCACGGAACCGGCGGCGCTGCAGGGCAGCACTCCCGTCCCTTGTGCCAGTGACCTCCAAAAACAGTCCTGATCGCGGTCCTACGTGTTGACGAATGAGATACGTCTTGCCGATGCGCCTCCGACCGTACAGCGCAACGAGCTCCGCCGAATCGGATTCCAGCACCTGGTCGAGGACTGCCCGCTCCGGCTCTCGTCCCGTGATCGATTTGGCCACCTTTCTCAGAATAGGTGGCCAAATCTCATGTGCCAACTAGAGATTTGGCCACCTTTCTCAGAATAGGTGGCCAAATCTCTCTCAGACCCAGCTCAGGCGGTTTTCCGCTTGCCGTGGCACTTCTTGTAGCGCTTGCCCGACCCGCAGGGACATGGGTCGTTGGGGCGCGCCTTGGGAATGTCGGAGCCCTTCGCCGCCTTGGCCGCTGCCTCTTCGACTTGCTTGGCCGGGTCCTTGGGCGTCGCCGCCTGCATCTGCTCCATGGCCCGCCGCGCCGCCTGCTGCAGCTTGTCCAGCTGCGCCTTGCCGGCCTTGGCCCGCTTGGCGCCGCGCTGCCGATTGAGGCCACGGGTGAGTGCCGTCTCGTACTCGGCGCCCTCCTTGGCCTGCTGCTTCTCCTCCTCGGTGAGCTCGAGGGTGAGCACCTTGTCGAGCACCGTCTGCTCGATGCCTTCCCACATCTCGCCGAACAGGTTGAAGCCGCGAATCTTGTACTCGTTCTTCGGGTTGCGCGTGGCGTACCCGACCAGCCCGATGCCGGTGCGCAGGTGCTCGATGTTCTTGAGGTGGGCGATCCACTGCTCGTCGATCTCGCGCAGCCACAGCCGCCGGATGTGGAACATGTAGACCGTCAGGCCGAACTCTTCCTCGCGCTTCTCGAGCAGGTCGTTGACCGGCGTGAACGCGATCTCGATCAGCTCCTCGAGGTTCTCTGGGATGTCGCGCAGCGAGAACTTCACGTGGAAGCGCTCGGACATCAGCTTCTCGAGCTCGTCGATCTCCCACTCGTCCGGGTGCACGTCCGCGGGGCACGTCTCCTCGACGGACTTGGACACCCACTCGTACGAAAGGTCGTGCAGGCGCTCGCGCTGCTGGATCAACGCCCACGCGATCTCGTGCAGCGCACGCTCGACGATGCCGTCGTAGGTCGTCGCCACGTCCTCGAAGCGGATCATCGCGCCGTAGTGGCGGTACAGCTCGTGGGTCAGCTGCTCAGGCTTGATGCCTGCCTTGGGCCATGACTCGTCCTTGTCGGACGCCTCGGCGCCCTCCTCGACCATCGCGGCGCCGTTGGCCTTGATGATCGCGATGACGTCGCCCTTGATCTTCTCGGACAGCGACTTGATCGTGTGCGGCCCCGACTCCTTGGGCGGATCGGGCAGCTTGTCCTGTTGTTCCTCGCGCGCGGCATCGTCGAGGATCTCCGGGCGGTAGCGACCTTCGAGAATCTGGCGGCGCAGGAGATAGATCGCCTTGCGCTGCTCGTTCATCACGTTGTCGTACTCGAAGAGGTTTTTGCGCGTGTCGAAGTGCATCGCCTCGACCTTCTGCTGTGCGTTCTCGATCGCCCGGTTGACGATCGGTGCCTCGATGGGCACGTCCTCTTCCATGCCGAGCCGCTCCATGAGCCCGGTGATGCGGTCTGCGTTGAAGATCCGCATCAGGTCGTCCTCGAGCGACAGGAAGAACTGCGAGCTGCCCGGGTCGCCCTGACGACCGGCGCGGCCGCGGAGCTGGTTGTCGATCCGGCGGCTCTCGTGGCGCTCGGTCCCGAGAATGTGCAGGCCCCCCAGCGCGAGGACTTCCTTCTTCTCCTCGTCGCACTGCTTCTTGAGGCCGTCGCGGAGCTTCTCGTAGGCCTCGGGTTCCTTCTCCGGGTCGTGATGGGCCTGCGCCATCATGTCCGGGTTGCCGCCCAGAATGATGTCCGTACCGCGGCCCGCCATGTTGGTGGAGACCGTGACCGCATGCTTGCGACCCGCCTGGGCCACGACGAACGCCTCGCGCTCGTGCTGCTTGGCGTTGAGCACGTTGTGCGGAATGTTCTCGCGCTGCAGCAGCTGGTGAATGACGTTGGACTTTTCGACCGACGTCGTGCCCACCAGCACCGGCTGCCCCTTCTCGTTGCGGGCGCGAATCTCGTCGACGATCGCGCGGAACTTGCCGCGCTCGTTCTTGTAGACCAGATCGTCCTTGTCGTCGCGGACGATGACGCGGTTGGGCGGGATGACCATGACCCCGAGGTCGTAGATCTTGTGAAACTCCTCCGCCTCGGTGTCCGCCGTACCGGTCATGCCGGACAGCTTGCGGTACATGCGGAAGTAGTTCTGATACGTGATCGTGGCCAGCGTGCGCGACTCGGGCTGAATCGGCACGTTCTCCTTGGCCTCGATCGACTGGTGCAGGCCGTCGCTCCAGCGCCGGCCCTCCATCTTGCGGCCGGTGAACTCGTCGACGATGACGACCTCGTTGCCTTCGACGAGGTAGTTGACGTCCTTTTTGTACAGCGAGTGTGCACGCAGGGCGTTGTTGACGTGGTGCAGCAGCTCGTTGTTTTCCGGCGCGTACAGGTTGGTGCACTCGAGCAGTCGCTCGATCCGGTCCACGCCAGCATCGGTGAGCTGCACGCTGTTGGCCTTCTCGTCGATGACGTAGTCGAGGTCCTTGCGCAGCGACGGGATGACGCGATCGACGGTGATGTACAGATCGGCTGGCTTGTCTGCCTCACCCGAGATGATGAGCGGCGTCCGAGCCTCATCGATCAGAATCGAGTCGACCTCGTCGACGATCGCGTAGTGCAGGTCTCGCTGCACGTACTTCTCGATCGTCTCCTTCATGTTGTCGCGGAGATAGTCGAAGCCGAACTCGTTGTTGGTGCCGTAGGTGATGTCGCACCGGTACGACTTCTGGCGCTCTCCGTGGTACAGGCCGTGCACGATGGTGCCGACCGACATCCCGAGGAAGTTGTAGATCTCGCCCATCCACTCCGCATCGCGGCTGGCGAGATAGTCGTTGACCGTGATCAGGTGCGCGCCCCGACCCTCGAGTGCGTTGAGGTACAGCGCCGACGTGGCGGTGAGGGTCTTGCCCTCACCGGTCCGCATCTCGCAGATGAGGCCCTTGTGCATCCCGATCGCGCCGACCATCTGCACGTCGTAGTGACGCATCCCGGTCGTGCGCTTGGACGCCTCCCGAACCGTGGCGAACGCCTCGACGAGCAGGTCGTCGACCTTCGCGCCGTTGTCGAGCTTCTCCCTGAACTTGGCGGTCTGGCCCTTGAGCTCCGAGTCCGACAGCTCCTCGATCTTCGACTCCAGCCCGTTGATCGCATCGAGCTGCGGACGCAGCTTTTTCATCTGCCGGTCGTGCTTCGTTCCGAAGAGTTTCTTTACGATTCCAGCGAGCATCTCGGGCTTTGTCGGCGTTTTAGGGTCGGAGCGACGGCCCGCACCAAGGGGGGTGCCAGGGCAGTGCGCAAGGTTACGGCCGGCGTTTCGGCGTGTCCACGGCGCCGGGGGATTGGGGCTGCGTTCCGCGCTGCGTCCCCTGCTATAGTTGTAGACCGGCCATGTCGGAGACCGAACAATCGCAGGAACCCCGCTCCAGCCGGGCTGGCGTCGTCTACCGTCACGCAACCCTGGCGGAGGGAGCGGAGTTGCGGGTGCACGCCGACCGCAGCGTCTTCGTGGTGATGGACGAGCCCCCGCCCGTACGGACGGTCGTCCAGCTGTGGCGCGGCGGGGAAGCGCGGGCCGTGATGGTCGAGCGCTCGGCCGAGGTGCCCGACCCCGAGGAAGGGGTGTGCGGCTTCTTCGCGCTCCCCGCGGACGAAGAGGCGATCGCCGCGGCGATCAGGGTCGGAACAGAGCATCTCGAGGCGGGATCGGGGTCCTCGGGTGAAGGTACCGGGGTCGAGGCCGGATCTGACGCCGAGCACAACATGAACATGGCGATGCCCGCGCCGGTGGTCGTGCACGACGACGCCGAGGACGAGGAGCCCGGCGAAGCTGCGGCAGACGCGGACTCGGGGGACGGCAGTGAGTCCCCAGACGACGGTGACGACGGTGACGACGAGGGCGAGGCGGACGCCTCGGCCGAAAGCGCCGACTCCACCGAGACCAGTTCGGACGGCGGGGACAAACCTCCACGCAAGCGCCGACGCAAGAGACGACGTTGACTGCCGTTGCTGCCATCACCAAGCGCGCCGACGCTCGTCCGCCCCGGGTCGAGCCTGATGGCCGCGCGCACGTGGTGGCCCCCTCCGGTCCGGTCCCGGCCCAACGCTTCGACCGCGGCCTCAAGGTTCTGCGCCGCGCGCTGCGGCACGACTACGTGCTCGCCGACAACATGCAGGAACAGGCCGGGTACTTCGCCGGCACCGATCGTCAGCGCCTCGATGCGCTGCACCGCGCCCTGCTCGACCCGGACTGCGACGCGATCTTCTGCGCGCGTGGAGGGTACGGCGCAACGCGACTGCTCTCGGCGCTGGATCCCTCCGGCCTCGAGCGCCGGCCCAAGCCGATCGTCGGCTTTTCGGACGTGACCGCCCTGCTGTGCTGGGCGCTGGTGCGCGCCGGCGTGCCCTCGGTGCATGGCCCTGTCGTCACGCAGCTGTCGACGCTGGACCCGATGGACGTGCAGCGGCTGGTCGATATCCTCTCTGGCGAGATCCCGGCGCCGCTCTCCGCCGAAGAAGGCACGGTCCTGCGCGGCGGCACGGTGGAAGGCCCGCTCGTGGCTGGCAACCTCGAGGTGCTGCGATCGCTGGTCGGCACGCGCTACATGCCGCGGCTCGACGGCTGCATTCTCGCGATCGAAGAGGTCGGCGAGCGCCCGTACCGAATCGACCGCAGCCTGACGCAGCTGCTCGCGAGCGGTTCGCTGCGAGGGGTGCGGGGTGTGATCGTCGGTCAGCTGACGGGCTGCGAAGAACCGGAGAACGGCCACGTGGGCCCCGATGCGCTGGACGTGGTGACCGAGCGACTGGGGACGCTGGGCGTTCCCATCGTGACGGGCTTTCCGTTCGGCCACGCGGAGAACCGCAACGCGGCGCTGCCGGTGGGAATCCCGGCGCGGCTGTACGCGGACGAGTGCACGCTCGAGGTGCTCGAGCCGCTCACGGCCGATTGAACGGGGCTCGCCGGGCTGTGCCGCGCTACGCTCAGGCGTGCGCTGCGGTCGACTCTGCGCTCTGCTCGGTTCGGGGCTCATTGCCTGCGCCGAGCCGGCGTCGGACGACCGCGAGACGAGTGCGACGAGCACGTCCGAGGCGACCTCGACCGGTCCGGTGGCGTCGCAGACCAACGGCGGGACGAGCGGCGCGGACTCGACCTCGGCGGCGCCCGACCTCGGAGACGCCAGCGGCTCGGCTTGCGACATCGCGGCGCAGGACTGTCCGCCCCAGCACAAGTGCATGCCGGTGTTCATTCTCGGCGTAGGTTTTTCGGCGCAGTGCGCCGTGGTCGATCTCGAGCCGCTGGCTCCGGGTGACGTGTGCACGCTGTCTTCGCCGCTGATTCCGACGATGGCCAGCGACCCGTGCGACGCGACCTCGGTGTGCATGTCCACCGGTGGGGATCCCATGACCGGCGAGTGCGTCCCGATGTGCCCAGCCGGCGACGCCGACTGTCGGTTCGCCGGCCAGGTCTGTGTCGTCGCCTACGATGGCGCGCTCCGGGTGTGCGCCCCCTCGTGCGATCCGCTCAGCAGCGACTGTCCGGCGGGTACGGCCTGTTATCCCTCGCCTCCGGTGCTCGACCGCTTCACCTGCGCGCCCGTACTCCCGAGCGCCGGCGGATACGGCACGCCCTGCGACGACTTGCAGCTCGCTTGCCTGCCCGGCCATGGGTGCTTTTCCGGCACGGCCGCGTGCGGTGCTCAGAGCTGCTGCACGCCGTGGTGCTCGGTCCGACGCGCCGCCCCGTGTCCGAGCGCCGACGAAGCCTGCTCGGTGTTGGTCGAGGGTGCGTCCCCGGAGCTGGCCGACGTGGGCGTGTGCGTCGTCCCGTGATCTCTTCCGTAGAAGCGGGTGCTACGGTCTGACGATGTCTCGCATCCTGCTGATGCGAGCGACGATGGATGCCTGCGGGGCCGATCCGGCGTGCGTCGCCCTCGACGCGTGTCTGCGACCGTGTCACGAGGCGGACGACGAGGAGGTGTGCGCGCAGCAGTGCGCCGACGACAACCCGGACGGGGTGCCTCTGCTCGACGCCACCGATGCATGCCTGGAGCGCGTCTGTCTCTCGCCCTCGTGATCGGGCCGCGGGTCCGAGCTGCGACTACTCCGGGCTCGACCACCCGCGGAGGTCGACGTCGAGATCGTCGGCCTGGAACAGCGCGTCGAGCGATGTCGTGTCGGTCACCGGTGGCGTTTGGCCAAAGCGAGCTTTTCGCGTCCGCTTGCGGGTCAGCTTGGCTTTGAACACATCCTTCTTCGGGATCGCGTAGGTCACCACGTAACCCGCGATCTGCCGGCGCGTCTGGATGTCCTCGTCATCGCACTCCGAGAGATCCGACCAGGGCTGCGTCGTCACTTTGAGGTCCACGGGAATGTCGATGCAGCCGGGACGGGTCGGGTGATCCCCGCAGATCACGACGGACGTCGTCTCCTCGGTCTCGTTGTAGCAGCGGTCCGCCTCGAAGTTTCCGTCGGTGCTCGAGCGTCTCGACACCAGCAGGTCGGGCGAGGGTCCGCCGAGAAGGTCGCGAAACTCCGCGCGGTCGAAGCTCAGCGCGGTCGACTGGTCGGACGCCTCCTCGAAGTCGCTCACCGGGAACGCCGTGATCGTGTGGTCCGTGACGCCGGCCTCGGTGCGGATCGTGGCGACCTCCTGGACCGCGATGAGGCCCGGCCCATCACCGTCTGCGTTCTCGACCACGACCTCCAGTCGGGTAATCGTCGCGGCGGCGTGCTCGGAGGCGAACGTCTTGACCGTCTCGGCATGGACCTCGTCGCACGACGACAGCGGATCGCCGGGCTGATAGTCCCAGTCGTCCCACTTCGGGTACGGCTTGCCCGAGGGCGGTGCAAACCAGTCGCCTCCGTGATTGCACAAGTGCTCGGCGAGGCGAGCCGCATCGGCGACCTGCTGATCGAAGATCGGCGGGGGGCCGGGCGGTGTTGGTGGAGGGTCGGCGTCGGCTTTGGGGGGAGGCTTGGCGCCGGGCGGCTCGGGTTGTGGCTTGGGTTGTGGCTTGGGTTGTGGCGGCTTCGCGGGCGCGGGCTGTACCTCGGCCGGCGCTTGCGCGACCTCTTTGGTCACGGGCGCCGACGTCGTGCCCTGACAGGACACGACGAGCACGGCGAGCAGTGAACGTGTTCGGGCCACGGCCTGTCGAGAATACATGGCCTGACCGAACGAAGGCGGCACAACGAGCAGGTTCTGAGCCGTGTGCCCTTCCCCGTCAGCACCCGAAAACCCCTGGACGGACGGTGACAGCGACATCGACATCGACATCGACATCGAGTTCTGCGGGGTCGACGGGCCGCCATCAGCGGACGGAACTGTGATTGCCCCAGGCGCTCACACTATCGGGGCAAGAGACGAGCGCAATGCTTGGAGCCGATCAGTCGACCCCCAACGAGCCGAACGCGGCCGCGAGCGATGCAACAACCTCAGCGACTGGCGAAGACATGGGCGACGCGACGGAGACGCTGAGCGAGCTCCCGATGGTGCCGCAGATCTTCGGCCCGCAGCGCGTCGGACGGAAACAGCGGATCGACACTTCGGGCGTGGGCCCACATCGACGAGGACAGCGCAATGCGTTCGGTGGCGGTCATCGTCCGCGCGCGTCCGGCCCAATGCTGCTTCTTTGCCGCTCGGACCAGGTCCCACCGCCGTCCGGCGAACTCGCGGATCTGCGCTGCAGTAGGACGCCCCGGCATCGGACAGACAGTGTAGCAGGCCATCGAAAAGTCCTGCTCCCCATCTTCAGGGCCATGCGAAACAGCGCCGTTCCTCGCCCACCTCGCGATCGAGAAACGAGTCTTCCGATGGCCTGCCAGCACCGCGCCGCCGGCTAGCGCTCAGCGAAGGCGGAGTCCATCACGGTGGTCGTGCTCCGTGGCCTGACGCAGCCGGAGATCGCCGGGCTGCCTCGACCACCCGGGGGCAGCGGCGCCCGCAATACTCCGCTCGCGAAGCGCATGCACTCGTCGCCCGTGGGATGGCATCGGAGCTTGGTCGGCAGATTCGACGCGGTCCTGAAACGAACACACACCGCTTCGGGCTGCTCGGTGCACGCCCCGTCGGCATGCCATGCGTCGATGCTGTGCTGACACAGCGACCGGGTCGGCCAGCAGCTTCCAATTCTCGGACGATTCTCGACGGGCTCGGCGCCCGACCAGCAGAACCACCCGCGTTCGGAATCCGGCGGCGTCGCTTGCCGCTCGGCGACGGGGCGCTTCGCTGGTTTCCGCCGGCGGCTCGGACTGCTCGGGAGTCGGCGGCGAAGCGCGGGGCTGGGCGGCGGGTCGACATCCGAGGAGCCCGACCAGCGGCGTCACGAGCCTGAAGCGTCGCCCGTTCACCCAACGACGGTACCAGCCGCGTACCTCCCCCGTTCGACGTCCGTGCCTCCCCGCGTCGATTGGCGTTCCGCCGGACAGCTCGCCCCGCGCGGAGATTCCCCGTCGGAATCCCCCTCGGCTCGGGGCCGGAAAACCCCCGGTGTCGGCGATCACATGGGCTGGGGATCCCCGCTACCGTCGTCGCACCAGGTCGCCTAGGACTGCGTCATGTCGTGCTGTCGCTGGGTTGTCATCTCGAGTGTGGTGGGTCTGTTGGGAGCGTGCCGTTCAACGCCGGAAGGCGACGGGGCCGAGGCCGATGGCTATCGGCCCGCGACGGAGTCGGTGCTCGTCGACGTCAATCGCCAGGTCGACCTGCTGTTGGTCGTCGACAACTCGGCGTCGACGGCGGAGGAGCAGGCTAAGCTCGCCCGCGCGATCGGTACGCTCACCGAGCGACTCGACGAGGCACAGACCAGCTATCGGGTCGGCGTCACGACCACCGACAACGGCAATCCCTGGTGCACCGGAACCACGCCCGAGGCCGGGAGTCTGCGCGCGACCTCGTGCCGTGACCGAGCTTCGGAGTTCACCGCGGCCGATGGCAGTGATGCACTCGAGCCGACGTGCCACGAGGTCTGCGGGTTGGACACGGTCACCATCGGCCCGTCGGCGGTCGCTGGCGACTCGGCCTCGCGGCCCCGGCCCTGGATCGAAGGCGGCGCCGGCGGCACGAACGTCGTCGGGTCAACGCCCGCGGAGGCACTCGCGTGCCTGCTGCCCCAAGGAATCGACGGCTGTCGCTACGAGCAGCCTCTCGAGTCCACGTACAAAGCCCTGCTCCGCGCCACGAACGAGGAAGAAGACAGCTACGGATTCGTGCGTCCGGGCTCGGTCTTGGGCGTGGTGGTGCTGACCGATGCGGTGGACTGCTCACACGACCGAGACCAGGAGGACATCTTCCTGCCGTCGGGCGACCGTCATCTGTGGTCCGACCCCGAAGCGGACGAACCCACCGCCGCCGTCTGCTGGAACGCGGGGGTCACCTGCGAGGGCGACGGCTCGCTCTACGACGACTGCCGCGCAAGCGAAGCCGGCTATCTCCAGCGCGTCGAACGATATGTCGATCTCCTGCAGACGCTCGAGGACGAAGCGTCGGAGGCCGCAGACCGACCACGCGACGTCTTGTTCGCGCCGATCGCCGGGGCGATGTTCAACGGATCGGTCGTCTACGCCGATGCGCAGCAGGAGGACGCGATGAACGAGTTCGGTATCGGCCCCGGTTGCGTCTCGGACGGTGGTACGGCACTTCCCCCGGTCCGTCTCGTGGAGGTCGCCGAAGCATTCGCACTCGAAGACGACCAGCCCATCGACGATCCGCCGCTGGCCTACTCGGTGTGCGAGGACGACTACGCAGTCATCCTCGACATCATCGCCAAGAGCCTGCTCGATCGCCTGCCGCCGTCCTGCGTCGAGGCTTGCGTGGCCGATGCCGATCCGGACACGCTCGGGCTGCAGCACGCCTGCGAGCTGCGGATGGAAGCGCCGCAGCCCGACGGCTCGACCACCACGACCGACATCCCCGCGTGCGACACGGACGACCCGGCTGGGTTGTGCTGGGTGGCGTGGACCGGCGAGTCGATGTCGGACGAGTGTCGTGACGAGGGATGGAACCTCGAGGTCACACTGCGCGACACCAATGGCCCGAGGCTTCCGGCCGGCGCCCGGGTGTACGCCGACTGCGTCTTGGCCGCCGAATCGTGCCCCATCTGAGTCCCCCTCGACGCCGCAAAAACAAAACGCCAAGGTCCGGATCAATTCGCGGCGGCGGTCGATTGCGGAGCCGAGACCGCATCATGCTGGCCGATACCTTCTTCGTCGACGCCGACCGCAAAGCCTATTGGATCCCGTTTCCGACCACGCCACAGCTGGTCGAGTACGACCTTCCCCCCGATGGACCGCCCAAGCCCCGGCGAACGATCGAGCTCGGCTCGCTCGAGGAAGCCGCGGCGTCGTTCGTCGCGCTGGTGCAGATCGTTCGCGACAAGCGCTACTGGTCGCTGATGCCCTGGACGCAGTGGGCCCGCGAAGAATCCACGCGACGTCTGATGCTGCCCAACGTCGGCGGGACCGTATTCCTGTCGACCCCCGACGGATCGACCGTCAAGCTCGCGCAGGGCCCCGTCCAGCACGTCGTCTCGGCGATCGACCAGGCCGTCACTCAGCTACGCGAGGCCGGCTTCGAGGAGGCTGACGTCGAGACGATGTGGTCCGAGACCCGCAGCCGGCTCGAGACCGCCTACACCTTCGTCGAGCGCAAGACCGACGACGGCCGAGCGATCGAGGGATTCGTGGTCCCCGGTCACGACGTATTGGTCGGTCCGCGACTCGTTCGCTCCGGCGATCACGTGACGATCGAGCTCGGTCACGGCGACGCCGTCGTCGAGCGGCGCGGGTTCGAGGGCGGACGACTGCAGACCTACACCAGCGCAGGCTCGGGCGCAGCGTGCCTGCGGTGGGGCGAACGAGGGCTCCGCGATGTGCTCCTGTTCGAGTGGGGCGGGCGCGTCTGCCTGACGCTCGACGACGACGACCGTCCCGTCGTCGCCGGCTTCGACAGCGAGCGCATGACGGACATCGCCACGTTCGAAGACTCGGACTTTGTCACGTTCGCACGCCTGGGCGTCGATGGGCCCGAGCACCACGAGATCGACCACTTCTTCGGTGAAGCCCCGAATCGCTTCGCCCGTCGGACTCGTTTGACCGGCGCCCTGTCGTGCCCGGTGCCGTCGTCGCTCGACGAGGCGGTCACGCTCGCAAAAACCACGCAGGCGACGCTGACCTCGGGGCGCCTTCGGCACACCGCCGAGCCGTGCGTCGCCGTGCTCACCCCGGACTACCCGCCCCAGTTCGCGATCTTCGGCGCGGACCAGTGGAGCCGGGCGTCCAAAGAGCCGATCGGCGCGCGCAACCCCACCGTGGTCCCGCTGTCGACCGCGCAACGTGACGTGCTCGTGGGGTTGGTCGGCCGCTGCCGCGATCGCAAGGAACGGTCGACGACCGCCTACCCGTTCTTTCCCGCAGCGGCCGGCGACGAGCCGGCGTGTGTCGTGCAAGCCGAAAGCATCGAGCCCGAGGCGCTGGCTCGCGCTGCGGAGGCCCTCGGTCGACCGGGACTGGACGCGACGGTGGACAACAGCGCGGTCGTCATCGGCGAAGTCCCGGTCGCACGGGTCGGCGCGGTCGTCGAAGCCCTCGGCGCCGAGTCGTTCGTCACGTCGCCCCCCGGTCCCACCGAAGCCGCCGCGTTCCTCGTGCGCGTCCGTCTCGACGGCTTTGCATCTCGCCACGGACTGACCCTCGCCGAGCGCGAGTCCGGAGACGTCGGCCTGTTCCTGCCCGAGGTCTGGGCGAAGCTCAAAGCGCGCATCGAGACGACGATCGAGCGGGAGGGCCCCGTTTGCATCCGCCACGCCAACTGGCGGCTCTCGCGTCCGTTCGCGAGCATCGACGACTTCGTGCACGCGACTGCCATCGACACCGCGACGCTCGAGTTGCTCGTGTCGATCAATCCGCGCTGGAAGCCCTCCCCGTACGGCTGCACCACGCTTTGGTACGAGCCCAACGTGGTGGGCACGCTCGAGCTGGTCGCCTCGAGCTATCTGGCCGTGCACGAGCACATCAAGGCCACCGATCTCGCGCTCGGACTTCCCGAGGACGGAACGACGATGGCCATGGTGGGCTGGGCCTTGCCGGCCAAGCAGGTTACGCCCGCATTGCTCGACGAAGCGATCGGTGCCCGTGAGCGTCGCCTCGCCGACGTTTGCCTCGCCGCCTGTGACCTCGTCTGCGTCGACGAGACGGCTGCGGTCGTGCTCGGCGTCGAGGTGGCCGGCGGCCTCGGGCTGTCGGAGATTCCGCTCACGCGAATCACGGGCGCACGCGACCGAGCACTGGCTGCGCTGGCCGAGTGCCCGACGTGGGCGGCCGAGCTCGAGCAACAGGCGCCCCGGCTGGTCGTCGCCGCGCAGGGCGGCCTGTCCCGTGGCGAGCTCATGGTGGGTACGGCCGGACCGGAGCAGTCACGCAGCGGGCTGACCTACTCTCGTGCCCACCCGACGCGCGACCAGGACCAAAACGACGCGTCCGACGAGGGCGTACTCGGCCTCCGGCTCGCCCAAGCCGGACCGTGGAGAAACAAGATGTTCGACTCGGTCGCGCTGCCCAACGACCCCGCCTCGCTCATCAAGGCGCATGCCGGCAAGCTCGAGTCCGATCCGTCGCTGTACCTGACCTACGCGTACGGTAACTGAGACCGTCTCAGCCGCAGGCCGCCGCGAAGTCGTCGCAGCAGTCGCCGAGCTCCTCGCACTGATCGTCGCACCAGCAGCGGCCGCCATCGGCCGGACCCCCGCAGGCGTCTTCGCAGCTGCCGGCCTCGGGCTCGTCGCCGGTCCCGTCGTCACCGTCATCACCGTCATCACCGCCGTCGTCGCCGCCGGTCGCCGCCTGCCACTCGCAGTAGCCGACCGACGCTTGCTCGGCTTCGGTGTCGTCGGTGACGTTGCGCTGCGGGCAGTGCTCGTCCTCCGACCAGTCGACCCAGCCCAGCGCGTTGTGCTCGCGGAACTGGTCGTAGCCGCCGTCGGTCGCCTTGAACACCACCGGCGGCAGGCAGGCACCCGCCTCTTCCTCGCGCTTGGCGTTGAAGTCGACGATGGTCTGGTACATCGCGTTGTTGGTCGAGTTCCAGCAGCAGGTCTTGGACTTGGTGTACTCGAGCTCGGCGAAGATGAAGTCGTCGCGGTGGCGCCACATCGCGTCGACCTCGGCCTTGCTCATGTTCAGGTCGACCGCCGCGGTCTGATAGATGTGATCGAAGGCCTCTTCGCGGGCGATGCGAGCCGCGCACGAGGCGGGGAAGTTCTGTAGGTGCGCGCGCTTCTGCTCCACGATGGCGAGCAGTGACGCGATCTTGTCCTCCGGGTCGACCTCGCCGAGCAGCCCCGCGAACGTGTCGGGCCGAGCGCGCATCGAGTCGAGGTCGTCGGAGTCCACCCACGAGGCCTCGTCCTCAGCCATCCAGGTGTTGGTCCACTTGCCGCCGATGTTCTTGGCGACGCGGAAGCGCTTGAGGCCCCCGTTGTTGGGCGCGTAGTCGTTGAAGTCGTCGGCGCCGCCGGACTCGGCGTTGGTCAGGCGCAGCGCGCTGCCGGTCGCGTCGAGCAGGTTGGGCTGAATCGGCGGCAGCGATCCCTCGGCCAGGCGCACGTCGATCTGGCCGCCTTCGACCTCGTCGACCTCCATCGTGAGCATCGTGTGGCCGATGCCGTGCTTCTGCCAGCGGTGCAGGTTGACGTCGCCCTCGCGGATCGCCTCCGGCACGAGGTTGAACGTGTTGCGGCCATCGGCGAGGTTGCCCGAGCCGTTGAAGATCAGCATCAGGCGGATGAATCGTGCCGCCCGCTTGTTGAGGTGGATCTCGTCGAGCCACGCGCCGGTGCGTGCCCCTTCACCGAGAAAGGGCTGGTCGTCGCCGGACTGCACGCCCAGCTTGCGAAGGCCCTCGTCGGACGGCCAGTCGTCCAGCGCGTCCGCGCCGAGATCCGAGAAGTCGTCGTAGCTCACCGCGAAGCGCGGCATGTTGTTCCAGCGGCCCGACGCGGTGCGAATTCCGAAGTGACCGAAGTAGACGGGCGTATTGCCGTCGAAGGAGGTCACGTAAAACGGCAGGTTGTACCAAGCGGCAAACGAGGCCCGCATCGTCAGCGCCACGTCGGCGCAGTCGAGCTTGGCCGCCTGCACCGACTTGCCCCACGGATTGACCACCTCGAACGTCGAGCCGGACATCCCGTCGGCCACCCCGAGCGACTCGACCCACTTGGAGTACTTCTCATCCCACGTCAGCCCCGAGTCGGCGGGCCAGGCGATGCCGGCCTCTCGCGCGTTGGGGGTGTCGGTGTCTTCCCACTGGTTTTCGACCGCCCACGCGCGGGTCTGGCCGTAACTGCCGTTGACCGGCAGTCCCGCGATGCCGATGTTGTCGCCCTTGCTCAGGCGAGGGCCAGCCGCGAGCTCCGCGTAGTCCTCGTCGGGCTCGGGCTCGCCGGTGCTCTCACCGCCGCACGCGACGCCGAGGACCGCCGCCACGGCGAGTCCAAACGGAAAGGTCCAATACGACGACTTCTGGCTCCCCCGCACGCTCACGCACGCATCGTACCCCTGACCACCATGTATTCAAGCTGGTCACAAGTAGGCTTCCGCACAGCTCGCAATCGCGCATACCCCCAAAAGGTGCAACGGAGAGCAAGTCCAGCCGGCCGGCCGTCGGTGGTACTACCCACGCCCCGTGCTGCCCTGGCTTGTGCACTGGTGCATCGCCCCGAGCGAGCTTTCGACCCGCGTCATCGCGTTGGCCGCAGCGCTCGGTTTGTTCGTCGTGGTGTGGACCTTCGCGCGATGGCGCGCGCCCAGCCCGGTTGCGCGTGCGCAGCAAGATCCCAAGAGCCCGCTCGAGGCGTGGTCGCGCGCGGCGTTCTTCGTCGTGACCGGGGACGTCGACTACGGGCACCTGCCGCGAGCCGAAGCACGCCAGATGCTGATCCACTGGTGGGAGATCCACGGGCCCTACGAGCTGCAGCACGGACTGCGCGATCTCGAAGAACCCGGGCGTCCCGACAACGCCTGGGACCTGCTTCGCTTCCTGCTCGTGGCGCGGCTCGGTGCGGCGGCGCAGTACCTGCCCGAAGACGACTCCTGGGCGCGCATCGAGCCCATCGCCCTGCGCCTGCAGGCCACCTACGACGGTTGGACCGAGATGGCCCAGGCCTACGTGGTCGCGCGGCGGCAGTGGAAGGGCATCGCGATCGACGGCAGCGAGGACGACGACGGCATGCGTCGCATCCTCGACAACGTCGCAGTGCTCCGCGACGCGGTCTGGACCACCATCGACTGGAACCTCGCGCTGTCGGACGAAGAGCCGGAGTATGACTGACGCACCCGAGCAGCCCACCGTCGAGATCGCGTTCGACCGGATCGCACCCAAGGGCGATGCGATCGGCGACCACGAAGGCACGCCCGTCTACACCGCAGGCGTGATCCCGGGCGAGCGCGCACGCGTGCAGCTTCGCAAGTCGCGAGGCCACTGGATTCCCGGCTGGCTCGACGAGATCGTCGAGGCCTCGCCCGACCGCGTCGAGCCGCGCTGCCCGGTCTACACCGAGTGCGCCGGCTGCCAGCTCCAGCACGTGGCCTACCCGCGGCAGCTCGAGCTCAAGCGCCAGATGGTGACGATCCAGCTGCAGCGCTTCGGCGCGCTGGAAGACCCACCCGTGCGGCCGGTGATCGGTGCCGACGACCCGTGGGGTTACCGCAACCACGGGCGATTCACCGTGATCGACGGGCGACTGGGCTTCGTCCGTCGCTTTCGCAAGAAGTTCCTACCGATCGACAGCTGCCCGATCATGGACCCGCGGATCAACGAGGTCGTTGCGGCGTTCTCCGGCAACCTCGACGGCGCGAGCCAGTGCAACGTGCGGGTGGGCGTAGAGCCCGAGCCGATCATGATCCAGCCGAAGCTGCCGGTCGATCGCCCCACCGGACAGCCGCATCTGACGATGGAGCTGCAGGGCCGCACGTTCCGCGTGTCCGCACCGTCGTTTTTTCAGGTCAACGTCGCGCAGGCCAACAAGCTCGCCGAAGTCGTCCTCGACCGGATCGAAGCTGGCCCGGACGACCTGGTCGTCGACGCCTACGCGGGCGTGGCGACGTTCGCGGTACTGATGGCCTCACGCGCGGGACGCGTCATCGCGATCGAGGAATCGGGTCCTGCCGTACGCGACGCCAAGGTCAACGCCGCCGGGCTCGACAACCTCGAGCTGAAGCTGGGCAAGGCCGAGACGATCCTGCCCGCGCTCGAAGAGCCGATCACCGCCGTCGTGCTGGACCCGCCGCGGTCGGGCTGCCACAAGGGCACGCTCGACGCGGTGATCGCCGCGCGGCCGCGGCGGGTCGTTTACGTCTCGTGTGATGCGGCGTCCCTCGGCCGAGACCTTCGGGTGCTGCTCGACGCCGGCTTTACCCTCGACGAGGTCCAGCCGGTGGACATGTTCCCGCACACGCAACACGTCGAACTCGTCGCGGTCCTGAGCTAGGGACACCCTCGAGTGTCCTAGGTGCGCTACGGGAACGTAGCTTCGCAGAGCCCTTCGTCGCCGCAACGAGCCGTGGCGCCGCAGTCGGGACCACCGCAAGCCCCGTTGCACTCCGCAAAGTACTCGTTGAACCGCGCCCACGTTTCCACGTCCGCATCGAAGTTGAGCGCGATGTCCTGACACGCGCGCTCCGGCCCCATG
>JGI12316J15310_10000015_pt18 | contig 18290 bp, 19 predicted proteins | sample MarCyaLeptolynsp_FD_15310 | JGI IMG/M metagenome (IMG submission 15310)
GCGCTCTCAATTGTTATACATAGCGCTACGAGAATCAAAATTGAGCGTGCGCTTCGGGCGCTCTCAATTGTTATACATAGCGCTACGAGAATCAATGAGGACAGGACAAAAAGCGCAAAACCAATGTCATGAACCGTCCCCTTCTGCCCTCTGCATTCTGCCTCCTGCCTTTTGCGATCGAGGCACTCTGAACGAATCGATTTGTCAGAAGGGTTGTAATCCCGCCAAACAATGTCAGAATAATCCAGACCCTATAATCCAGACCATTGTTAAGCGAGGTAAGCAAGTATGACCATTTCCCCCACTCTACAGCAGTCATTGGCACAACAGTGTGCTTTAAAAATTATCAGCGGCTTGAATAATTTCGATCCGGAGCGGGTGGCGGCGACGGTGAAAGCTGCCGATCGGGGCGGGGCGACGTTTGTGGACATTGCAGCGGATGCCAGTCTGGTAAAACTGGTGCGTCAGCTGACTGACCTGCCGATCTGCGTTTCAGCAGTGGAGCCAGACCGATTCGTTACAGCGGTGGCTGCGGGCGCAGATCTAATTGAAATTGGCAATTATGATAGTTTCTATGCCCAGGGACGTCGGTTTGAGGCAGCAGAAGTACTGGAGTTGACTCATCAGACGCGATCGCACCTGCCCCAGATCGCGCTTTCTGTCACCGTACCCCACACCTTACCCCTCGACCAGCAGGTGCAGCTAGCTGAAGCCCTGGTCGTCGCTGGAGCCGACATCATCCAAACCGAAGGCGGCACCAGCAGCAGCCCCAGCCATCCCGGTACCCTGGGACTGATTGAGAAGGCCGCACCGACTCTGGCGGCAGCCTACGAAATTTCTCGCGCCGTATCTGTGCCCGTGCTGTGTGCATCGGGGCTGTCGAGCGTCACCGCTCCGCTTGCGATCGCAGCCGGCGCGGCAGGCATTGGCGTCGGTTCCGCCGTCAACCAGCTCAACGACGAAGTGGCCATGGTCGCCGCCGTCCGCAGCTTAGTCGAAGCGCTGGAGAAACAGCCATTGGTTGTGCACTCGTAGCTCATTGCTTATGGTTCATAGTTCATTACTGGTGGTTGATGCTTCATCGCCAATCGTTCTTGATTAACAAACAATGAACAACAAACAATGAACAATGAACAATATATTTGAGCGTGCAGGTAGAATCTGCGCGCTCAAACCTCCTGATATCAAGTCGGCAAGATTGAGATCGATTTGTAGATTGAGTCTCTGCTAAGATAGCCGTCTCATACGAATTTTGTCATCTTCAATCACACTAAAATAACCTGTCCAGTCATTACGTTGCGCGATCGCGTTAACAACTTTTTCAGCCACCACCTGGCTGGAGGGAGTTGCGATCCGGAATAGAATAATACCAACAGAAGCAGGAAGTTTGGTGCGAAAGACCAATGCACCGAAGTCTTTATCAAACGTCACAAGAATACGCTGTTCTGCCTGAGCACGACTCAAGACTTGCACATCAGAAATGCCAGGGGATTCCAGACGCACCCAGGTACGTCATAGCCCTGTTGACGCAAGGCTTCTACAGCATCCAAAGGAAAGTTTTCATGGGCCAGGAAGCGCATGGTCAGGCGGAAATAGGATAGACCCTCTCGGCTTTGAGGCTGGCACTGGCATAACTGAGGCAAGCCAGAATATCTTCAGCCGTAATGCCAGGGTAGTTGCGCAAGATTTCTTCAACGCTCCAGCCTTGAGCCAGGAGATCGATAATGAACTCAACCGCGAGCCGAGTCCCTTTGATGATGGGCTTGCCGACAAGGACATCCGGATTGAGAACAATATGGCTTTGCCAGTCCATAGAAAAACTTGAAATCAGCTGATGCTGTCATTCTACCCTGATATCAAATGTTTCCAGGAGTAGGCGTTTAGGCGCGATCGCAACATCCTGCTAAAATTGTAGTGTAATCAAGCTTGCCGGATGGACACTCCCCCCAATGCCAACCTCCTATCGCCTGATAGAATTCGCGATGTCCCTGGAGGAAGGCCGGGCCAACGCACAAGTAGTCTACGACAAACTGGCAGATGAAACTTTGTGGGTAAAATCCCCCCTTGCAAAGGCGTTCTGGCTCGGATCTGAAACCCTTCCCCCTGAATAACTGCCTCATCCATCCATTATCCTGAAACCATTTTAGATTACAGATCTAGCTTATCTTGAATCCTAGAGTTAGTTTTGTCCTGACAAGAGAGCTGTTGCATTAAACCGAGGGCGAACCGGACGAGCTAAATTTGTAACGAACCAACCGTCTATCCCAGTTGCTTTCATGAACTCGCAACAGCCGCAACAGAAGCCAGACTTCTCGGGAAAGATAACGGATGCTATTTTTAAAGCCATCTCTGGTGGCAGCGGCCTCTATGCGCTGTATAACCTCTATTTGGAGGATATCCCCAAAGCCGCGATCGCGGCCCTGGTGGCCTTCGGTGCCGGATTAATGGCCCGCTTTGGTCAGGGATTGATGACGCCTCTGGGCAAGCGCATGCAGCAAGGCGGCGAAGCCTCCGGAGAAATCATCGGTCAAGCCATCGGCAACACCGTTGAAAAAACGCTGACCCAGGTGACAAGATTTCATCAACAATACCTGGACGCCCTCAAAACCCATTGCCACAACCTGAAAATTGAAGGCTACAAAGGTCGTCTCCCCCGCCTCGCCCTCGAAGACGTATATGTGCCCCTACGAATTAACCCAGGACGGCACCCAGGACAGCATCCAGGACGGCACCCAGGAAGCCAGCAAAACCTCTCAGCCCAGAACAAACCCCTGAAGATCTGGCACCTGCTCCCCACCGCCGAACGTGCCAACAACACCTTCCCGGAACGCCTGCTCGCAGTCATTGCCAATCCCGGTTATGGCAAAACCACCCTACTGCGCTTCCTCACCCTCAGCTTTGCCAACCAATCCTACACCACCCATCGCGCCAGAGCGCTGATCCCGATTCTGCTGCTGTTTCGAGAAATATATCAACGGATTCAAACCCCACAACACCCCGCTCTGCCGCAGTTGATTGTCGAACAGATCCGGCAGTTGCCCCGCTGCTCAGACCTGCGGACGTCTGAACCCTGGTTCAAGGAACGATTGCAGCAAGGCGACTGTCTGGTAATGCTCGACGGCCTGGACGAGGTACCTGAATCCCAACGGGAAACCGTCAGCCAATGGGCCCACTGGCAAATGCAAAACTACCCCAGCCAATTTATCCTCACCTCCCGTCCCCACGGCTACGACAGCAGCTTGTTTGCAGGCGTCCAACGTATCGACATTCTCGACTTCAACACCGACCAGAAACGTCAATTCATCGACCAGTGGTATCGCTTCATCACCTGGGAATTCACCTGGAAACCGCTCTGGGAAAACAGCCAGCGTCAGTCCGATCCCCAGAAACGCCTCTCCTACGAACAGACAGAAGCCCAGAGCAACGCCGAAGCGCAAAAAGCCGCCGACGATCTCAGTCGGCAACTGTTTGCCGATGCCAACCTGACCGAACTGGCCCGCAACCCGTTGCTGCTGACCATTATTGCCGCCACCCACGAAGCCAGCGAACGGTTGCCCACCCGTAGAGTGCATCTCTACAAAGAAATCTTCAGGCTGTTGCTGGAATATCGACCCAATCGCCGCGATACCCGCCTGACGATGGCCAACGCCGAAGACAATCAACAACTATTGCAGTGCCTGGCGACCCAACTGACTCGGGCTGACAGAACCCAATTCTCGCCAGAAGAAGGAGCCGCATGGATCGAAGCCCGTCTAGCCGAACTTCATCCCAAAAAGACCCTGACGCCCCAGCAATTTTTGCGGGAAATGCAGCAGGTTTCCGGCTTACTGGCTGGCGGCGAGGGCGATCTCTACGAGTTCAGCCACAAGACCTTCCAGGAATACCTCAGTGCCGTAGAACTGAGTGCCACTCCCTGGGGACGGCAGCGGGTGATGGCGCAATTGGCCAATGAAGCGTGGAAAGAGGTGGTCTACTTTTCGGCGATGCTGAGCGATCCGACGCCATGGATTGAAGCAGCGCTGGCAGCGCCACCCTCCTCCTACGCTTTAGACTTAGCGCAACAGATCGTCAACGACAGCAAACGGGTAACTGACAGCCTGAAACAACAAGTGCTGGCGGCCCGCCAGCAGCAGGAACCAGAATCCGCAGCCGTGCGACTGGAACAACGCTTTCGCACCCTCACCTCCCTCGACGAACAAACCGCCATCGATCCGGGCTGCATTACCTGGGTCGAGTACCAGCTGTTTCTAACAGACCAGGCCACCGGGCAGTTCCATTCCCAGGCAGAACCTCTAGCTGCTCCAATCGGTCAAGAGAACCACCCTGCCATCGGCATCAGTTGGCAAGATGCCCGCTGGTTCTGTGCCTGGTTAGCCACCCAAACCAATCTGCAACCGGCAGCGGGAGTCTACTTCTACCGCTTGCCCACGAGAGCAGAAGTGCAACAGGTCTCTGCAGCAGCCAATAATCTGATTCCGTTTACCGATCCGCCCGCGCCACCGGGCAATGTCTTGAAAGTGGTGCGAGTGCAGTTGAGCGATCGCTACAAAACGCTGCTGAACTATCTGGCCAATGGACACTGGAAAGAGGCGGATAAGGAAACCTATCAGATCATGTGTCAGGCGATTGGCAAAGAGGGATACGAGTGGGAAATAGAGGATATCCAGAATTTCCCCTGCGAAGATCTGCGTATCCTCGATCGACTCTGGGTACAATTCAGCGGCGGGCGCTTCGGCTTCAGCGTTCAACGGGATATTTATGCCAGCAAAGCGGTGGGCGGCAAGCTGGATGGACAGTATAATGATGAAGCTTTTGGTCGATTTTGCGATCGCGTTAAGTGGCGCGAAGGCGGACGGTGGATGTTCAACAACCTGACCTATGACCTTATAGATGTTCCAGGACACCTCCCAAGCTGGGCTGGGGTTTGGGGTGGTGGTGTTGGGCGGAGTTGGGTGAGTTTGGGTTGTGTTGGGTTGTTATTCTTCTCTCGCGCAGAGACTTGCGAACTGTAACGCGTTCCGAGTCCCGTAGGGTGGGCAACGCGGCCAGCGCTCCGGTTTGCGTCACCCATATCTACATACCGCGTTGCCCACCATTGTCTTCCCTTCCACACCCCAGGTCAGCATAGACCTTCTGCCTGGAAACATGAGATCCTGGTGGGCAAGGCTGATTTCAGTCATTGGGTTTTGCTAACGGTATTGTCGCCAGCCTTGCCCACCCTACGAATTTTCTGCCCTCTGCCATTCCTCCCTTTGCTAAACTGGTCTCAGTGCCTGGAGCCAAACCCATGACTGCCCAACTCCAAACCGATCGATTCAAAACCGAACCGGAGCGTGCCTACCCCTATTTCTGCGATGGCAAACCGATGTCAGACAACACTGAGCAATATCGTTGGATCGTCATCATCAAGGAAAATTTGGAACTCCTGTTCGCTGCCATCGCGGATGTGTTCATTGCGGGGGATTTGTTCTGGTCGCCAGTGAAGGGAGAAGTCAATACCATCAAGACGGCCCCGGATGTGATGGTGGTGTTTGGGCGGCCCCGGGGTAAGCGTCTGTCCTACATCCAGCATGAAGAAGATAACATCCCGCCCCAGGTGGTGTTTGAGATTCTCTCCCCCAGCAATACCCCGAAAGAGATGGGGGAGAAATTCGACTTTTATCAGAAATATGGCGTTGAGGAATACTATATCTACGACCCCCATGATTGTGTCCTGGATGGCTGGAAGCGCCGGGGCCAGAGGTTGGAACCACTGCTGCTGCTGAATGGCTGGGTGAGCCCGCTGTTGGGCATCCGCTTTGTGATGACCACCGATGGACTGGAAATCTACCGTCCTGATGGCCGGAAATTCCTGACCACTCTGGAGTTGGAAGCGGAACGGCAGCAAGCGGAGCAGCGGGCTGAGCGGGCAGAGTGTCGCGCTGACCGGGAACAGGAGTTGCGAGTACGAGAACAACAAGAGAAGGAACAGGAGCAGCAACGAGCCAATCGCGAACAGCAATTGAGAGAGCAGGCTGAACGTCAGTTGCACCAGGAGCGTCAACACCGCCGCCAGCTGGCAGAGCAGCTCAGCAATCTTGACCCGGAACAGCTCAGGGCACTGGGTATCGATCCGGAGCTGTTGAATTAAACGGTTAATGAATTCCTCAGCGCTCTTGCGGCAAAAACCAGGTCATACTAAGCGTTCCAAGTCCCGCAGGGTGGGCAACGCGGCCAGCGCTCTGGTTCGCGCCACCCCCATCTGCATACCACGTTGCCCACCATTGTCTTCCCTTCCACACCCCAGGTCAGCATAGACGTTCTGCCTGGAACTAGAGATCCTGGTGGGCAAGGCTGATTTCAGATATTGGGCTTTGCTAACGATATTGTCGCCAGCCTTGCCCACCCTATGGGGCTACGGGGCTGGAGCAATTCTAGCTGGGACACAGCGCTAGACTGCAGTTGCTAAGGGGATTGCGATCGCAGGAAAGCGCTTAAGTAATTTTCGATCCACCGTCACCAGCTGGGTTTGCAACTGCATCGCCAGAGCAATGAATTCGCAGTCGTAGGCAGAGCAGTGACTTTTCTCCGCTAGGCGCAACACATCGAACGAAGCGACTTCAAATTCGCGATCGCACAACAACATCTCTGCTTCTGATTGGATCGCATAAGCCCGATCGAAGGTTAATAGATTTTTGCGCAGATAAAGGGCGAGAACATTGCGGAATTCACTGCGCCAGAGCAGCGGTGCTGCCCAATCCGGTTGTTCAATGAAGAGGCGCTCTGCAGCCGTAGTTCGCTCGGTTGGGAGATAGAGATAGGTAATGACATTGGTGTCGACGACAATCATGCACGACCCTGCGCGATCGCATCAGCGATGTCCTCAGTCTCAAACGCTTCAGCGTTCAGGGTGCTTCTGAGCTTGCGCGCACGAGCAAGATGCTCTTCGGGGTTGATGCGAGCAGACAACAATGTTTTTTCCAGGCAGACGATTGCTTCGCTATTAATGCTGCGATGATTGGCCTGAGCCGACTCTTTCAAGCGGGTATAAACAGCGTCAGGGATATTCTTCAGGGTAATGGTAACTGCCATAAAACGCCACTAACTGGTTCCACAATGAAACCATTATGGTGGAATGAAATGCAGGCGTCAAATTGAGGGAGTATTCTGTCCGAGTCGAGAGAGCGGGTTTCTTTAAGAAACCTGCTCTCTGATGTTCTGGTTAGGAATGAGAATTTAATAATTTGCCGCTTTGTAGGGGTGCCCCTTGTGGGTACCTGTCATATCGGGGCAACCACAAGGGATTGCCCCTACAGGATCCCACATCTTAATTTAATTCTTGTTCCCTAGAGGCCGGATTGGGCTTTGCCACTATCGGTTTCAACAGCGTTTGTTTCCAGGTTGAGGATGAAACGGTCTGCGATCGCGCCATGCTCCGGGTCGGCAGGGTCAGCGACAAAATTCCAACGCCACTGCTGCACCTCCAGAGCGGTGACCTTCTCCCCTGCCTGGGCTTTGCGATTGTAAGCCGCACCGCTGGCTGCGAGGAATTTTTTGCAGATATGTACGTTTTTGGGGACAAAGCACATGATGATGGGCCGACGATAACGACCATCCTCCATGGCCCCAATGACATCTTCCAGATGAGCTCTGGACGTTTTCCCCGACTGGCGACGAAGGAGGACCTTGTAGTATTCCACGCTTTCGGGATCTTTAGGGGTAAAAGAATACATCTGGACTGCAGTTAATGGATAGAACTCAATGCGGTTCACCCAGCAGAATGTCAACAGCATCATCAGGCCGATCGCCAGCAGCGGGTAACGGAATCCCTGTGCACCTCGTTGGGCAAGGGGAATCAGATCTGATGGATCCTCTGCTTCGACCGGGCCAATTTCGCAGCTGGTGTCGCACTGGATCAACTTGAAGCGATTGCGGGCAACATAGTCGTAAATGGGCACGCCCAGGGCTGGCACCCCAGGCATAAAGAGCAGCGGCACCAGCAGCCAGAACATCGGTAGAGCCAGGGCGATGATGCGATAGCCGTAGAATCCAGCATAGGCTTTGCCGTTGCGATCGAGTACATACATTTCCTTGGCCAGATTTTCAGGCACCAGATCGAGATTGCGATCGCGATTAAACGTCGCCAGATCCAGCTGACGAAAGTCAATAAATTCCAACCGTTCCAACAAATCAAAACTTGCCAGCAAGCCCACCGTGCGGCGGCAAAACGGACAAAAACCATCGTATAGCACCTGAACCGTGCCGCGACGAGCCACAACCCACCTGGCAACGGCCCGACGAACAGCCGTAAAATCATAAAAGACCAGCTGCAACAAAATCAAGTCAAAGAAAGGCACGTTCTGTAAAAAGAAGATCCCAGCGTGCATGCTCGCCATCATCGCTGGCAGGATACGCCGCCCCAGAGTCGAAACCAACACCACTCCATAAGCCACCTCACCCAGGACTCCAAACAGACCTAAAAGCGCAAATAGAAAGTCAGGAGCCTGGGTCAGATGGAGCGAGAGTCCCCAATCTGAGAACATGGGATTTAGAGAATCGGTATATAGAATCCGGCGCATGTTGGTCGCATTCCACCAAAAAAGCCCGCTGTTGCGGAACTTACTCAGCCCAGCCGCAATATAAACCAGGGCAATGACAACCCAGCAAGCATAGCGCGACCAGCCATAAACCGAAAACGGACGATCCACGGCTGGAACCGCCTGCCCGCGGTAAATTTTTCCCAGACGATCGACAGAAAAACTATCGTTGCACGGTGTGAAGGATAACACCACTCCTAGATAAAAGGGGACAAGTCCAGAGTGACTGAACCAGGAATAATGAAAAATAATCCCCATTAACACCAGATAACCCAGCGTCCCCAGCGGCAGCACAAACCGCGTTTGCCAACCCACTGTTGCCAGCACCAGCAACAAGACGGTTAGCAACTTAAACACCATCAGGGCGCTATTGCTATCCAGAAAGGTCTCAAACCCAGGGATCGCATACAAATACTGGATGACCCCAGTGGACCAACGCATTTCCTCGGGGAGGAAGGCCGTGCTGGGTATATCCGCTGCCAGTGCGAACGTCAGCATCAGGCCGCAAACCAGCACCCGAATCGCTCCCAAAGACTCGGCAGTGGCCTCACCGACGCAGCGGCGAAAGAACGCGGGCGACGCAATGACCAACGTCACTACCCCAAAAACCAGACAGGCCACAAATCCCTGTTTCGCTGAGATCCCCCAGGCCCAATCTGGCGCAACCAGTTTCTTTAATCCAACCCAAAGACATCCCAACAGGAAAAATGCTAGCCCCAGTTGAAGATAAGCCCAACGCCCACCCCTGAAGATTGGCAAAGAACGAAGGTTCTTCATGAGAAACCTCTCTGCATCAGCGTTTATTCAGCGATCCCCCGATGAAAATTGCAAGGGGTTTATGACTAGTTTAGAGGATCTTTGAGAGGGCAGAGGGCAGAAGATGGAGGGGAGCAAGGGAGGTTGGAGGGAGTGGGGGAAGTGGGGGAGGCAGAAGGCAGAGGGGGAGGCGGAGGAAGTGGGGGAAGTGGGGGACGTAATAGAGAAAGAAGCTAATCGCTAATTGCTAACCGCTAATTGCTAACCGCTAATTGCTAACCGCTAACCGCTAACTCAAAGAATTTTGCCAATTGCGATCGCACCGAGGCCACTCAACATCAAACCAATCCCAAACCACTGGAGCACAGTCACCTTCTCCGACAAAATAAACGCCCCAGAGGCCGTCGTTGCAAACAACGTCAACCCAATTAAAAGCGGATAAGCAACCGACAAATTAATCCGCTTCAACACAACAAGATATAGAATTGTACTGACTCCATACAAACCAATGCCACCTAACACGAAAATCAACTTCATCTTCAGTTGATTTTCATCGGCCCCCAGCTTCAGCAACGTTTGACCCGTCGCATTCAAACCCACAGAAGCAATCACTAAAAAGGCCAGAAAAAGCTTAGTTGACATAATAAATACTTTCGACTCCGGTTGGCATCCCCAACAGTGCAAACGCCCGCAGCTGGCATGAAGGCAAACACATAATGTCCAGCTGGCGGCAAATTAGTCAACAGTATCATAGATCCGAGCGGTACTAAAATCAGTTGCAAAACCACTGACATGGGACAATAGTAGCCCTGTGACCCATCTGAAAATTGTACGCAGTTCGGATAGTCAGTTGACTGCTGCAAAGTCTCTTGGATAAGTATTACAGCCCGCTCTAACACCGAGATCCATCACAGCAAATGGGCAGTGGTAAACAAGTCATGATTTTTGAGCGTTCGGGTTCCATCCAAACGCTCAAAAATCATGACTTATATTGGGACTATCAGCAAATTACGGGGTGTCCATTCATCAGGAAGGATAAATAGAGAGACAAATTGGAACTGAGTGCGCTGTCAATTTAAACGTTGGGGAGAAAAACTAGAGCGCCAGTAGCTTCTATCTGCAACACCAGAGTACTTCTACAGAACCGAGAAGAAGGTCGGATTGTCGATCGGCCAATGCCTTAGCCTCAGACTCGTTTCCAGCATTCCAAGATTTCAATTTATCCTTTAAACTTGCCATTATCGCCCCCAATGGAGCTAAACTAGAAAAAGTTAATAAAGATTTCAGATTTACCCTCTTTCGGAAAATCCAAACCTGTAGGAGCATTGCAATCAATACTCCTATTGCAGAGATTCGGTCTTAATCAATTCTTATTCTTCAAGCAAACCTCAACGGATCGAACCTCCATGAATCGGACTCCTGAAAGCGAACCGCTAGCTTTTGGCTGGTGGCTCGAAGTGCGTACCTCCAATCCGCAAAGCATTTACTACTTCGGCCCCTTCACCAGCTGGGTCAAAGCAGAATGCTCCCGAACCGGCTACATCGACGATTTAAAGCAAGAAGGTGCAATGGTCACCAACAGCCACATTCGCTGCTGTCAACCGAAACAATTAACCTTAATAGAAGAAGAACTCCGTCAGCCGAGCTTCCAGCGATGGTTCGAACGCATCCATCGTCAATTCAGTGCTGTTCCCTTCTGCACTGTTGCCGAAGATTCATAGACCTGACACGACTTGGAAAGTTATTTTGAAAGTCTTGCAGAGCAAGGCTTTCAAAACAATTCGTTTTTCCGTTCTGGCACAAAGAAATGGGAGCTAGCACCTCCAAAGGGGGCGCTAACCTTCCAAGTCGTGACCTGATTTAAAATCGTGGAATGCTGGATAAACAAAGATTTCAGCATTCGCTCAAAAAATGAGCAAAATGCTTTCAGCATAAGGGATTGATAACACCCAATCAATCGCCTTTGCGCTTGCGTTGCAGCAGCGTTCCACCCAATAGGACCAGAGTACCCAGTCCTAAGAGAATGGAAGGTTCGGGGGTAGAGGTGGGGTCGAGCCGTGCGATCCAGCCTTCACTGTTCCCCTCTGGGTTCGTTCCCCTGCCGACCAGGGTGAGACCATCTGCAGAGATACCCCATGCTGAACCTAATTTCCAGCCTGTCAGATCCAGACCAAAATCATCGGTCAGGATATCAGACAACAAACGCATCCCCTCACCTTCCGTCCAAAGGAACGCTTGAGTGGTGCTGTCGCTAAACCCAAACCCCACGATAACAGAGCCATCAGCGGAGGTCGCAAGCGCTCTGCTGAAGAAGAAGCCGCCGGGGAAATCGCCCAATCCGACCATTCCCTCAGCTTCTGTCCAGCGGAACGCCTCGGGGCCGTTGATGCTTCTGCTTTCGCCCACGATAACAGAGCCATCAGCGGAGGCTCCAAAAGCCCTGCCGTTGAAGAGGCTACCGGGTAGGTCACCCAGTCCCACCAGACCATCACTTGCGCTCCAGCGAAATGCCTCAGTGCCGCTGATACTCGTGTTGTTGATACTGTCACTATCGCCCACCACCACCGAGCCATCCGCAGAGACACCATTTGCCCGACTGAAGAAATCGCCTCCGGGTAGGTCACCCAGTCCCACCATGCCATCGCTTGCACTCCAGCGGAAGGCCTCAAAGCCGTTGATATTACTGCCAAAACCCACCACCACCGAGCCATCTGCAGAGATCCCAAAAGCAGCACTGCCAAAATCGCCTCCGGGTAAGTCACCCAGTCCCACCATGCCGTCGCTTGTAGTCCAGCGAAATGCTTCAGTGCCGTTGGCACCTATGCTATAACCTGCCACCACCGAGCCATCCGCAGAGACACCATTCGCTACACTGCGGAAATCGCCCCCTGGCAGGTCACCCAGTCCCACCATACCGTCGCTTGCAGTCCAACGAAATGCTTCAGTGCCGTTAGCACCCGTGCTTCTGCCCACCACCACCGAGCCATCCGCAGAGATCCCCTCAGCTAGACTGAGGAAATCTCCCCCAGGTAAATCGCCCAGTCCTGAAAACGAGGCTGCCTGCGCTGAAGCGTTAATCAGCGTCAGGGCAGCGGTTGCCAACACTGCTGTCCTTAGCTTTAAGACTGCAGAGTGCTTAAAATCCAGATTCAATCCTTTAGATGCCGTTGTTGTAGCCTGGAATAAACTTAGGAAACTCATGGATAAATCCTGGTAGGTTGACACATCCTCGTCATTTTCTAAAGGGAATCTTCCAGGCTGATATGAGCCACGATCTATTGCCAGTAAAAGCAGGTCTACAAACAATAGCTTCCCTGATAGCCACTTTTAGGGAATCTTCCAGGCTGATATGAGCCACGATCTATTGCCAGTAAAAGCAGGTCTACAAACAATAGCTTCCCTGATAGCCACTTTTATAGTATACCTGCTTCACCGATTGACGCTGCTCATATCAGGATAGCGATCGCCCAGAGCAAAGCCCTGGGGTGCTACGGCTTCAATACGTTCCAGCTCAGCCGGGGTCAGCTCAATCTCTGCTGCTGCGACATTTTCTTCCAAATATCGGCGACGTTTGGTACCCGGAATCGGCACAATATCTTTCCCTTTAGCCAGGAGCCATGCGATCGCAAGCTGACTGGCCGTCACTCCCTTCTCCGCAGCAATCGCTTTCACCTGCTCCACCACCGCCAGATTTTTAGCAAAATTCTCCCCCTGAAAACGAGGCGAAAACCTGCGGTAATCATCCACCGCCAGATCTTCCAGCCGTTGAATCGCCCCAGACAGGAACCCCCGTCCCAACGGACTGTAAGCAACAAACCCGACCCCAAGCTCCCGCACCGTCGCCAGAATTTCATCCTCTGGATCGCGACTCCAGAGCGAATACTCTGTCTGCAGCGCCGCAATCGGATGCACCGCATAACCGCGACGAAGGGTCGCAGGTGCAGCCTCAGATAAACCCAGATAACGGACTTTTCCTTGCTGCACCAACTCCGCCATCGCCCCCACAGTCTCTTCAATTGGCACTGTCGTATCCACTCGATGCAAATAATAAAGGTCGATCGCATCCACCCCCAGGCGCTGCAGCGAAGCATCGCAAGCTTGACGAACGTAGTCTGGCTTACCATTAACCCCACCAAAGCCTCCATCCGCACTGCGGATGATACCAAACTTAGTCGCCAGTACCACCTGCTCCCGACGACCTTTGAGCGCTTTACCAACCAGCTGCTCGTTGGTGTGAGGGCCATACATATCCGCCGTATCCAGGAACGTCACCCCCAGATCCAGTGCCCGATGCAGCGTTGCGATCGCCTCCGCCTCATCCCGAGCACCATAAAACTCAGACATTCCCATACACCCCAGGCCGATCGCAGAAACCTCTAACTCCGGCCCTAATTTACGCATTTTCATCGTCATTCTCATCGTCATTATCCTCCAAATTGTTCTCCAACTGATTCACCAATTCACAGATTTACCGACTTCATCCATTCACCTACTGACCAATTGACCCACTGACGGAACAAGCCAACGCTCAAGTTCGTAGTCGGCACTTCAGTGCGCCAAAGTCTCCCGAAAGCGTATTCAAATTTGTAGTCGGCACTTCAGTGCGCCAAAATCCCCTGAATACGAACCCACAGCCCTCGTCAAAACCCAATTTCAGGTTGGGTTGCAGCGACCGCAGACACCCAACGCAAAGCCAGCCCGTGTTAGATTTCGCAAACTCAATCTAACCGACTTGCCACCATATTTTTCAAGCGCAATCAACGCGATCGTAATCAACCAGACGCGATATCAGACGCGATCTGAGACAACTTCTGCTCGACATCCTTATAGTGTTGAATTTTCCAGTCAATCGCCGCCAGATTCTCCTGCAGCTGCTGCAAGTTCTCCACTACTTTCTGTCGATGAGCCTCCAACAAGGCCCGCCGTTCCTGCACCGCATCAGGCTGCTGCCGCAACAAGGTCGCATATTGCTGCATCTGCCGAATTGGCATCCCCGTCAAGCGCAATTTGGTCAGAAACTGGATCCAACTAATATCCTGCTCAGAATAGCGCCTGTGACCATTGCGCGCCCGATGGATCGGGGCAATCAAGTCGCACCGCTCGTAATAGCGTAAGGTGTGGACGCTCAGCCCGGTAGCTGCAGCCACTTGTTGGATAGTCAGTTCCTGTTCCATATCCCTAGCCTAAAAGTTAGAGCGCACTCTAAGTCAAGTCTTTTTTCAATGATAGTCTTTCAGCGCTGCTCAGCTGTCAACGAGCGACGTCTGGGGAATATGCGATCGCAGTCAGAACGGCCAATCACCCAACACGGACGATCTTCTTCACGACCCAATTTCAGAATTCAACCCAATTTAATATCAAAACCGACAGACTATCCTGGGCTTTACCGGACAGGGATGTCCCAGAATCTTTTCCTGGAGGGAAGTACGCAACGGATTATTCCTGATGTCAAGCTTTTTCAGGTTTGTCAGAGTCGCTAAGGGAGTCACATCTGCAATTTGATTTTTCCCAAGGTAAAGCTCTGTCAGATCGATCAGATGGGCGATCGGGGTCGCATCCACAATTTCATTGTCACTGAGATAAAGCCATTTCAGCTCGGTCAGACGAGCAAGCGGGGTCACATCCACGATTTCATTATTGCCCAGGCTCAGACCTATCAGGTTGGTTAAATGGGCTAATGGGGTTACATCTGCAATTTTATTGTTACTGAGGTCAAGCCCTGTCAGGTTGGTCAAATGGGCTAATGGGGTCACGTCTGCAATTGCATTGTCACTGAGGTTCAGCGTCTTCAGATGGGTCAAACGGGCTAACGGAGCCACATCTACGATGCGATTGAATCTGAGTCTAAGCACTGTCAGATGGGTCAGGTTTGCTAACGGGGCCACATCCGCGATTTTATTGCTACGAAGGTCAAGCGTTGTCAGCCGGGTCAAGCTCGCTAACGGGGTCACGTCTGTAATGTGATTGTCACTGAGATGCAGTTCCGTCAGAGAAGTCAAATGGGCTAACGGGGTTACGTCTGTGAGATGGGTATTGCTGATATCAAGCTTTTTCAGGTGAGTCAGACTCGCTAAGGGGGTCACATCCTCAATCTGGTGCCAGGTGAGGTTCAGCTCTGTCACGTTAACAAGCACTGCTTTAGCGCGATCGCAGTCTCTCGTCCTCGCTTTCTTCAACAGCACGTTCACAGTATAACGGGCCTTCCAGGTCAATTGCGCTTTGTGGGTACACCAATCAGCAAAGGTCTCAAAAGTCTCTGGAGGATTTCCGCGTTGGGGTATGATACCTTTATAGACTGCGATTTTCCAAAGGAGAGGCACCATCACCGCAGCTAGAATAGCCCACAACCCAACGCGAACGATCTTTTTCACGACCCCTCTTCCTGTTTTTGAATCCATCGGTAGCGACTGTCTTGACTGTCGAGCAACCCTAATATGCTGGATAAACCCCACTTAAAAGCACAAACACAGCAACCCCACTCAGAATCTCGACTTGACACAACCTGCATAGCATTCCGATGATAGGTCAAAATAGAGAAAAACGACCCAAAACCAGACATTCCAATTTCCCGCTTCCCCTGCTTCCGCCGCCGCCCCCGCCTCCTAACCCCTGCCCTCTCCCCCCAAACTTGACCCATGATCAGCCCCCAACACATGGAAGACCTGCTCGACGAAATGTACAACGCCTTCACCCCGGAGCCGTTGCAACCCGGCGATCCGGCCTATGTAGACTGTCGAGCCGTGCGGGGCGACGAAGATGTACTCGAAGAACTCGGGCGCACCGTCCGACGCTCCCGCGCCCTCACCTACCAGCTCTATTCCGGCTATCGCGGCTCCGGTAAAACCACCGAACTGCTGCGGCTGAAAAAAGATCTGGAAGATCGCGGCCATGTCGTGGTCTACTTCGCCGCAGACGACGCCGACCTCAGCGTTCAGGATGCCCAATATACCGATATCCTGCTCGCCTGCACCCGCCATCTGCTGCGAGAACTAAAAGAAAAAGCCGACCCCGCCCCCATCCTCACCTGGTTGCAAGCGCGGCTGCGGGATCTCAAAGAGGTGCTACTGATCGAAATCGACCTGAACGAGTTCAACTTAGAGGTGGGGCTGCAAGAATTCGCCAAATTGACCGCAGCAGTGCGGGCCGAACCCGGTCAGCGCCAGAAAATCCGGGAGCGCCTCGAACCCCACACCGAAACCCTGATCCAGGCCCTCAACGCCTTCATCAAAGACGGCAGCAGCCACTTGCTCGAGAAAACCAAGCTGCTGGTCATCGCCGACAACCTCGATCGCATCGTGCCCATCTTCCGGGACAACGGACGCAGCAACTACCAGGAGATTTTCCTCGATCGCCACGAACAACTGAAGGCGCTCCACTGCCACATCATCTACACCGTGCCCATTTCCATGATCTATTCCCGCTGGGCCACTGAACTGAAAGACAACTACGGCATTCCCCTGGTCTTACCCTCCATCATGGTGCGTCGCGAAAACGGCGACCCCTACGAGCCAGGATTGAAGGTGCTGAAAACCATCATTCAGCGGCGCGTACCGTCCCTGTTGCGAGATTCTCTGGTGCCGGACGTCTTTGAATCGGAGGCAGTCTTGCAAGACCTCTGTCTGATCGGCGGCGGCTACGTGCGGGACTTAGTGCAGTTGATGCAGGAAGCGATCACCAAAACCGAGGCACTGCCGATTCGGGCGCGGGCAGTGCAGCGAGCCGCCGATGCCCTGCGAGATGTCTACCGTCGGGCCGTGGAAGAAAGCCAGTGGCCGATCCTGCGAGACATACATGAAACTAACAAGATCGAGAATGACGACGTGCAACGCAGCTTGCTGTTCAGTCGCTGCGTGCTGGAATATCGCTACTTTGACGACCAGGGCGACAAGCACACCTGGTACGACGTCCATCCCGTGCTGTGGAAGGAGTTGTGATGGCAGAACGCTTCAGACAAGAGCAATTTGAAGCCGATTTTCTCCAACCCGATCGATTTGAGGAGGAACGATTGGGAGCTAATCGATTTGAGGAAGATCGATTCGGGAAAAGCCAGTTACAGGCGTTCGAGCGCCAGGATCCGGAGACAGCAGAAGCGATCGGGGAACTGCTGCGAGCCCTGCGGCGCAAGCGGGGCTTTGGCCTATTTTTTGTCCAGTGCAGTCCAGCTCAAGCACAACGGGTGATAGCGGCAATTCGGCAGCGCTTGCCCCAGAAGCGGCTGGTGCAAATCGAACTGAACCGCCAGAGCGAGACCCTCTACGGAGAGTTGCAGGCGCGTTACCAGGCGGATACTTATGACGTCGCTTGCGTGACTGGTGTGGAACAAGCGTTATACCGCTATGAGGATACGAAGCGGTTGGCTGGCTGGAGCACGAAGGAAATCTACAGCTACAGCTGGAAAGGCGTACCGCCGCTGTTGAGCCACTTGAATCGACAGCGGGAGACCTTTGCCGCCCATTTGCCCATTGCCCTGATTTTTTTAGTGCCCAGTTTTGCCATCGATTACTTTGTCCAGCGGGCCCCCGACTTTTTCGACTGGCGCTCGGGCTTCTTCCATCTGGCTGAGAGTCCAGAGACGATCGAGCAGACTGCCCAGGACTTGCTGGATAAGGATTATCAAGATTATCTGGCACTCGCTCCAGAGCAACGGACGAAGCAGATTTTGGACATCAAAAAAACAATCCTCCAGCTTGACCCGTCAGAGTGCGAACAAAAATCGAACCTATTGCGCGAGCAAGGGCGACTGTTTGAGAGCGGTGGGAATTTTAGTCAGGCACTAGAGTGTTACGATCGGGCTTTAGCAGTCAATCCTGAAAACTATAAGACTTGGAACAATAAAGGTATTCTACTTGGGGAACTAAAACAATATGAAGAGGCGCTTGAAAGTTACGATCGGGCGTTGGAAATTCAGCCAGCCTCTCACTTTTGTTGGGAACAACGAGGTAATATACTCTATCAGTT
>JGI12316J15310_10000488_pt5 | contig 18272 bp, 20 predicted proteins | sample MarCyaLeptolynsp_FD_15310 | JGI IMG/M metagenome (IMG submission 15310)
GTGGTAAGCGCGTCACGCACCGGTTCGATGATCTCCTCGGCCCGCGATGTCGGAACGACGCCGTTGCCGCTGCGCACAAACAATTTGTCGTCCATCTGCTTGCGCAGCCGGCCGAGTGCATTGGAAAGCGCCGGCTGGCTCATATCCAGGTTTTCCGCCGCGCGGGAGATATTGCCGCTCGAATAAATCGCCTCGAACACTAGCAACAGATTGAGGTCCAGGTCTCGCATGTTCATGATTCAGATGACCTCGTCGTAGCCAAGCTTTCAGTGACGGTTTCGCACAGTTAGTTCGATTTCAAAAAAGCGCAAAGAAAAATCACATTGCCGGATGGTGACGGGCGGTTCGGTGCACAAAACGATATGGTCGAACCCGATGCGGACTGTGCCGCCGCCGGCGGCGGGGTCACGGTGACGGTCTCGGGACCGGCCAGGCCGTCAATCAGGATCAACCCGGTAACGAACGGGACTGGGCCGTAACGATCAACCCTGGCGTCACCGTCCAGGATATCGTGAATATTGCCGCAGGTGTCCGCTTCGAAAGCGCCAACGGATCGTCGGACAATTGAGGGACAGTGAGAGTCACCAGGGATCCGGTTCTCTCTGCCGGGCGCGGCCGCGAAGCACTCCAATTCACGTTGCCCGCGCAGACGGAGATCCGCCGTCCCGACGCGCTTACACATCCTCCATCAAATCCGCGATCAGCGGCGGCAGCCAGTCCCAGGTCGCGGTCGCCGTATCGTTGGTGATCAGGCAGACCGGCCTTGTGAATTCCGGGGCCTTGGCGAGGCGAAAAAGTGTGCCGTCGGCAATTTGGCCGGTGACCATGCTTTCCGGCAGATAGGCGGTGCCGCCATGGTCGAGAATGTGTTGCAACGCCCAGACGGCGCTGCCGTAGCTGATGTCGGCAGTGCCCGCATCGGCATAGGCCTCGGCGTGCCGGCGGCCGAATTCGGCACCGCCGTCGACATAGATATAGTGCGGATCGAACCGCAGCGGGCTCGCCGGGTCGGTGGAGACCAGCACCAGGGTCTCCTCCGGCAAGCGATAAAGCGTCTGGTTCTCGCGCGTCGCCGGCTGGAACGTCAACGCGACCTCGACCACGCCGGCATCGAGCCATTGTTCCATCTCCGCATGGCTGCCGGGCCAGGCTGACAAAGCGATCGAGGGATGGTTCGCCCGGATCGAATCGAAAAACCGGCGCCCGAGCCCGGGCCACAGATCGACATGGCAGCCGACATTGCAAAGCGCGTCGGTGCCTTCGGGCAGGGCGGTTTCCTGCCGCGCCTGGCGCCAGAGTTCGGTCATCACCTCGGCATAGCGCACGAGCTTGAGACCCGACGCTGTCAGCGTCGCACCGGATTTTCGGCGGACAAGCAATGTCTGGCCGAGATCGTCCTCGAGCGCCTTCAATCGCGCCGTCACCGTCGATTGGGTGACATTGAGCTCTTCGGATGCCCTGACCAGACTGCCGGTGCGCACGATGGTCAGAAGCGTTTGCAAGGCGACAAGGCTCATGGGACATCCGATAATTCAATATTTCCGAATATTATATGCGGAACAATTCGTTTTTCAAATAGGAGGAAATCTGCGACATTCTGGCCATTCGAGAGGAAACGCGTCCCGCACATCGAGCGTCGGAACGGCGCATGACAAACCGGAGGGTGCCGCCATGTTTCAATCCCATTGCAACCGTCACGGAACAGTGGCCCGCGAAGATTATATCAGCGCCATGCGCGGCGTCGCCTCAAGCGTGACCGTGGTCACGACCGACGGGCCGGCCGGTCGCCACGGCGCCACGGTCTCGGCCTTTTCCTCCGTCTCGGCCGACCCGCCGACCATGCTTGTGTGCCTGCGCGGCGACAGCCGTATTGCCGATGCCGTCGCAAAGAACGGCGCTTTCTGCATCAATGTTCTTCCCAGGTCGCAGGATGCGGTTGCCGACCGTTTTGCCGGACGCCACGACGCTACGGTGTCTGACCGGTTCGAAGGCATTGATTGCCACAGCGCTTCCGGCACCGGTCCAGTCCTGAAGGATGCGACTGCGTTTTCCTGCCGGACCGAACAGACCGTCGCATCGGGCAGCCATAGCATCGTTATCGGCCATGTGGTCCGCATCGAAACCGGCGCATCGGATCCGCTCGCCTATCTCGACGGCGCCTATCACCGCGTCGCGCCGCACAATGCCGTACCGTTTACCCCTCGTACGGACGCCGCCTGAGAAATCCATGTCCGACATTCAGTCTTATCAAATGCTGATCGACGGTGCCTGGTCCGATGCCTCGGACGGACGAACCTTCGACAGTGTCAACCCGGCGACCGGCGCGGTCTGGTCACGGGTTCCCGAAGCCACCGCCGACGATGTCGACCGGGCCGTGCGCGCTGCCGACCGCGCCTTCAACGAGGGGCTGTGGGCGACGATGAGCCCGACCGCGCGCGGCCATTGCCTGCGCCGGCTTGCCGATCTGCTGGCCGAGAAGTCGGAAGATCTCGGCCGGATCGAAACCATCGATACCGGCAAGATGTTCAAGGAAACCCGCTGGCAGGCGAAATACATTTCCGAATTCTTTCACTTCTATGCGGGCTGTGCCGACAAGATCAACGGCGAAACCCTGCCGATCGACAAGCCGGACCTGTTCGTGTTCACCAACCGCGAGCCGCTCGGCGTGATTGCCGCGGTGGTGCCGTGGAATTCGCAATTGTTCCTGAGCGCGGTAAAGATCGGACCTGCGCTCGCCGCCGGCAACACGATCGTCCTGAAAGCGTCGGAACATGCTTCCGCGGCGATGCTGGACTTCGGCAGGCTGATCGACGAGGCGGGAATTCCGCCGGGTGTCGTCAACATCGTCACGGGGCACGGCGACCCTTGCGGCAAGGCCCTGACCTCGCATCCGCTGGTGGCGCGGATCTCGTTTACCGGCGGGCCGACCGCGGCCCAGCACGTGCTGCACAATTCGGCCAACAATTTTGCCCAGGTGTCCCTGGAACTGGGCGGCAAGTCGCCGTTCATCGTTTTCGATGACGCCAATCTGGAAAGCGCGGTCAACGGATCGATCTCCGGTATCTTCGGGGCCAGCGGCCAGAGCTGCGTTGCCGGCTCGCGGCTCTATCTGCAGGAGGGCATTGCCGACGCGTTCCTGGACCGCATGACGGCGGCGGCAAACAAGATCCTGATCGGCGATCCGCTTGCGGAAGAAACCGAAATGGGGCCGATCTGCACGCCCGGCCAGATGCAGACGATCGAAACCGAGGTCGCGCATGCCCGGACCGAGGGCGGCGAGGTGCTGTGCGGCGGCAAACGTCCGCAAGGCCTTGCCGGGCAGTTCTATGAACCGACCATCATCGCCTGCCCGCGCCAGGATCTGCGCATCGTCGATACGGAATTGTTCGGCCCGGTCCTCAGCGTGCTGCGGTTCCGGGACGAGGCCGAAGTGGTGCGACTTGCAAACGACACCAAACACGGACTTGCCGCGGGCATCTTTACCCGCGACAGCGCCCGGTCGCTGCGCATGGCAAGGGCAATCAAGGCGGGGATCGTCTGGGTCAACACCTACCGGGCGATCTCGCCGATTGCAGAATTCGGCGGCATGAAGGGCTCGGGCTACGGTCGTGAAAGCGGGATGCAGGCGATCCACGACTATACCCGTCCGAAGACGGTCTGGATGAACACGTCCGACGAACCGCTCGGCAGCCAGTTCGTGGCGCGCTGAGGGAGCGATTTTGAATACGGCAGGAACTGCGAGGGCATGACAATGAAATTCCAACTGGCGATCAATCTGGAACGCATGGACGAGTCCATGGACATGGATGCCGTGCAGCGGCACACGCTGGAAATGGTGCAGATGGCCGATCGTGGCGGCTTCAACATCGTCTGGGCCGCCGAACACCATGCGCTGGAAATGACGATTGCGCCGAATCCGTTCCAGATCCTGACCTGGTGGGCGGGCGAGACCGACCGGATCCGGCTTGGAACCGCGGTTGCCGTCGCGCCGTACTGGAACCCGATCAAGCTGGCGGGCGAGGCCGCCTTTACCGACCTGATCAGCGGCGGACGGCTTGAATTCGGCATCGGCTCGGGCGCCTATCAACGCGAATTCGACAGGATGGCGCCCGGGCTCAAACAGTCCGATGCCTGGCGCTACATGCATGAAATGATGCCCGCGGTGAAGGCGCTGTGGGAAGGCGATTACGAGCACAACGGCGAATTCTGGTCGTTCCCGACCGCCACTTCGGTACCGAAGCCCGTGCAGAAACCGCATCCGCCGATCTGGGTCGCGGCGCGGGCTCCGATCACCTTCAACTACGCGGTGGAACACGGTTACAACATCATGTCGTGGCCGCTGACCCGGTCGATGGACGAAGTGGTGCTCTACAAACAACGGTTCGACGAGGCGCTCGCCGCGCATCCGGGCGGCAAGCGGCCGATCCTGTCGATGATGCGCCACACGGCTTTGTATGACAGCGCCGAAGGCCGCGATACCGCAATCCGGGCAGTACAGACGCAACTTGGCCAGTTCGAAAACCTGTTCAAGAATCTCGGCGATGTCACCAACGGCTTTCCGAAACAGGTTCCGTTCGGCGATCTGGAAAACCGGGCGGAATATGATCCCGGCATGCTGGAACAGAATCTGATGTTCGGTTCCCCGGACGAGGTGATTGCCAAGCTGAAACTTTATCAGGATCTTGGCGTCGACGAATTTATCTACTATGCCAGCCTCGGCCTCGGCCACAAGGAACAGAAACACTCGCTCGATCTGTTCTGCCGGGAGGTGATGCCGGCTTTCGCCTGATTGTCGCCACGTCTTCGGGCCTTCGTGAATCGATAGGCGTTTGCGCGGGTGAAATTTTTTTCGCCCGACCGGTGCGCCCTCCCATGCTCTTGTATAAAGTTCCGGCATCGCGGCCGGATATCGGCCGTCGACCCCGCGCGACACATTTTCTGGAGACATATCGACATGACGAAAACGGCACTAGTAACCGGCGCCGGGTCCGGGATCGGGCGCGCTTCGGCGCTTGCCCTTGCACAAGCCGGATATCGGGTCGCCCTGGTCGGGCGGCGCATGGAAACCCTTGAGGAGACGATCTCGCTCGGCAATGGCGGGCTGGAAGCCTTTGCCTGCGATGTCACCGACGCGAAGGCGGTTGAAAAACTGTTTTCCGACGTCGAACAGGCCTTCGGCCGTCTCGACGTCGTCTTCAACAATGCCGGCACCAATGTCGGTGCGATCAATTTCGGTGACCTGACCCTTGATGAGTGGCGCGGCGTCATCGACGTCAACCTGAACGGCGCCTTCCTCGTGGCCCATGGCGCCTACAATCTGATGCGCCGGCAAAGTCCGCAGGGTGGCCGCATCATCAACAACGGTTCCATATCCGCGCATGCGCCACGGCCGGGTTCGGCACCCTACACCACCTCCAAACACGCGATTACCGGCCTGACCCGGTCGATTTCGCTCGACGGCCGGGAATTCGATATTGCCTGCGGTCAGATCGATATCGGCAATACCGCTTCCGACATGACCAAACGCATGTCCGGCGGTGTGCCCCAGGCCGACGGATCGATCCGCACCGAGCCGACCATGGACGTGGCCAACGTGGCCCGTACGCTGGTTCTGATGGCCGACATGCCACCCGACGCCAACGTTCAGTTCGTGACGGTGATGGCGACCAAGATGCCGTTTGTCGGGCGCGGCTGACCCTCCACTCCAGCCCTTTGGACGATTGCCATGGATCCCAAAATCAGAAAAACCCTCCTCCACGTCGAAACCACCCTGATCGAAGGCGGCAAGGCGGCGCCGCAGCCGCTGAAGCTGATCGCGGTCGCCGCGGTCGTCGAAAATCCGTGGGCCGGGCGCGGCTTCGTGGAGGATCTGAAACCGGAGATCCAGGCGATCGCACCGCCGCTCGGCGCGCTTTTGACCGACATGATCGTCGAAGCGGCCGGGTCCGGCGATGCGATTGAAGGATATGGCAAGTCGGCAATTGTCGGTCTCAACGGCGAGATCGAACATGGTTCGGCTCTGATCCATACCCTGCGGTTCGGCAATTATTACCGCGAGGCGGTGGGGGCCAAATCCTACCTGTCGTTCTGCAACACCCGTGCCGGCGCCAATGCGCCGGTGATGATATCGTTGATGGACAAGAACGATGCCGGCCGGCGCTCCCATTACCTGACGATCCAGTTCGCCATTCCCGATGCGCCGAACGAGGATGAAATCGTGCTGGCACTGGGCGCATCCATTGGCGGACGCCCGCATCACCGTATCGGCGATCGCTACCAGGACCTGAAGGATCTCGGCCACGATGTGGACAATCCGGCAGCCGTCTGAGAACGGTCGCTTGGTAATCTTCCGGAGACTTTAAACGAGCCGCGTCAGGCGACACCCCGGCGCGGAAAGAAACAGCGCATTTCGTTGCTGTGGTTCTGTGTCGTGATATCGATGGAACCGTTGCATTCGCGCATCAATTCGTTGATCAGAATGATGCTGCCGGCCTTTTCCCGCATAACCGATCCGGTCTCCGGGGAATTCGCCTGGTCCGGACACAGGGCCTTTGTCCAGTGGCCGTCGGGGCAGGTGTCGCAGACCGAAATGCAGATCTCTCCGTCGCGGATCGACAGGGCGATATCGATTCTGGTGTTCTCAGATGTGTTGCGGATCGTGTTGCGCAGGATCACGCAGAATACATCGCGCACGGAGCCGGCATTAGCGGTGAGCGTCAGAGGCAGGTCCGGGCGCCGATAGTTCAATGTTTGCCCGCGTGCTTCCGCGTCGGTCCGGTAATCGCGGACGACCTGTTCGAGCAAGTGGGTAATATCGACATTTGCCGGCTCTTTTTCTTCGGGTTGCTGGCTGGCTTCCAACTGCCGGATCGTGTCGAGCATTTCGGCACGCAGATGATCGGAGACCTGTACAGCGGATTGCAGCAGCGCTTTGGGGGTCTCCTGGTCGTTGTTGTCGAGTCCCTCCAGCGCAAGGCTGGCCCCGCCATGGATCTTGTTCAGTTCGCCGAGCAGGCCTCGAACCCACGGCAGAACCTGGTCGATGCTGCGCGTTCCCGATTTTCGGGTGCCGGAGGTTCGAACCGAAGATTTTTGCACTCCGGACTTGCGCAATCGCGCCAGGTCGCGCGACGCCGCCTTTCGATCCCTGCTGCGCGCAGCTTCCAGGGCTTCGCCGACAGCCTTCTCCAGACCATTGCCGTCCAGTCCCCGGCGTGGAAGGAATTTCAGGAGCCCGGTGCTTGCCTGCAGGCCTTGCGAGGCGCCTGTCGTACGGCGTTTTCCGGAAGGCGCGGACGTGGCAGACACGATCACGATCGATGCGCAGGACGGCTTGCGGCCGGCCATATCCCTGATCAGGGCCATGGCACTGCCGGAGAGCAGCCGGTCGTCCAGAAGCAGCAGGTCGTAGGGGGCATGGCTGATGGTTGCCCGTGCTTCGGCAATCGATTTGACCGTCGCCACGCTGGCATCATACAGGGTCAGTTCAGCAAGAGCCTGACAGACCGCTGCGGCATTGTCGGCGTCGCGACTGGCGACCAACACGGACAGAGTCCGGTCGGTTCGGGCTGCCGTCCGCGTCGGCTTGTCCGCCTGCGGCGCTTGTGTCTGTTCGCTGCGCCCGGAAAATCCGTTTCGGAAGGTGTCGAGTTCTATGATTTTCCGAGACATTGGAAAACTCCGGGTCGTTATCGCGTTTGAAGGTCGCCGGCGGGACGGGAATTCCGGCGCGTCAAGATTTTGGAGACAAAAGTAAACAAATGGTTAACGCGCCCTTCTGCCGCCCTGTTTTGCACATAGTTCCACAAGCTGCGTGCTCTGACTTCCACGCCGCGACCCGGACTGGCCAGGCTCCCGTAAACCCCTGAATCCAATGGCTTCTCATTCCAAAACGAGCCAAATCGGGCCAGGTCGGGAGTGCAAGTGCTGGAGGAGATTGGCGAGTGGTGCACGGCGTGACGGTTGGTTTGACCTCAATGACGTCAAGGGAATGCCGCGATCGTGTTGAAAATCGGGCAAACCCGGCCAATTGTTGCCGTCATCCCGGTAAAGTTGCGGAAAGTTTGTGGATAATTGCCGCTATTGCCCCGCTGCAATCGGGTCCGAACACATGTCGTGCGTCGCCGGGCGACGCACCGGCGCCTGCCCGAATCACCTTTGACGTGACAACGCCAGCAGGGACGCCATCCCGGTTTTTGAGATATCCGTCGCGGCATCCGGCCGGGGCGCAGAGGCGGTCAGTGCCCCGCGGCCAGGGCGCCGGGGCGCCGCGGATCGGCGGCACCGTGCAAACGGTCTCCCTCGACCAGGATCGACTGGGTCGACCCCATGACCGACTTTTCATTGATCGCGTGGCCACGCTGTTCCAGAAGCCTGATCGTGTCGGCACTCAGCCCGTTTTCAATGCGAATTTCATCCGGCAACCATTGATGGTGGATGCGGATGGCATTGGTGGCTTCGGCAATGTTCATGCCGTGGTCGATCACGTTCATCAGGATCTGCAGCACAGTCGTGATGATGCGGCTGCCGCCGGGCGACCCGGTTGCCAGCAGGAATTTGCCGTCCTTGAACACCAGGGTCGGACTCATCGACGAAAGCGGCCGCTTGCCGGCTTCCACCGCGTTTGCCGCGCCGCCCAAGAGTCCATAGGCATTGGCCACGCCTGCTTTGGCGGAGAAGTCGTCAAGCTCATTGTTCAACAGGATGCCGGTGCCGGTGGCGATGCGGCGCACGCCATAGGAAAAGTTCAGTGTGTAAGTGTTGGAGACCGCATTGCCGTCCTTGTCGACGACGGAAAAGTGTGTGGTCTCGTTGCCTTCGTAGGGTGCGGGGTCGCCGGGTTTGATCTCGGACGCGGGCGTTGTCCGGTTCACAGAGATCTGCGCGCGCAGGTCAGCCGCATAATCCTTCGACGTCAGGCCTTCTGCCGGAACCTTGACGAAATCCGGGTCGCCGAGAAACTGGCTGCGGTCGGCATAGGCGCGCTTCATCGCCTCGGCCATCAGATGGATCGTGTCGGCTGAATTGTGGCCGAGATAGTCCAACGGATACCCTTCCAGGATGTTCAGGATCTGCACGATATGAATACCGCCGGACGAGGGCGGTGGCATGGAATGGATCTCGTGGCCGCGATAGGTGCCCTTGACCGGTTCGCGCTCGACAGGTTTGTAATCAGCCAGATCGGCCGGCGTCATGGCGCCGCCGATTTCGGTGACCCGGTCGGCGATCGCCTTGGCAATCGGGCCGGAATAAAAGGCATCGGGGCCGTTTTGCGCGATGGCTTTCAGGGATTCGGCCAATTCCGGCTGTTTCAGAACATCGCCGGGCTGATAGAGGCTGCCGTCGGCGCGAAAGAAAATTTTGGCCGCATCCGGGTCGGCCTTCAGCCGTTTTTCATAGGTCGCAAGCGAGTAGGCAAGGTCGACCGAAACCGGAAATCCGTCTTCGGCAAGGCGGATTGCCGGCGCGATCAGATCGGCCAGGGACAGGGTGCCGCTGCCGTATTTGCCATGGGCATGGGCAAGGCCGGCTACGGTACCGGGGACGCCGACCGCGAGGCCGGAATAACGGGATTTGTCGCTGTCCGCATTGCCGTCGGCATCAAGAAACATGTCGCGGGTGGCCGCGGCCGGCGCCCGCTCGCGATAGTCGACGGCGACGGTCCGGTTCTCCGCCGCCTGGTGCACCATCATGAAACCGCCGCCGCCGAGATTGCCGGCGCGGGGCAGGGTGACGGCGAGCGCGAACCCGACAGCCACAGCCGCGTCGACCGCATTGCCACCCTGTTCCAGAATCGATACGCCCACCCGGGTCGCAAGAGCTTCCTGGCTGGAAACCATGCCATTGTCGACGATGACAGGGTGAAATCGGTCCTTGCCGGAAAGGATCGGGGGCGTTTGGGCCTGGGCGCCCGCAAGTGTCAGGCCCAGGAGCAGGGTCGCAAGACCGGTCGTTCGAAGCAATTTCATGGTTACTCTCCTCGTGCCAAGCCCTCACCACGGACCAGCTTACAGATTGTTGATTTCGGATGGGAGAGTGTTTCTGTCGAAACCGCGAACAATCTTCATCGGGCCATCCCATTGGTGTGGGCCGACCCGGACGCCTGCAGGAGCAGCAGACAAAAAAAGGGAGCCAGGCGGCTCCCAGGAATTTGTGCTGTTTGGAGTATTCGGAACAAAACTCTCAAGATGGATCGGTCGGTGCTTTACCGGGTCGGTCGCGTTTGAAAGCTCCGAATTTCGTAAAGGTTTTATGCACCATTGTTATGGTTAATGACAAGTAAAGCTTGAAAACAAGGTAAACGGCGCCATTTCATGTTGCGTTGCGGTAAATTCGCGGTTCCGTTTTGCCGCAATCCGGGGTATGGGATGCCGCAACAATTTTGCAGCGGAGTGTATGACGGACTCTGGGGCGATGCAACGCGAAACGCCATTGGCGGTTTTGCGCGGGTTTGCCGGCCAAATGTCATACCGCGTGCCTGCTGCATGCACTATCTACCGGAATATGATTCCCTGGAAACCGGCCCCGAACCATCCCGTCGGGGTATCGGCCTCTGTTGAAGATCGGACGTCCTATGACCATGCGCAATATCGCGATTATCGCTCACGTCGACCACGGCAAGACCACGCTCGTCGACAAGCTCCTGCAACAATCGGGCACGTTCCGGGACAATCAGAAAGTCGCCGAGCGGGCCATGGATTCCAACGATCTGGAGCGCGAACGCGGGATCACAATCCTGGCCAAGGTGACGTCGCTGGAATGGAAGGGCGCGCGCATCAATATCGTCGACACGCCCGGCCATGCGGATTTCGGCGGCGAGGTCGAGCGGATCCTCTCCATGGTCGACGGCGTTATCCTCCTGGTGGACGCCGCCGAAGGTCCGATGCCGCAGACCAAGTTCGTGCTTGGCAAGGCGCTAGGCCTCGGCCTGCGGCCGATCGTTGCGATCAACAAGATCGACAAGCCGGAAAGCCGGGCCGACGAGGTTCTGGACGAAGCGTTCGATCTGTTTGCCGCGCTGGACGCCAATGAAGACCAACTCGACTTCCCGACACTCTACGGTTCGGCCAAGGAAGGCTGGATGGCCGCCGATCCCGACGGACCGAAAGACGACATGGCGCCGCTGTTCGACCTGGTGCTGGAGCATGTACCGGAACCGGCGACGGAACCGGGACCGTTTCGGATGCTGGTCACGACGATCGGATCCGATCCGTTCCTCGGCCCGATCCTGACCGGGCGCATCACTTCCGGCACGATCAAGCCGAACCAGACCGTGCGCTCCCTGTCGCGCGACGGCAACGTGGTGGAAAACGGGCGGGTGACCCGGGTTCTGACCTTCCGCGGCCTTGACCGGCAACCGGCCGACGAGGCGGTGGCGGGCGATATCGTCTCGCTTGCCGGCCTGCAGAAATCGACCGTTGCCGACACGATCTGCGATCCGGCTGTGGACATCCCGATCCCGGCGCAACCGATCGATCCGCCGACCCTGTCGATGACCTTCCTGGTCAACGATTCGCCGCTTTCCGGCCAGGAAGGCAAGAAGGTGCAAAGCCGCGTCATCCGCGAGCGCCTGATGAAGGAGGCCGAAGGCAATGTGGCGCTGCAGATTGCCGACAGCGCCGGCAAGGACGCGTTTGAGGTGTCCGGCCGCGGAGAATTGCAGCTCGCCGTTTTGATCGAGACCATGCGCCGCGAGGATTTCGAGCTCGGCGTGTCGCGGCCGCGGGTGGTGTTTCAGACCGATCCGCAGACCGGCGCCCGGCTGGAACCGATCGAGGAGGTCCAGATCGACGTGGATGATGAATTCTCCGGCGTCGTTGTGCAGAAGCTGTCCGAGCGCAAGGGCAGCCTTTTGGAAATGCGCCCATCCGGTGGCGGCAAGCAGCGTCTCACCCTGCATGTGCCGACGCGCGGCCTGATCGGTTATCTCGGCGAATTGATGACCGACACCAGGGGCACGGCGGTGATGAACCGGGTCTTTCATGAATATGCCGCCTATCGCGGCGACATCCAGAGCCGGCATACGGGCGTGCTGATATCCAACAATGACGGTGACGCGGTCGCATTCGCCCTGTTCAATCTGGAAGATCGCGGGCCGATGATGATCGAGCCGGGAACGCGGGTCTATCAGGGCATGATCGTCGGCGAGCACACACGCGGCAACGACCTGGAAGTCAATGTGATCAAGGGCAAGCAGTTGACCAACATGCGGGCCTCGGGCAAGGATGAGGCCGTTCGCCTGACCACGCCGATCAAGATGTCGCTGGAAAAGGCGCTCTCCTACATCTCCGAGGATGAACTCGTCGAGGTCACGCCGAAATCGATCCGGTTGCGCAAGGCCTATCTCGATCCCAACGATCGCAAGAAGGCGGAGCGCAAGAAGCTCGCGGGCGCGGCCTGAGACGGTTTTCGATGATATAACAGACTGAAAATGGCGTCCGCACGGACGCCATTTTCATGTTCGACCCGGGATTTGCGATGTTAATCTATTTTTAAGATTTGCGACTTTGTGACTTTCGCATGACGACGGACTCGTTTTATGCTGACGGCATGACGATCACTTCGACCGACATCCGTCTTGCGACCGCCGCCGATGCCGCCGATATCACACGCGTGCACGATCTGGCCTGGCGCAATGCCTATCGCGGCATCATTCCCGGTCTCGCCCTGGAAAAAATGATCTCCCGGCGCGGTGAGCAATGGTGGGAACGCAATATCCGCCGCGGCGGCGCCGTGTTCGTGCTTGAAGTGTGCGGTGTGGTTGCCGGCTATGTTTCGGTCGGCCGTTCACGGATGAAGCGCCTGTCCTATTCCGGCGAAATCTTCGAGCTCTATGTGCATCCGGACTATCAGGGGCTTGGGTTCGGCAAGAAATTGCTGGAGGCCGGCAAAGCCATTCTCAGGCGCAACAATCTCAACGAGATCGCGGTTCGTGTTCTGTCGGACAATGAGCGCGCCGGAGCGTTTTACGGCTCCTGCGGCGGACGGCTGGTGGCGCGGTCGCACGAAACCGTTGATCAGTCGAAACTCGGCGTCTCGGTCTATGCCTGGATGGCGGACCAGTAGCCGTCGCTCCACGCTTCCATCAGACAGTCTTACTCACTGGACGGCCGTGTCCCAAAAACCGGTTTCATCGGCTCCCGGGCGGCCATACAGAGCCGCATCCCGGTTGCAATCGAAGGATCTCGCCTTCGTATCGGCGATTTCACGGGCCAGCTGGTTTGCATTCTTGCGGGCGCGCGCGTCGATGTAGGCGACGTGACAGACACCGTTGGGCCCAAGCGTGGTGACAATCAGAACCTGACCCGGTTTCTTGCCTTCGCGATCGAGGAAAAACCGCAGGATCGTGGCGAATGGAACACGTTTGCCGCCCTTTGATTCATAGCGCCATTCCAGCGTTTCATTGATGTGGTTGAAGTAGATCGGCGTGAAACGGAACGCTTTTTCTTCATCGCCGTTTTCGCCATAGGACACGAAGAAACGCAGATCGGATTCGGCAACGATAACCGGGATGTTCTCAAAACCCGGACACTTCCAGGTCGCGCCCATTTCGTGCTCTGAGAGTTTCTGGCAGGCGTCGATCCTGATCTTGGTGTAGGCGCTTTCGATCGGGCCGGCGCTGGCGGTGCCGATGCTCAACGCCACCGTCAGGAAAACCATCGCCTTAAAGATCCTGGCCGCGAGTGTCATGTGTCGGTCTCTCCATCGTGCCTTCGCAATCGGGGTGCACCATAGCTTAAAGCGGTTTGCGTTTAATATGACACATTTGACCGAAGCCTGGTCGCCGAAAGTATATGTTGCAGTGCAGCAAAAATCCGATAAAGTCCGCAAAACCTCCAATCGGGATGAAAATCATGCGCCTTGATGCCGTCGCAATCGGCGACAATCCGCCGGAAGATGTCAATGTGGTCATTGAAGTTCCAGTCGGAGGCGAGCCGATCAAATATGAAATGGACAAGGCGGCGGGCGCGATGTTCGTCGACCGGTTCCTGTATACATCCATGCGCTATCCCGGCAATTACGGGTTCGTGCCGCATACGCTTTCCGACGACGGCGATCCGATCGATGTGATTGTTGCAAACCAGCGGGCTGTCATTCCCGGAGCGGTCATGAATTGCCGCCCGATCGGCGTCCTGATCATGGAAGATGAAGCCGGGCAGGACGAAAAGGTTCTGGCGGTGCCGTCAACCCGGCTGACGCGGCGCTACGAAACCGTCATGACCCATTCGGATCTGCCGGCGATCACACTGCAGCAGATCGAGCATTTCTTCGAGCACTACAAGGATCTGGAAACCGGCAAATGGGTCAAGCTGGTGGGATGGCGCGGACCGGATGAAGCCAAATCCCTGATCCTGGATGCCATCCGCAACGCCGCGGAAAATGCCGACTAATCAGGCTTCCTGACGGCCAGATACGCCGCGGCGAGAGCCAGCAGGCTCAGGAACGCCGACGCCACCGCGTTCCAGCCGGCAAAGGACAGGCCGAGCAACCGCCAGGATGCCCAGGTGCAGGATACCAGCCGGGTCGATTTCAGTTGCGACATGAGGTCGTTGGCGTCGGCCAGGTTGGACGAACCGCCGCCGCAATCGGACGGACCCGGCCAGAATTCCCATTCCGCGCCCGCCTGGTAGACGCCGAGACCGGCGCCGTAGGCCATCGTTCCCGCGGCGACGACCAGCAGGCCGGCGCACAGCATTTTCGGCCAGCGCAGGAACAGGCCGACAAGGGCGACGGCCGTCAGCGGCAGGGCGATGTAATAGGGATTGCGCTGTTCAAGGCAGAGGGCGCAGGGCACGTAACCGCCGATGATCTGAAAGCCCCAGGCCGTCGCGATCGTGGCGCCGCCGACAATCATGAACAGGAGGGCGGGTTGTATCGGTGAGCGGTTTGACAATCCGAATGCCATTCGCGATTGATCCTGTTCTACATCACATATTTCAGGACGACAAAGCCGCCGACCAGCGAGATCACGAAGACGGTAAAAACAAGCCCCAGCCGGCGCTCGATAAAGGCCCGGATCGGCGGGCCGAGAAAGTATAAAAGCGCGGCGACGACAAAGAACCGCAAGCCTCGGGCGATGATGCTGGCGACGATGAAGATCGGCAGGGACAAACCGGTCGCGCCGCTGGCGATCGTGATGACCTTGAACGGAAATGGAGTGACGCCGGCGATGAAAACGATCCAGGCGCCCCATTCATTGTAGCGACCGGCGAACGAATCGAACTTGTCGGCATAGCCGTAGAATTGCAGGATCGGTTGCGCGACGGCGTCAAACAGCAAGGCGCCGATCGCATATCCGAGCACGCCTCCGAGCACCGATGTGATCGTGCACAGGAACGCGTACCACCAGGCCTTGACCCGGTCGGCGATGACCATCGGGATCAACAGCACGTCCGGCGGAATCGGAAAGACCGAGCTTTCGACAAATGACACCGAACCGAGCACGTAAGGTGCCTTCGGTCCGGCGGCCTGATTCATGGTCCAGTCGTATAATTTTCTCAACATGGGCGGCTGTTTATCCGGCCCGCGATTGGAAGTCCATCACGGTTTTTGCCGTGCGACGGTGCGGCGCGGAAAAATGCCGATTTATCAAATTGGTGCCCGGGCGATCGACAGCGCGGACCTTGCCGACCAGAGCGACGGGCGCGGATTGGATTGCACCTGACTATCCTTCCCGGCCGTCGATGCGGGTTGGTGCATTTCGACACCGAGGCTGAGGAGCAAAAGGGTGAGAGGGGCGAAAGTGCGCATCTTCAGCGTCATGTCCTGTCCTTTGCGAAACCGCGTTGCAAACAGCGTGCGTTTTGGTGCTGTTGGGAAAGGATTAACCATGTGGCGCTGACGCGAACCTGAACCCGGCGTTCATCTGGCGTTCATGTTGGTCGGAACGTGGGAAACGGGAAACCGGGGCGGCAATCGCCGGCCCCGGTTTATTGGTGTTATTCGGCCGCGGCGCGTTTCGGCAGGACCCAGTCCTTGCGCGGAAAATGGCAGGTATAGCCGTTGGGGAACCGTTCGAGATAGTCCTGATGTTCCGGTTCGGCTTCCCAGAAATCCCCCACCGGTTCCACTTCGGTCACGACCTTGCCCGGCCACAGGCCGGATGCGTTCACGTCGTCGATCGTGCCGAGCGCCTCCTGGCGTTGTGCTTCGTTCGTGTAGTAGATCGCCGAGCGATAGGATGCGCCGAGATCATTGCCCTGTCTGTTGAGGGTGGTCGGGTCATGAATCTGGAAAAACACTTCCAGGATGCCGCGATAGCTGACGATGTTGCTGTCAAAGAGGATTTCGATCCCCTCCGCATGAGACCCGTGATTGCGATAGGTCGCATTCGCCACGTCGCCGCCCGTATAACCGACGCGTGTTTCGGTCACTCCGGGAAGCTTGCGAATCAGATCCTGCATACCCCAGAAACAGCCGCCTGCAAGGACTGCGCGTTCGATGGTCATTTCGAGATCTCCTCAATCTGGTTGATATAGTCGCCGTATCCCTCGGCTTCCATGTCGTCGCGGTGAATGAAGCGGAGCGACGCCGAATTGATGCAATAGCGCAATCCGCCCCGGTCGGGCGGACCGTCGGGAAACACATGTCCAAGGTGGCTGTCGCCATGGGTCGAACGGACTTCGGTGCGGATCATGCCATGGGTCATGTCGTTCAGTTCCTTGACATGCTCGTCCACGATCGGCTTGGTGAAGCTCGGCCAGCCGCAGCCGGATTCGTATTTGTCGGAGGAGGCAAACAGCGGTTCGCCGGAAACGATGTCGACATAGAGTCCGGGTTCCTTGTTGTTGAGATGCTCGCCCGTGCCCGGACGCTCGGTCCCGCTTTGCTGGGTGACGTAAAACTGCTCCGCCGACAAGTCGGCGATCGCCTCTTTGGATTTGAAATATCTGGTCATGTGTCTTCCTTGCCCACGGCCGTTGCCGGCATCCCTGTCCGGCTGCTGTCTTCGATGCATCGAATAGACAGGCGTTACGCGACCCTATCCCGGAACCGTCCCGGCCCGCAAATCATCGCAGGTCATATATGGGACCGGGCGGGGGCTTCGGAAATATCGATGTGGGTACGATAGAGCGATCGTGATCGGCCCGCGGCAACCGGCGCAGCCGGGCGAACGTCGCACTTATCTTTGGAGGTGCCGGCGCTGAGCGCGACATTGCCGGTTGAGGAGCGGCGGACCAAATGCGACCTGCATGGGCCGGGCCGGGCCGGGACGCCTTCTCCCCCGGTCGGGACCAGCCCCTCAGGCGTTCTTGCGCTGGCGCTCGTAATAATAATTGGCCTTCTTGCCGAAGAACAGGCCGCGCAGGAAGCGGCGGGAGCGTTCGGAGCGGCGCAGGGGTTCGATGATCGAGCGGGCGAGACGGAAACCGGCGATCTTCACACGGTCATAGGCCGGATAACGTCCCGGTGCCGGTTGCGGCAGGCGCGCCTTTCGCAGCACGGCGTTGGCGAACATCAGCGTGTTGTTGTCCAGAATCTCGCGGGACTTCCAGGTGATCGCCATGGAGACCGCCGGCGCATCGCCGGTCCGGACCCAGTGCGGCCAGGTATAGGGCAGGAACAGGCCATCGCCGGGGGCGAAGTCGAACACTGTCGCCCGGTCCTCGAATTCCGGTCGGTAGGCGAGATTGCGGTGTTTGCCCGGATAGGTCTCCAGTTCGGCCTCCGACAGGAAGCTGCGGTCGCGATTGTCGAAGACATGCATGGCCTTCGGACCCTTGAGATGCACAAACAGGTTCTGCTCGTAATCGACGTGAAAGGGCGTGACAGAATTGGCCGAGGCAACGAAGATGAAACCCTGGATGTCGTCGATGCCGGCGCCCGCCAGATCGTTCGATCCCGTGGCTCTCGCGGCTTCGCTCAGGCATTGTTGCAAAAGAGCTTTGTAGGCGGGAACGGTTTCGACATGTTTGAGAACCATCCAGGCGCCGCAGGTCTCGATCTGACGAACCACCTCTTCCGGCGTCAGGTCGACGGCCTTGACCTTGTTCGGGTCCTGGTTCGGTTCCGCCTTGCCGCTGTTATATTCCACGCGGTCGCGATCGAGCTGGCGCGCAAGATCGGCCAGGGCGGTGAGCGTCAACAGCGGATTGTCGGCCAGCTCGTGTTTGAAGCGACGGGGCTCGGCCGGAAATCCGGGGGCCTGAACGTGCCCGCTGGCACCGGATCCGGCGATTGAGAAATCATCGTTGAAACGCATGTGAGTCAAGGTCTTGCCTCCATTCATGGTTTGCGCAGATAGGATTTTGCCGATGCGAGCAGACGTTTCG
>JGI12316J15310_10000030_pt26 | contig 18237 bp, 7 predicted proteins | sample MarCyaLeptolynsp_FD_15310 | JGI IMG/M metagenome (IMG submission 15310)
CTGGTAGTTGAGGATCGCTTGATAGTTTCCCGTTTCCTGTTCCCGCTTGAGCCACAGATCTAAGGTATTCCGACTGATGTGAAACATTCGGCTCACCGTTGTTTTGGACTCTCCTCGTTTGATGGCATCAATTGCTTTAGTGCGCAGGTCATAGCTGTAGGGAGCAGGCATATGCATTCCTTAGATTTCACTATATATGTCCTAACACAGATTCGTAGTGCTATACTAAACCGAACAGTATTGAGGTGGACCTTTCTGTCCAGACTCTCATTGTTCCCCCTAAAGACGACTGCGGGGCAACGCCCACTCGTCTGGCTAGAAAACACAAATCGTTACCGATCGCTAATTTCCTGGGGGAGACGGGGCCGGAGTGGGCGCTGATGGCGGTTCGTTCACTTTCTTGAGCGTAACGAAGACGTCGTAGCGGGTGGTGCGTTCGCCGCTGACGGCAGCGGTGACGCCGATAGAGCGAATGCCTGTGGTGAGGATTTTCTGGCCGGGGGGGAGCCGAATCATAGAAAGAATGTAGGCAGTGGCCCGGTCGAGGTCTAAGAAGAAGTGGCCGTTGTTGGGTTCGAGGTCGGCAGGTACGGTTTTGAGGAAGAGGTCGTTCTCGGCCAGGGTGTTTGCGGGTTGGGGTACCAGGGTATCGGCAATGGGAGCACCCAGGGTGAGGAAGGCGATGTTGCCGTCTAGCCAGCCCCGGGTAGCGGTGGGAATGCCGCGTTTGGATGTCCAGCTGACTGCGGGCTGGTTGCCGAGTTGCACTGGGTCAATTTCAAAGCTGTGGATGTCCTGCATGGCTTCATCTAGCTTCTCCAGGGCGGCTTCGGCGGCGCGTCGGTCGCTGACCTGAACCATAATGACCAGAGCGGCGGCAAAGGGATTGTTTTGTTCGGGTAGGGTTGGGATGAGTGCCAGAGCAAATTCTCCGGCCATCCAGGGGAGAAAATCGGTTGCCAAATCCATGCCCAGGGAGGATTGGATGTCATTTTCTAGACGCTTGGGTTGAATGGGCGTCAGGGGATTGGCGGTGGCTCCCTGGACGTAGTCTTGCCAGAGGCGCTGCAGATTACCGCCCGAGATCATCAGGGCTGTGTCTGCGGGGAAGCGGCGTTGCATATTCCTGGCTTTGTTTTCCACGATCAGGGTTTTTTCGCTGGTGGGCTTTAGCCAGGAGATGCCTTTGAATAATATGCCGTCTGGTTCCAGGCTGATGGTTGCGGCTAGGCCCTGGTTTTGCTGGCGCTGGGCTAGATTTCCGGGTGTCGCTGGGTTGGCGGAGTTGGCGGCGGCGAGGGTGGCGGCGGCAGGCACGTTGACGTAAATCCTGGCGAGGGGGCGATCGCTCTGAATTTGTCTGAGTGCTTCGATGTAACCGGGAGTTGCAGCCAGCGATGTCTTGTCTTGAAAGGCATCGATGGTTTGCTCGATGGCTCTGGGGTGGGTGGCAATGGCCAGAAAGCGGCGGCCCAGTATTGCGATTGAAAGGTTTTGCTGGGATAAGCCTTGAATTTCCTGGATGGTAATGTCTTTGTAGGTACGCTCAACCTGTTTTCTGGTTTGGCGTTGTTGAGGATTTGCCAGAAGCTCTCTGGCCCGATTGGGGTTGGCGATGGGCAGTACCATCACCAGGGGTTGCTGGTTAGTCAATCCAGGTTGGGAGGATTTTTCGTCGGGTGTCAGGGGAGCTGCATCCTGGGATTGGGGTAACAGGGCGAGCATCGCTTCTTCGCCGACCCAGGGTTGGATGTCTTGCTCGTAGGTGTAGCCGCTGTCCTCGAAGATGCGATCGCGCAATTTCTCCAGGTTCTGATTCAGGAATGCCCGCGTTTGAGGAGTGCCAAACTTCTGAAGTTTTTGCCATTGGGCCGGATCGGTGGAAATAGAAACCGAAATCAAAGATTCCTGAGGCAACAATTCAGCTCCAGAGGGAAGTTCTCCAGGTCTGGGTTTGCCACGCAGTATCGCCCAGGCAACAGCTCCTCCTACGATAAAAAGAACTGCTGCTCCAAGGGGTAGGAGCAAAGAAGGTTTTCTGGGTACAGGGGGGCTGTTTCGATCGGAATTAGACATGGACTGGGGTAGACACAGACAACTAAATGATATTGTTCGTGGTTCATGGCGAATAGTTCATGGTTCATTGAGTCCCAATCTTTACCCATGAAAACCCACCAATATTATTGCTCTTATTGTTCATGGTTCATGGCAAATTGTTCATCGCTCATTAAGTCCCAATCTTCATCCTTGAAAACACACCGAAGTTTTTATGTATTGTCTGTTAACAAGCAATGCAAATTCTCATTACCCATTACCCATTCACAATGAACCATCAACCATCAACAATGAACGATTAAAGATTAACCATTCCCGTTTGCCAATGTAGCAGAGTATTGGAATGCAATAAATCAATCAGTGGAGATTTTTGAGTGCATGGGTGAAACCTGCACGCTCAAAAATCTTCACTTGTTTGCTTGTTTACCCCTACCTTGCCATGTTTCTTGCGCAAATAGAAGTCTAGACACCACTTGGAAGGTTATTTTGAAAGACTTGCTCCGCAAGTCTTTCAAAATAACCCATTTTTCCGTTCTGGCACGAAGAAATGGGGGTTAGCGCCTCCGGAGGGGGCGCTAACCTTCCAAGTCGTGTCTAGAACGCTATGCAATTCTGAATTCTGAACGCTAGCGATTAGCCTGCTGATGCTTAACGCCTGACTCCTATCCTCGAATAGCCCTTGCATCAAGTTGTTGGGAAATGACCATCCTATGGGTATGACACATCTAAAATTGGGTAAATTCGTAGTTGGCACTTTAGTGCTGCCGAGGTCTATTCGAGTGGGGATTATAACTTTTTCGACAACCTAGCTCTATTGCACCAAATTCGCTATGTCAGTCCACTAGAAGTTTTCAAGGCTTTCAGCGCTTAATGTTCGCTGACGTCAGCAACACTCTTTCCTCCCTTCTGCTTCCCCTATTTCGATCTTTCTTCTGCCCTCTGCCCTCTGCCCTCTGCCTTCTGCCCTCTGCCCTCTACCTTCAAAACGCCACCTGTCCCTGAGCCCTCAGAAGCTTACGTTTGGAAGTATCAAGGGTATCAGGTCTGGCAGGAAAGTAGCCAACCGTTTCAATTTCCTGAGTGACATGGGTCAGAAAGAAATTCAAGAACGCACCCACCTGAGGCTTCTGGCGTACGATCGCCCTATCTGAGTAAAGGAAGAGAGGACGGGCAAATTTATACGTACCATTTTCAACATTTTCAGGACTGGGGGCGATCCCATCCAGGTGAAGAATTTTCAGCCTTTTCGCATTTTGTTGGTAGTAAGCATAGCCAACAAAGCCAATGGCAAAAGGGTTCGTGCTGACACCTTGTACTAGCACCTCATCATCGGAATTCGATTCAGTGTTCGGGGCCTGAAGCATTTTTGTTTTATCGCCATTGAGAACTTTATCGGCGAAAAAATCTAAGGTACCCGAATCAGCATCAGGGATAAAGCGTTGAATCGGCTCTTCTGGCCAATCTGGTTCCACATCAGACCATTTTTCAGCGACAAATACTTTGGCCAATTGGTTGAAGCGAGTATCTGCAAGAAAGTCATTCTCTGGATTCACAACCACAGCTAAGGCATCCGTGCCAATGCGGAATTCAAGTGGCGTGCGTCCAATTTCAGCACAGGCATCGATCTCTTTTTGCTTAATGGCACGACTCGCCTGGGAAATATCTGCCGTTCCCTCTTGGCAAAAGAATCTGAAACCAGCCCCCGAGCCAACACTTTCCAGTTTAATCACGCCGCTGTAACCGTTCTCGATAAACCGCTCGTACAGGACACTGGACAAGGGGAAAACAGTTGAACTCCCTGCAACGACCATGTTACCCCGCACATCAAGTGGATCGATTTCGGGTAAAGTGACTTGACCCACTGGAGCTGCTGTTTTCTGGGTCTCTGTAGCATTGTCATTCTGTGCTGGTGCATCAGAGGGCCGGACTTCCACAAACGACTGTTTGGGATCGATTGTTTCAGCCGCTTCTTCAGAAGGCGACGGATCTGCAGGAGGTGCATCTGGGGCGTTGCAGGAAATGAGGCTGAAGGCAATCCATAGTAAAGTCAATACCTGCCATCGATACATTGCACGGTACTCCAGAGTTTGGTTTCTTAGCTGACGTTCGTTAAAAGGTAACTTCTGTTTTAAGGTATGTCGGAACGGTTCATCATTCGTCCTAAGATTGGGTGACCGTTAGTGCTGAGACTATCTGTGACAGAAAGGTTAGAGCGAATATCGGTTTGGACAAGCTGTACTGCTCGCTGTCGTTCTTCAATGAACCGATTCATCTCCAGAGCAAATTTGGGGTATCGCTGGATCAGATCGATGACGAATTCGTAGCTAATGGTAATGGCTTGGAGATCGGTCAGTGACGTGACGGTGACAAGACTAGGGACATCTTGCCAGATCACCAGTTCGCCAAACAGTTCGCCCCCAGAGAGGCGAGCGATCTCGCAGTCGCGGCCATGACTATCATTAACTGATAACTTAACGCTGCCTGCTTGAATCACGAACAAGACTCGATCGAACTCGCCTGCTTGAATAATTCGTTCGCCTTCACCATAGTGAGTCAGGTGAGCAACCTGCGACAGGTCATCGATGGTCTGACGGGAGAGGGAACGGAAGTAGGGACGCGATCGCAAAAATTCGGCCACATCTGGTAGCAGATCGGCTTCTTTGTTGCTACGGTCTACCCGCTGAAGCATACGGATGGGATGAGAGATCGCTAAACCATGCCGCTTGGCAGTATAGTACAACCGATGTTTGACGGCATTGCTCGCACCCCAAGCATATTCAGGCTTTACCTTATAACAGATATCGTAACTAATGCCTGAATCCTCATAGGAACCAATGCCAACAACGGTGGTGCCATCCTCAATGGTACTGACCCCGTCCGTGACATGGTTCAGCGCCGCAATTACCTGAGTGGGAGGATGGTTGTAGGAGAAACCAACGCTGAACCACTTCCAGACTCCGCCCGTGCCGAAGTTTGTGATGGTTTCCTTTGATAACACCCCATTGGGAACAGTAATGGTATAGCCCCAGGCTACATTTTCTAGCGTCACAGTCCTCCAGTTCTGGGACGCAACCCTGGCTTCCGTAGCGCCAAATTTGATCCAGTCTCCCACTTTGAACGGACTGGCAACCACCAACAGCGAGCCAGAGACTAAATTGCTCAGCGTATCTTGTAAGGCGAGCGCAATGACTAGCGAACCCACCCCCAGGGCAGTGAAGACCCGGGTGAGATCGAACTGCCACACGCTAGAGATAATATGGGAGGCAATCAGCAGCACCACCACAGCCCGCAACACTTGGAAGAATAGCTTCGGCAACTGAATTCGCCAGAATACAGGTTTGTCTCCGCTTGAGAACGCCGTATTCATCAGGGAAATCGTGGTGAGGATCGCTGCGACCCAAAATGCTGTTCCCACGACGCGGACAGACATCTCTGTCTCTTCCAGTTTCAGCAGCTGCTGCATCAACAACAGCACCACCAGGGTCGGCAAAAAGTAGTTGCGAATGTTTTCCAATACCCTGGCAAGCGGATTTTTCCGCCGCTCTAGCGCTTCCATACCCCAACCCAAGACAAGCACCAGTAGGGGCGTGCCCAGCACCAGACTGAGTCCCCAAATTAACATCGATCGATCGTCCATCACGCTACCCCCCTTTCCATACCTATGGTCGCGACCCAGGTCTTCACGGAACGATCGCCATCGACCGCGATCGCATCTCCTGGCTCAAATGCATGAGAATCGTGCAAATAGTCATAAACTGCCTGAGTGACCAGCACTGTATTGGAGTCTGCTAGCCAGCTCAGCCGTTCTGCGATCGCAGTCGCCTCTCCCCACAGGTTATAAAATAGCAACGTCTTGGTACCGATCACCCCCGCCATCACCTCCGCTGTATGGATGCCAATCCGCAAGGTTAACTCCGTCTGGTGTTGATGATTAAACCCTTGCAAAATCGTCAACATCCGCAACGCAAAATCCAGGACGCGCTTCGCATGATCCAGACGCTTACTCGTTACCCCACAGACCGCCATATAACATTCACCAATATTGCGCAGCCTTTCGATATCGTGTTTCACCGCTTCTTCGTCAAAGAGATTGAACAAATCATTAAACGTATTAAACGCTTGCTGTGTCTCTTCTCGTTCTACCAACGCCTGCAACCCCTCTACCTGAGCCGAGAGCACCGTTGCCTGGGGAATTAAATCGGCAATTTGCGTTTCCCCCTTTCTCAATCGTTCGACCACCTGCGCGGGCAAAATGTTCAATAGTAGCGCCTCATTCTCGCGATCTTTTTGGCTCAGCGCCTTCTCTTGTTCGCGGTTGCGCTGAAGCACTTGAGCCAGCGACTGGGCCAGTTCGCCAAACTCATCCTGGGTATTCAAATCGATCTGCACTGCCCCATCTTCCGCTTCAAGGTTGCGGATCGCTCTGCTCAGAATCGCGATCGGCCCGGTAATGATCTGGGTCGCTGCGATCGCGACAAAACTGATCAGAACCATCAAAATTGCCGTCACAATCAACAGATTGCGCTGCAAGACAAACACCGGCTCGTACATTTCACCCAGTTCCCGCTCTGCGACAATGGCCCAATCAACTCCCTTAATCTCAATTGGCCCATAACTGCTGAGAACCGTTGTGCCGCGATAGCCTCTACTAATATCAAACCCCTCTTCTCCCTTAACTGCCGCTCGCGCTGCATCCGTGTTTAACCGTTGCAGCAAAACCGACGTCCCCAACCGATCGATCAACTTCACCTCATCTTCGCTGATCCCATTGGCACGGAGAGCCTTCTGATATTTCTTGCCATCCTCAATCAAAAATCGAGACATCGACCGCATCAGCAAATCCGAACCCAACAGATAGGTCTCGCCCGTTTTACCCAACCCTTCCCCCTGCCAATCCTCAAACCCCGTCAGGACATTGTTGATTTCCGCAATCGGCAACTGCACCGCCAGAATACCCACAATATGCGGGCCATTATAAATAGGCCCCGCAAAAAAAGCCGCAGGGGCCATGTAAGACGGACGATAGGGTTTGAAATCAACCAACTGTATAGAACGACGCTCGGGATTCTCGCGCACCGCTTCAATCGCTGCCGCCAGATTGCTCTTGCGATACGGCCCAGAATCCAAATTCGTCGCAAAATCCGTTTCTTTAAAGACTGAATAGACAATATCTCCCGTTTTATAGTCAATCAAAAACAGATCGTAATAGCCAAAATCTTCGATCAGGCGATGGAAAATCTCGTGATACTGAGTATGCACTTCGCTATAGTCGCTGCCATCTTCCGCATCCACAAGCTTGTGCTTTTCACCCAATGGATTAGGATTATTTGCAACATAATAATACTGCAAATATTTAGCCACCTGGCTGGTCGGGCGGTAAGTTTCAAGATTGGGAGTCCCCGACAGGTTTTTAGAGAGTTTTGGGAAAAACTCCTGCTGATAATAGGTATCCAGCGTCGTTTCCCATTTGGTAGAAATATGTTCGTCATTCAATCCTCTAAACGCTCGATTGAATTCCACCATCGCCGAGACCACCATGCGGTCTTCGCTCAGCGACTGAACATGGCTGCGTAAAGTTTTGAAGTAAGCCTCGATCTGATTTGACTTAGAAGATCGGACACTGGTCAAATGCGCTCTCGCATCTTTCTGCAAGGTCTCTCTTGCCATAGCCCAGGCAACAAACCCAATTGCCAGAATTGCCCCCAAACTTACCACCAGAAGCAACCCTTGCAGCTTCAACTTAACGCTCAGCCCGCCCCCTTTTAAAGTGCCGATCTGGGATGCAACCTTCTGCAAACTGCCAAACTTTGCCATGAAACCTTGTTCCTCTCAGTTGAATCCATACCCTGGTCATGCAAACCTAATTTGTAATCCATGCAACCCTTGACCAGACACTACTAGCAAAATCGCTGGAGAAGTCTTAACATCTGCTTTAGAACATCAAAAAACACATCCAGCCTCCCCAACTGATGGAGACTGAAACCTTAAAAATCTATGTCCAGAGAGACACCAGGAAATTCAGCTTTCCAAAGATTGAAAAATCTATAGCTGCGTCAGCGAGTACAGAGAAAAGAGCGAATACTGTTCAAACGCCTTCTGAACCCAAATAGTTCCTTTTTGAACGCTGCCTGCCCTTGACTGATCGACATAAAAACCTTTTCGATCGGAGCCTTATCGTTTCTAGTTCGTTCCCAGATCCGTAAATTTAGCACTACACCTGGACTGAAAGCTGAACCTGCGTCTCCACTACCGTTGTACTCAATACAATATCCAGAGTTATCACCGTTTACAGCAATTCAAATGGAATTTAAGCAAAATTTTTGAATGTTTTGAACCAGTCATCCATATCACAAACATGAACTTAAAATAGTCTTTATTATTACTTTTTAGCCGAGTTACTCAAATCTTTAAACACCGCTCCATTTAGCAAAATGTGCGTTTCCTTTATTGATGCCGCGATTCCCCAGCGAAGCATAATGCATCACTATCATTGAATTGAGCGTAATAAACTACATCTACCCACTCATGCAATCCAAACTCCGAACTCTAAAATCTCTTCACCAGGGATTGCCTACGATCGTAAAGCCGCTCCAATAATAAGGATGGGTAAAGCGCAGATTGCCAGATCCAGTTAACTTGGGCGGTAAAGGAAACTTGCCACCAGGCGTGACTAGTTGATCTGCTTCAAAATGGGCTTCGCCCCGCAACAGAGCTAACTGGGCCTGTCGCAGGGCTTCGGCTTTGATCGGTGCCGTTCGTAACTGTTCGTAAAAGCTAGTCATCAATCCTAGTGTACCTTCATCGCTGACGTACCAGAGGCTGCCCAGCACAGATTTCACCCCCGCCTGCACAGCCAGACCAGCAAAACCCAGTTCGGCTTCCTCATCGCCTAATGCAGTGCGGCAGGCACTCAAAACCATCAGTTCCACAGGCGAGTCAGCCAGCTGCAGCTGTTCGCGCAATTGCTGGAAAGACAGCTTCTCATCCCACAGCTGAATGTACGAGTTACCCGGTTTACCCGGTTGAAATTCGGCATGGGTGGCCAAATGGAGGATGCCAAAGGCTTGGGACTTGCGCGATCGCTGCAGATTTTTCAGGGTAAATTCCCGATTGAGCAGAGCATCGCCCTGCCACAGCTGGCCCGAAATCGCCGCCACCTCCGCCGCCACCGCAGGCAAAGGCTCCTGATCCTGTCCTGGAAATGCCTCCGCCCCCATAGCCAGAATCTGTAACTGTTTCGCATCCACATAGCGAGTATCCGTCAGCGACAGACTAGGCATCAACCCGACGCTATAGCGTTCGATAATAAACCCCTCACCATCGTGCATCGCTGCCAGGGGAACCGAGCGCAGCGACCGATCCAGAATGAAAACCAGATTCTGGATGCCGCGAGTCTGCAACGCTTCCTCCAAGGGGGCAACCAGCCATTGATACATTTTTCGAGCCGGCTTCAAATACCGCCTGCTCTTTACATCCAGAGGATCGGTCGTGCGAGCCAGGAGTTGATCTGCTGTCGCCAGGACTTGTTTGCGAGTCGTCGCCGCAACAGGCACGCGAACCACATCGCCTTCAGCCGTCACCAGCACCAGGTGCAACCGATCCTCCTCTTGAATCCAACAATTAAAATCGGCAGCAGTCGTGTTGGTTTCCGAAGTTGACGTCAACGCCTGCTGGTTGCACTCACCATTGGCTTCTGGCCCCGACAACCCGCTTGGGGTAAAGAACGCATAGATCAGCGAGGGGCGAACGCCAGTCTCACCGCCAATATTACCCAAAATTGCACGAGATTCTTCAAGGGCCTGGTTCGAAGTTTGCCCCAGTTCTCCTGATGAAAACGTTTCAGACTCCTCCGCCCCTGCTTTTTCTACAAAACTACCTGCTATCCCAACGCCCAGTGATGCTAGAGACTGTGACGACACCTTGATTGTCTCCTGAACCGAAGAAGGAATCAACCGGTCTGCAGGCGGAAAGATAATATCCTCAAGGCTGAGAAACGTCCCCTCAATCCCAGGTGCAGTCCCTGGGATCTCAGGATCCAAATCAAAGCGAGCGAATTCTCCTGTATAGAGAGAGTAGTCCAGCATATTTATCCCTCCCCCACCGTTAAGATCGCCGCTAATTTGGGCAGATGAGCCAATGAATCTGAAAGTATCGTTTGCGTCGCCCCCAGTGATATTCTGGATATTCGTAAAGGAAACCGTTTCATCAATATTGCCGCTATCGAGATCTGTGACACTCCAGATACTGTTAACATTCTCGCCAATCAGCGTATTGTTAAATGCTTCATTACCAACAATAGATTCGATACTGGCGATTGCACCGCCAACCCCTGTCGCCATGCCTGGAACATTCGTTCCCAGAGTTACCGTTATATCACCGCCTGTATAGCCCGAGTAGTCCAGGGTGTCTGTAATGCCAACTCCATCAAGGTTGCCGTTAATCTGAGCCGTCGATCCGCTAAACCTGAACGTATCGCTGTCATTCCCCCCAGCCAGGTTTTGGATATTTGAGAAAGCAACAGTGCCATCAATATTGCCAGCATTAAGATCGACAATTGTCCAGGTATTGGCGCTGTTGTCACCAGTCAGACTGTTGTTGCCTGCACTGCCGTTGACACTAGCGACACTGCCGCCATTCAGGATGAAACTATCGTCTAAGCTGCCCCCGATGAGTCCCTGGAAGTCAATAAAGGTCAGGCTACCATTGAGGGTACCGCTATTTGTCCCCGTAATATTCCAGGTATTGTTGCTGTTATGCCCAATTAAGGTGCTAGCGCCCGCAGCTCTCCCCACGACTGTTTCAATATTAGTGGCACCCAGTGGCACCAGATTCACAATCAGAGTGCTGGTGAAAGCCGAATAGTCCAGGGTATCGCTACCTGCCCCACCTGCAATTGTGCCGTTGAAATGGGTGCCATTAGCAAAATCGAAACTATCGTTTGAGCTACCCCCGATCAGGCTCTGGATGCCCGAAAAGGTAGTTCCATTGACATCGCCCGCATTGGCAGCAGTGATGTTCCAGGTATTGGCGCTGTCGTCCCCGGCCAGGCTATTGTGGCCACTACTGCCATCGATACTGGCGACGCTGCCACCATTGAGACTGAAACTATCGTCTAAGTTGCCTCCAATCAGAGTCTGGATATTCGAGAAGGCCCCAACGCCATTGACATCGCCCGCATCCGCTGCCGTGATATTCCAGGTATTGGCAATGTTGTCCCCGGTCAGGCTATTGTGGCCACTACTGCCATCGATACTGGCGACGCTGCCACCATTGAGACTGAAGCTATCGTTCGCATTGCCCCCAATCAGAGTCTGGATATTCGAGAAGGCACCAACGCCATTGACATCGCCCGCATCCGCTGCCGTGATATTCCAGGTATTGGCCATGTTGTCCCCAGTCAGGCTGTTGTCCCCAACATTGCCATCAATGCTGGCGACGCTGCCCCCATTCACGATGAAGCTATCGTTCGCATTGCCCCCAATCAGAGTCTGGATATTCGAGAAGGCACCAACGCCATTGACATCGCCCGCATCCGCTGCCGTGATATTCCAGGTATTGGCCATGTTGTCCCCAGTCAGGCTGTTGTCCCCAACATTGCCATCAATGCTGTCGACGCTACCCCCATTCACGATAAAGCTATCGTTCGCACTACCCCCGATCAGAGTCTGGATATTCGAGAAAACCCCAATGCCATTGACATCACCTGCATTGGCAGCGGTGATATTCCAGGTATTGGCCATATTGTCTCCGGCCAGGCTGTTGTCCCCAACATTGCCGTCAATGCTGGCGACGCTGCCGCCATTCAGGGTGAAGCTATCGTCTAAGTTGCCCCCGTTCAGAGTCTGGATATTCGAGAAAGTGTTAACACCATTGATGTCGCCTGCATTGGCAGCGGTGATGTTCCAGGTATTGGCCATGTTGTCCCCAGTCAGGCTGTTGTCCCCAGTGCTGCCATCAATGCTGACGATGCTGCCGCCATTCAGGGTGAAGCTATCGTCTAAGTTGCCCCCGTTCAGAGTCTGGATATTGGAGAAGGCCCCAACGCCATTGACATCGCCCGCATTGGCAGCGGTGATATTCCAGGTATTAGCAATGTTGTCCCCCGTCAGGCTGTTGTCCCCAACATTGCCATCAACGCTGGCGATGCTACCCCCATTCACGACAAAGCTATCGTTCGCATTGCCCCCGTTCAGAGTCTGGATATTGGAGAAAGCCCCAACACCATTGACATCACCTGCATTGGCAGCGGTGATGTTCCAAGTATTGGCCATGTTGTCTCCGGCCAGGCTATTGTCCCCAGTGCTGCCGTCGATGCTGGCGACGCTACCTCCGTTGAGAGTGAAGTTATCGTTCGCATTGCCCCCGTTCAGGTGTTGAAAGTCAATGAAGTTGAGGCTGCCATTGAGACTGCCGCCGTTTGCCCCTGCAATATCCCAGATATTGTTGCTATCAGGTCCCAGTAAGGTGCTAGCGGCTGCCGTTGTTCCCCGCACGGTTTCAATATCGGTAGCGCCCAGGGCTGCCAGATCCACACTCAGCGCACTCGTGAAGGCCGAATAGTCCAGGGTGTCGTTGAGTCCAGCCCCACCAGCAATTGTGCCGTTGAACTGAATGCCGCCCCCAAAATCAAAGTTATCGTCTGCGCTGCCCCCGATCAGGGCCTGGATGTTCGAGAAGGTCGTTGTTCCGTTGAGATTGCCTGTATTGGCAGCGGTGATGTTCCAAGTATTGATACTGTTGTCCCCGGTCAGGCTATTGTCCCCAACGCCGCCGTTGATTGTACCGACGCTACCGCCATTCAGGATAAAGCTATCGTTTGAGTCGCTCCCGGTCAAGTTTTGAATATTGCTAAAGGTTAAGCCACTGGAAAGCACGCTATTGCTGTTGAGAGTCCCCGCGTTTGTTCCTGTGACGTTCCAGGTAGTATCCTGGCTGGGACCAACCAAAGTTGCCGAGTTTCCTTTACCGATAACAGTCACTGTTGTGTTGTCGAAGTCGGTTGCTGGACCGCTCAAATCAATCGTTCTACCCTGCAAGGTGGCAGTTCCGCCTGCAGTGTCAATTAGGGCATTAATATTAGCATTACCTGCACCAGCATCACCAAAATCGGCCTCGAACACCAGATGCAGCCGATCGCTGTCGCCATCACTACTGTCAAAAATTGGGGCGTTGATAAAGATATCGTCTTCAGCTAAGAAGGTTAGGGTATTAGTCCCGGTGCCATCGAAGTCCAGCGTTGCAGCCAGGGTAATATTCCCAGAGGAGGCTCCCGTTGACACCATGACGTTAGCTCCCCCAGTCAGGGCAGCAAGCAAGTCGTTAACATTGAGTTGAGCGTCATCACCGATCGCATTAAAGGGATTGGTTGTGAAAATATTAGAGGAGCTACAAGGATCGCAGATGGTGATATTGAAGGGATCGATCAGCCAGGTGCCTGCGGATCCGGCGGGTGCTGAGATATCGGGGGAATGGGCCACATCCAGGAAACCGCCACTGCTGGTTTCGACAAAACCGCCGTCACCTGCTGCGGTACCGCCTCGTGCCTGAATGGCACCGTAGATGCGGGAGGTTTCATTTGACCAGATAATGGCCTCACCGCCATTGCCACGAGTCAGGGCGTTGACGTTAATGGTTGATGTGGGGCTGACAAAGGTGACGGCCGCATTAGGAACAGTTCCCGCGCCTTTGAGACCGCCGCCAATGCGGACGTGTCCGCCCCCATCAGTGCCTGAAGCATTGATGTCCGCATCAATCACGCCGACGGTGTAGCCCAGGATATTGATTTCGCCACCGATTTGGGCTGGGGCGTGCGGAGTTGGGGAGACTGGAGACAACAGGTTTGAGGTATCCAGAGTGCCAGCGGCGATCGTTGTCCCTGGCGCGGTCGGGAGGGCTAGCGTCGATCCGGTCAGATGCAGGCTGCCATCAGCAGCAACAACGACGCCCGCAGCGTGCCCCAGGTTTGCCACCGTCAGCAGTTGCGGCAAATCCAGCGCTGTCGGGGATGCAGCTGCGGGGGGGCCGTTTTCGGGATCTGCTGCTGCTGTGCTGATGGGGACAACTTCCAGGTTGAGCAGCATGTCGGCCTGACTGATGCGCACCAGGTTTTCCCCAGGAACTGCTGCCAGGGTGATGCTGCCGCCCGGTGCGGTGAGGGTGCCAGTATTGAGGACGTTACCGCCCAACAACATCAGAGTCTGTCCTTCAGCAACGGCAAGATTGCCCGCGTTGATGATGCTGCCGGGATCGCTGGCGGTGAAGGCGAATTGGTTAGGATTGCCCACCAGACTGGCGTAATCGCTGGGGCCGCTGGTGTTGAACCAGCCGCCCGCGAAGCCGATGCCGTCGGCGGTGGTGGCGGTAAACGAGGCGGGGACATTGAGGCTGGCCTGGGGGCCAAAGACAATGCCAGCGGGGTTCATCAGAAACAGGTTGGCGTTACTGCCGCTGACCTGGATTAAGCCGTCGATAATGGAAGCGTTGCCACCGACAACCCGACCGAGGATGTTGCGAATTTGGGGCTGAGCCAGGAAGTTGGCGATTTCGCCTGGGCTGAGGCCGAGTTCCTGGAAGCTATGGAACAGGTTCTGACCGTCGTCAGAGAGACTGCCGCCGCTAATGTCGAACTGTTGGCCGTTGAGAGTGACAACTGTGCCGGTGCCGTCGGCAGCGGCAGTAATGGATTGTGCCCGCAGGGGTTGAACGCCAATTGTGCCTGTTAACAAAAGAACGAGCAAGGGCAGATTGGACAATTGTTTGCGAACCATGACAATCACCTTCTTCAGGGGAGAGACAAGTACAGGGATAAAGACAAACCCTGGGCCGTAGGGAACGAGATATCGCTGGTCTCAAGCCTCCTGAAAGCGAGATTTCAGCGAACCGAAACGACACAAAATCGTATCCTAAAAATGCTTGCTAAGAGATCTCTTTACCTTTTTGCAAGCAGGACAATTGCAACTAGAGGTCGTTGTCGCTAGTAGTCGTTCTTTAGTATCAGTTTATAGCTTTCATTAACTGACAAACTCATACAAAACTCATACAAAACTCATACAAATTCTCATATAAATCATTGTGTGAGATACAATCTGTACAATGAAGTCATTCAGCAATGGGGTGAAGGGGTTTTGCATTGCGATCCAGATTTGAGGGAAAAATCCGCCAGCATAATTCAGCTCAAATGACTGTATGGTCAGGTTACCCAAGTTGGTCATTCCTGTGCATATTGCACGATCCGATTGTTCCGAAGTGGCTTCGTAGTGGTTTCATGGTTTCGTAGGATGTGTAAGCCCTTCGGACATGGCTCCGCTAAAGCGAAGCGTAACGCACCGACCGATCTGATCGAGCTGGTGCGTTACGCCTATCGGCTAACGCACCCTACTGGACTGACACGCCTGAAATTGTGTAAATTCGTAGTTGGCACTTTAGTGCTGCCGAGGTCTATCGAGTAAGGATTATAGCCTTTTCGACCCCCTAACTCTATTGTACTCAATTAGCTATGTCAGTCCACTACTGGACTGCCACCTCAACAGCAACTGTAATCTAAAATCCAACATCCAAAATCTCTTCACCACACGATTTGGAAGGTTATTTTGAAAGCCCCGCAGCGCGGGGCTTTCAAAATAACCTGTTTTTAGTGCTGGCACGAAGAAATGGGGGTTAGCGCTCCCCTCGGGGGCGCTAACCTTCCAAGTCGTGTCACCAGGGATTGCCAATCATCGTAAAAGCACTCCAGTAATAGGGATGGCTGAAGTCCTGGTTGCCCAATTCAAGCAGCGCCGACGGCAGCGGAAAGCGGCCGACAGGGCTGACCAGATGGCCATCCTCCAAGCGCACGCGACCGGCAATCATGTGCAGCTGCGCCTGCCGCAATGCTTCTGCTTTGGCGGGTGTTTGCCACACTTGTTCAGCAACACTGGATCCCAGGTCAGACTGCGTTTTCCGCAGCGCCTCCCCCTGGCCTGGCGTTTGCCCCAACTGTTCGTAGAAGCTGGACATGAGAGCCAGCGTCCCTTCATCGCTGACGTACCACAGACTGCCCAGTACCGATTTCACCCCCGCAATGGTAGCCGCCCCAGCGAAGCCCAACTCCGCTTCTGCATCCCCCAGGGCCGTCCGACAGGCACTCAACACCAGCAACTCAACCGAAGGCACCTCCCCCAACCCCAGCGTCGGCAGTTGCTCCAGGCTCAACTGACTGTCGGCAAACTGAATGTAAGAATTACCAATTTCCCCAGGCCGAAAGTCCGCATGGGTTGCCAGGTGCAGAATACCAAACGCTCCCGACGTGCGCATTTGCTGTAGATTCTCAACCGTAAATGCTTCATTCAGTAACGACTGGCCTGGCCACAGTTGTTCCGTAATCATCGCCAACTCCGCCGGTACCGCTGGTAACGCATCCTGATCCGCAAACACCGCCGCTCCCATGGCCAGCACCTGCTTGTCCTGTACTGCCACATAGCCCATGTCCGTCAACCCCAGACTGGGCATCAACCCAACGCTAAAGCGCTCCAGAATAAACCGCTCCCCATCATGCAGCGCTGCAATCGGCACCGACCGCAATCCCCGATCCATAATAAACGTCAGGTTATTAATCTGTTGCGCTTCTAACTCGGCCTCCAGCGGTGCCACCAGCCACCGATAGAGTTGTTGCGTGGGCTGCAGGTAGCTCTTGCTGCCCACCCGCAGCCGATCGGCAACATGACGGTGGAGCTGTCGGGAGACCTGCTCCACCTGCTGCCGCGTCGCGCCCTCCACCCGCCGTCGCAGGATCGTTCCTTCGGCGGTTAGCATCACCAGCTCTAGCGGATCCGCTGCCCCCCCATCGTCCCGGTTCGAAAGCTGGCTATCCTGACTGGAGCTGAACCCCTGGGGATCGAATTGCCAGAGCACATCGCTTGGCCCAGCGGCAGCCTGCACCCCGTCTTCGACACCCTCAGACGGGGGCTGAGACTCTGGCCGCTGAGGAATGAAGACGGCATAGACCAGTGCCGGTTTCAGACCGGTCTGTTGTTCAACCTTGCGCAATTTTGCCTTCATCTGAGCCTTCGTTATCCGACGACCCCCCTTGCGTTTCAGCTGACGATTAAAAGTATTCGTGAATCCACCATCCAGTGAAGCCAGGGTGTCAGAATCATTTAAGGCTAAGGCAGAATTTAAGGCATTCCGGGTATTTGCGAACAGGAAGTCGAGCGGCAAGGTATCGGTGATACCTGTTGCTCCTTCAATGTTGAAGATGTTTTTGCCGACCCCGCTGGCAACTGCCGCCGCCAAGTTGACCGCCACATCGCCACCTGTGTAGCCGGAATAGTCCAGGGTGTCATGGCCATCTCCGCCATCAATATTGCCGCTAATCCTGGCAGTATCGCCGCTAAAGCGGAAAATGTCGCTCTGATCCCCCCCGGCCAGATTTTCGATATTGGCAAAGGTCAAGCTCTCATTGAAGCTGCTGAGGTGACCGCTGTCAACATCGGTCACCGTCCAGGTGGTCTCTCGATCCGGGCCGATCAGGGTAGAGCCACCGGCAATCTGCACCGGAGCCTGAAAAGCAAACGGATTGAGGCGAACTATACCCGTACTGTCCGATCGTCCAGTCGTAATTTGAGCAAACCCATCTTGTAGCTGATCGAGATCGTCGACAGTCAAATCCAGAACTGTAGTGTCTTCAGTGCCAGCAACGACAATATCCAGAGTGGGATCGAGCGGCTGCAGTGTAACAGTGCCCGTTCCCCGGATGGTTCTGCCGCCGAGAAAATCCGTTTCATCCGCTGTGAAGGTGAGATCGCCGCTGCCGCTGCCAGCCGTTGAATCAATTGAGGCATCCCCGATGTTAATTGCCTCCCCCTCCAGCGCGACATTTCCCCCCATCGTATTGATGTCAGAATTGAAAAAAACGATAAAAAATTCCGCATCCAGGGTGACATTTCCCCCCATCGTCCTAATGTCAGAACCGAAAATCAAGGAACTATCAAAGGAGATGTTACCTCCTGCCTCCAAGGTGACATTTCCCCCCATCGTCTCAATTTCTGCACTGGCCAACAAGGAACTATCAAAGGAGATGTTACTTCCTGCCTCCAAGGTGACATTTCCCCCCATCGTTTTAATGTCTGAATCGGTAGAAAAGAAGCCATCAAAGGAGATGTTACTTCCTGCCTCCAAGGTGACATTTCCCCCCATCGTCTCAAT
>JGI12316J15310_10000066_pt7 | contig 18211 bp, 18 predicted proteins | sample MarCyaLeptolynsp_FD_15310 | JGI IMG/M metagenome (IMG submission 15310)
TGGGCCATCGACGGTCCGCCGATGATGTCGATGTCCGGGATCAGCTTGTCGAGCAGCCCGATGAAGACCTCGCGCTCCTCTTCCCGGTCGCCGCGGGACAGCGGGCTCAAACCCTCAAGCTGACGGCGCACCCGGTCGAGCAGCACCGCCTGGCTTTCCGGCAGCTTGCCGCTGGCGACCATGCGCATGAAGGTCGCGTTGGTGAACTCCTGATCCTCGGGGGTCAGATCCTCCGGCGGCGCGTCCTCGCCAAGCGGGCGGCCCTCGGCCAGGCACAGCAGGGTCACCAGGGCAGTGCCGAGTTCGCGCTGGTTGCCCATGAGGTCGCGCAGCACCTCGACATTGTGGAGGATGTCGGAGGTGAAGATGTCGAGCGCGGCGAAGGCGGTGGGATCCTCGGCGCGCCAGGCCCATTCCATCACCTGGCCGAACTTGCCGAGGAAATTGCGGTTGTCGACCAACTCCAGGGTCATGGCGTAGCGGACCAGATGGTCGACGTGATCCGCCGGCAGCTTGTCCTTGATGTGCGCCACCACCTCGTTGAGGCCGTGTTCGCGGATGCGCGGAAGCTTCTGCTCGGCGGCGGCAGTCGAGCGGGCCTGGATCTTGTTGACGTAGTCGAACAGGGCGTCTCGGCGGTCGTTGACCGTGGCGCCTTCCATCTTGCGGGCCTGGAAGGTCGAGACCTTGCCGACGGCGGAGAACAGCAGCGCGCCCTCGTCGAGCAACCGCTTCATCTCGCGCGGGGCGTGCATGACCTCGGTGGCGGTGATGTTGTTCTTGTCGAGATAGTTGCGGAACAGCCGATTGATCGTCGCCCGGCCTTCGCCGACGTAGAGCGCGCCGGGGCCGGTGCAGATCGGGGCGTCGTCGATGTCCTGAATGAAGACCTTGTCCTCGGTCTTCGGCTTCAGCTTCTCGAACAGGATGTCGGTTGGCTTGAGCTGGTCCAGCGAGCCTTTCGACTCGTTGATCACCCGCACGCCCTGGACGCCGGGCCGCGTCAGCATCTTTGCCGCTTCTGCTTGCGCGGCCTCTTGATGCTTGGCGACCGACTCGATGGTCCAACGGCCCTCGCGCAGCGCGAGAATCTCGAAGGTCTTTCCGCCGAACATTTCTATGCTCGCATCACAGCTACCCTTCGGCGGAGCGCTTCTTGCCCGCCCTCTCCCAATAGGTCCCGGATAATAAACGAAGTTTGCGCCCCTGGCATGTCTTGAAATTCGCACGGACCGTGCAGTGGGCATGTAATGCTCGATTGACGGGAAAATCAGTCAATAAAAATAACCTTTGATGGCTTTCGAATCCGTGGCGCCGGTCAGTTGAGCCCGCTCGACCGTTGCGCGCCGCGTCGGGCCACTCTTGGACAGGACAGCAAGACTGCGTGGCTCCCGGTCTCGAGTGGAGTGATCTACTCTTGGGCCCTCATTCACCATCACGCCAGGGAGGATCCGATGACGGAGACCAGGAAGCCGCAGAACGTTTACGAACTGATCCCGCAGTTCGGCAAGCTGCGCGACGAGGTTCTGTTCGGCGACGTGTGGGAGCAGCCGGAACTCAGCAAGCGCGACCGCTCGATGGTCACAGTCGCGGTGCTGGCGGCCCTCTACCGCACCGATGAGTTGCGCGGGCACATGAAGCGGGCGGTCGACAACGGCGTGACCAAGGACGAGCTGTTCGGCCTGATCACCCATATCGCCTTCTACTCCGGGTGGCCGACGGCGGTGAACGCCGGGCGGATCGCCATGGAGATGTTCGCCGACGACGAGACGTGAGGAGGGGACCGCGATGACGCGCGTCGGGTTCATCGGGCTCGGCCTGATGGGGGCAAGCTTCGCCACGAATCTGCTGAAGGCCGGATATTCGCTCACGGTGCACGACACACGGCGTGAGGCGGCGACCGACCATTTGGCGGCGGGGGCGACCTGGGCCGACAGCCCGCGGGCCGTCGCCGAGGCGGCGGATGTCGTGCTGACGTCGCTGCCGGGGCCGCCCGAGGTGACGGCAGTCGTGCTCGATCCGGAAACCGGGCTGATCGCCGGCATGGCCGACGGCGGCGTCATCTTCGACCTGTCGACCAACTCCCCGACCTCCGTGCGCGCCGTGCATGCGGCGCTGGCGGAGAAGGGGATCAGCTTCCTCGATGCGCCGGTCAGCGGCGGGCCGAAGGGCGCGGTGTCCGGCAAGCTGGCGATCTGGGTCGGCGGCGAGCGCGGCGCTTTCGACGCCAACCGCGCGGTTCTCGACGCGCTCGGCGATCAGGTCGCCTATATCGGCCCAATCGGCGCCGGGTCGACGGCGAAGCTGGTGCACAACAGCGTGGGTTACGCGGTGCAGGTGGCGTTGGTGGAAGCGTTCACGGCGGGGGTCAAGGCGGGGGTCGAGCCGTTGGCGCTGTGGAGCGCGATCAGGCAGGGCGCGCGCGGCCGTCAGCGCACCTTCGACAGCCTGGGCGAGCAGTTCCTGGTCAACACCTACGACCCACCCTCGTTCCAGCTTCGACTGGCGCACAAGGACGTGGCGCTGGCCTGTCAGATGGGGCGGGACAACGGCGTTCCGATGCGCCTGATCAACCTGGTGCTGGAGGAAATGACAGAGGCGCGCAACCGCGGCTGGGACGCGCAGGACTCCCGTGCCGTCCTGAAACTGCAGGTCGAGCGTGCCGGTGTCGCGATCGAGGAAAGCCGGGAGGATGTTCAGGCCGTGCTCGACGGCGACCGGTGAGGGGCCGGGCCCGGGCGCTAGAGACGAGAGTCAGAGACGAGCGTCCGGGCCCGCCGCGTCAGGCGCCGGGTTCGGCGAGCGCGGCCTGGCGCAGCTTCTCCTCGCCGTTGAGCTGGGCGAGACGGTTCTTCAGGTTGTCCTGCCCCTTGACGACGCAGATCATTTCCCCGGTCAGCGTATCGCTGACCCGCCAGGTGTCGGCGCCGCCGAACGGAGCGGCCTTGTAGCGGTCTTTGATCTGGGCCATGGCGTCCTCCTTCCCACAGGTGGTGGTCGCGATTTCCAGTCCTTCACACGTGGGCACGGCCGGCGTCCCATCAACCCCCGATCTTTCCGCGTTGGGCGACCTCGATCACCCGGCCGTCGATCACCAGCAGCCCGCCGGCGATCAGCGCCATGCCGGCGAGCTGCCGGCCTTCGATCGTCTCGCCGAGAACGACGGCGCCGAGGGCGATGGCGCTGACCGGCACCAGCAGGGTGACCAGGGAGACGTTGGTGGCGCCCGCGCTCGACAGCACCCGGAAGTAGAGGATGTAGGCGAGCGCGGTGCTGAGCAGCGCCAGGGCCACGACCGCCCCGGCCACCTCCGCGCCCGGCATGGCCAGACGCCACGGCGCATCCACGATCAGGGCGAGCGGCAGGACCAGCAGGGTGCTGCCCGAGAGCTGGCCGGTCGCCGTCAGCAGCGGCGGGTCGCCGGCGAAGCGGCGGCCGAACACGCTTGCCGCACCGTAGGAGATCGTCGCACCGACGACCGCGAGCTGGGCAATGAGCGGGGCATCCAAACCCTCCAGGGCGGCCGGACCGATGGTGACCGCCAGGCCCGCGAAGCCGATCGCCACGCCCACCGCCTTGCGCATGGCCAGCCGTTCGGCGCCGGCGGCGCGGGCCATCAGCGCGGACCAGAACGGCGTCATGCCGTTGATGACGGCGGCGAGCCCGGCGCCGATCTCGATCTGACCGAAGAAGATCAGGCCGAACGGGATCAGGTTGTTGAGCGCCCCCATGGCGAGGTAGTCGCGCCACCGCCCGCCGCGCGGCGCGAAGACGATTCCCGCCGCCCGCAGCACGATCTGCAGCGCGATCGCCGCGAGTCCCACCCGGGCCAGGACCAGGGTCAGCGGCGGGATCTCGGCGACCGCGATCCGGCCGAACAGGAACGAGCCACCCCACAGGATCGACAGCGCGATCAGCAGGCTCCAGTCGAGGGCGGTCATGCGGGTGTCGGCGGGCGGCATCGGCGGGCTCCGGATGGCGTGATGGCCGCACCATAGCGACGGAGTCCCGGGGCCGCTTCCCGGTTCTTGTTATGAAGTTCGACGGCAAACGCCGGGTGTGGCGGCATCGCGATTGAAGGCGGGCCGGCGGCGTCCTACGGTCTCCCGATCGCCATCAAGGGAGGCTCAGATGCGCATCGGCGTGCCGAAGGAGATCAAGAACCACGAATACCGGGTGGGCCTCGTGCCCGCCAGTGTCCGCGAGCTCGTCGCCCACGGCCATGAGGTGGTCGTCGAGACCCATGCCGGTTACGGCATCGGCCTCGACGACCATCACTACGAGGCCGCCGGCGCCACGATCCTGGCGACCGCTGACGAGGTGTTCGAGGCGGCGGACATGATCGTCAAGGTCAAGGAGCCGCAGCCGGTCGAGATCGCGCGGCTGCGCAAGGGCCAGATCCTGTTCACCTATCTCCATCTCGCGCCGGACGAGGCCCAGACCCGCGGGCTGGTCGACAGCGGCTGCATCGCCATCGCCTATGAGACGGTGACCGATCATCACGGCCGCCTGCCGCTGCTCGCCCCGATGAGCGAGGTGGCGGGGCGGATGTCGATCCAGGCCGGCGCGCATTGCCTGGAGAAGGCGCAGGGCGGCAACGGCATGCTGCTGGGGGGCGTGCCGGGCGTGTCGGCGGCCTCGGTCGTCATCCTTGGCGGCGGCGTGGTCGGGACCAACGCCGCGCGCATGGCGATGGGGCTGGAGGCCAAGGTCACCATCCTCGACAAGTCCCTGCACCGGCTCTACGAGCTCGACATGCAGTTCGGGCCGACCCTGAACACCATTTTCTCGACCCGGGACGCGGTGGAGGAATACGTGCTGCAGGCCGACCTGGTGATCGGCGCGGTGCTGGTGCCGGGGGCGGCGGCGCCGAAGCTGGTGACCCGCGACATGGTCGCGCGGATGAAGCGCGGCTCGGTGCTGGTCGACGTGGCGATCGACCAGGGCGGCTGCTTCGAGACTTCCAAGCCGACAACCCATGCCGAGCCGACCTACATCGTCGACGAGGTGGTGCATTACTGCGTCGCCAACATGCCGGGCGGCGTGGCGCGGACCTCGACCTTCGCGCTGAACAACGCGACCCTGCCGTTCACCCTGGCCCTGGCCGACAAGGGCTGGCGCCAGGCGCTGTTCGACGACAGGCACCTGAAGGAAGGCCTGAACGTGCACGAGGGCCGGGTGACCTACAAGGCGGTGGCCGACGCCCACGGGCTCGACTACACGCCGATCGAGGAGGCGCTGCGGCTGTAGGGGACCCGCCTCAGTCGGCCAGCCCGTCCAGCCAGTCCAGTCCCTCGGCCACCCATTCCGCCGGGATCGAGTGGCCGCCGTCGTGCAGGCAAAGCTCGATCGCGCGGCCACTTGCGCAGCCGCTCCGGATCTCGCAGCGCAGTTTGGAGTGCTCGGTGCCGGCCCCGGCGGGGGTGGTGCAGCCGTTGATGCGGCGATAGAGGGCGAGGCCGTCGGGGATCGGCATCGAGTTGTAGATGCCGACCTTGTCGAACGCGACGACGTCGTCGGCCAGCCCGTGGATATGCCGCAGGTTCACCGGGCCCGACGGGCAGTCGTCCGGCGTCGAGCCCCAGAACCCGCCGGCGATCGGGGCGTAACCGGCGAACAGGTCGCCGGTGTAGCAGGCGACGTTCCACACCATCGACGCCCCGCGCGAGAAGCCGGAGGCGAGGGTGCGGCGCGCGTCGATCGGCCAACGGCGCCGAACGTCGGCCATCACGGCGCGGATGTAGGCGGCCTCGTCGCGCCCGCCCTCGGCCCGGCCGGCGCCGATCTGACGCCAGTAGCCGGTACGGGCGTAGGGGGCGACGAACAGGGCGCCGCGCCGATGGGCGGCGTTGAGCATGGCGCGGTTGCGGAACGTCCCCTCCGGCGAGGCGTTCCAGCCGTGGAAATAGACGATCAGCGCCAGCGGCGAGGCCCCGTCCCAATCCGGTGGCGGGGCCGCCCGGTAATAGCCGTCCGGTACCTCGAACCGCTCGCTCGGGGCCTGCGCCTGGGCCAGGGCCTGGGCCGACGTGGCGGGAACGGCGAGAAGCAGAAGCAGGGTCAGCAGCGCACGCATGGTCCGCACTTCGCAGAACCGGGCGGTCACGGGCAACTGACAGGCGCGTGAGCCGTTCAGACCCCGAGCCAGTCCCGCGCTTTGACCCAGGTCATGCCAGCCACCAGCGCCGGCATGCGCAAGGGACCGCCGGGGAAGGGGAAGTGCCGCACGCGCTCGAACAGCGCCAGACGGCTGTCGTCGCCGGTTAGCGCCTCGGCGATTACCTTGCCGGCCAGGCCGGTCAGCACGACGCCCTGGCCGGAGAAGCCCTGGGCATGGAACCGCACCGGCGACTGGCGGCCGATATCGGGGATACGGTTCAGGGTGATGCCGATCAACCCGCCCCAGACATGATCGATCCGCACGGTCGACAACTCCGGGAACACCCGGGTGATCTTGCCCCGCATCCAGCGCTCCAGCCCTGGCGGCGTGGTCGCCGAGTAGCTGGCCCCGGCGCCGAACAGCAGCCGGCCGTCATGGGTCAGGCGGAAGTAGTCGAGGGCGGTGTTGCAGTCGGCGACGGCCACGTCCTGGGGAAACAACTGCTTTGCCAATGCCTCGCCCAGCGGCTCGGTGACGGCGAGGAAGGAGGCGACCGGCATGATCTTCGGGCGCAGCCGCGGCTGCAGTCCGCCGAGATAGGCGTTGCCGCAGAACACCACCCGGTCGGCCGTCACCGCGCCGCCGGCGGTGCGTACGGTGGTGCCGTCGACTGCGCGCACCGGGCTGTGCTCGAACAGGGTGGCGCCGGCCCCCTCCGCCGCCGCAGCCAGCCCGTACAGATAGCGCAGCGGATGGATCTGACCGCTCCTGGGGTCGGTCAGGACGCCGACGTAGCGGTCGGTTGCGAGCCAGTCGCGCACGGCCCGGCCTTCGAGCACCTCGGGCCCGGTGTAACCCTGTTGCGCCCAGGCGTCCCTGGCCGCGCGCAGCTCGGCGAGCTGGCGGGCGTTCAGCGCGGCGTGCAGGTAGCCGAACCGAAGGTCGGCATCCGGGACGTGCCGGGCGACCCGGTGCTTGAGATCGTCGAGCGCCTCCCCCGCCCAGTCCTGGAGTGTCGCCGCCCCCTCGGTGCCGACCGCGCGGGCCAACGTCGCATCCCCGGCACTCCAGCCCATCAACGCCTGGCCGCCATTGCGCCCCGACGCGCCGTGGCCGAGGGTCTCGGCCTCCAGGAGCACGGTGTCCAGGCCGCGCTCGGCGCAGTGCAGGGCGGTGGAGACGCCGGCCAGGCCGCCGCCGATCACGCAGACGTCGCAGCGCCGATCGCCGATCAGGCGCGGTCGCTCCGGCGCGGTCGCGGTCGCGTGGTACCAGGTCAGCGGTTCGGTCATCGAAGGTCCGATCGGATCAGACGGTCTTCAGGTACCACGCCCATTCCAGCGGCGTCACCTCGGCCTCGAAGTCCAGACGCTCGCCCTCCTTGACGGCATGGAAGACGTGACGGAACCCCTCGCCGAGCCAGTCGGCGATGAACGGGCTCCGCTGAAACCGCTCCAGCGACTCCGCCCAGGTCTTGGGCACGGTCGGCCGCTGCGACTCGTAGGCGTTGCCGTCCACCGGCGGCGGTGCCTCGGCGCCGGTCTCGATGCCGTGCAGGATGGCCGCCAGGATGGCCGCGCCGGCGAGATAGGGGTTGGCGTCGGCGCCGGCCACCCGATGCTCGATCCGCACCGCGTCGGGCGAGGAGGCGGGCACCCGGAAGGCGCAGGTCCGGTTGTTGTAGCCCCAGCAGGCCGAGAGCGGGACATAGGCGTTCGGCTTGATCCGGCGATAGGCATTGGCGGTCGGCGCGAAGATCGCCATGCAGTCGTTCATGGTCTCGCACAGCCCGCCGACGGCGTGGCGGAGCGCGGGGGAGCCGCCCTCCGGATCCTCGGCGCTGGCGAAGATGTTGTTGCCGTCCCGGTCCAGAACGCTGACATGCATGTGCAGGCCGTTGCCGGTCTCGTCGCCGAACGGCTTGGCCATGAAGGTGGCGTTCATGCCGTGGGCGCGGGCGACCCCCTTGATCGCGCGCTTTAGCATCACCGCGTGGTCGGCGGCCATCACCGGGTCGTCGATATGGGTGAGGTTGATCTCGAACTGCCCCGGCGCGTATTCCGCCGAGGCGGCCATCGCCGGGATGCCCTGCAGCCGGCAGGCGTTCGCCACGTCGTCGAGCACCGCCTCGAAATCGTCGAGCTCGTCGAGGCCGTAGACCTGGGTGGTCGACTGGCGCGAGCCGGTGACCGGGCTGATCGCCGGGCTGGGCGGCAGGTGCGCCTCGCGGGTGCGGTCGATCAGGTAGAATTCGAGCTCCAGCGCGACCACCGGCGTCAGGCCCTTGCCGGCGTAGCGCTGGGCGACCCTTTGCAGGACCACCCGCGGATCGGCGTAGAACGGCTTGCCGTCCGGCTCCGTCATGGTCAGCAGGAGCTGGGCCGAGGGCCGCGCGGTCCACGGCACCGGGACCAGCGAGCCGGCGACCGGCCAGCAGGGATAGTCGGCATCGCCCAGCTCCCAGACCAGGCCGCTGGCGTCCACGCTGTCGCCGGTCACGTCGGTGCCGAACACCGAGGCCGGGAAGGCGGCGCCGCTCTTGAAGGTCGAGACGAGCTGGTCGCGGCCGATCCGCTTGCCGCGCACCACCCCGGACAGGTCCGGCAGCAGCACGTCGATGGTGGCCACCTCGGGATGCTCGTCGAGGAAGGCGGCGGCGGACTCGGGCGCGGGCACGAAGGCGGGGACGGTGGAGGACATGGTTCCGGGACACTCGAACGGTTTCCCGCTCATACCATGGCGCGAAGCTCCTGTGGAATGCGATCTTGCGGACGTGGCACGGCGGCGCCGACACTAGCGGCAACGGATGCCAAGGGAGGCCCCTCATGACGCACAGCTTCGCCGTCGGCGACCTGCGGATCGACCGGATCGTCGAGCAGAACCTGCCCTTCGTCGACCCGTTCACCTTTCTGCCGACGCTCACGCCCGAACTGCTGGAGGAGAACCGCCACTGGCTCGAGCCGCTGCATCTGGATCCGCAGACCGGGCTGTTCATCTTCCCGATGCAGTCCTACGTGATCCGGACGGGCCGGCACACGATCCTGGTCGACAGCTGCGTCGGTAACCACAAGGAGCGGCCGACCCGGCCGAACTGGCACCAGAAGACCGACGACAACTACATGGCGGCGCTCGCCGCGGCCGGGCTCTCGGTCGAGGATATCGATTACGTCATGTGCACCCATCTGCACCCGGACCATGTCGGCTGGAACACCCAGCTTCTGGACGGCCGCTGGGTCCCGACCTTCCCGAACGCGAAATATGTGTTCTCTGACAAGGAGTTGGCCTACTGGGCCGAGCGCAACGCCGAGGCGCCGATCCCGCATCTGGTCGACAGCGTCCTGCCGGTGGTTGAGGCCGGAAAGGTGGTGGAGGTGACCAGCGATCACGCGTTCGAGGATGGGATCCGGCTGATGCCGACCCCGGGCCACACGCCGGATCACTTCGCCGTGCACCTGACGTCCAACGGGTCCGAGGCACTGATGATCGGCGACATGATGCACTCGCCCCTGCAGTGCCGGCACCCCGACCTGGTCGCGTTCCCCGATGTCGACAAGGAGCAGGCCAAGGCGACACGGGTGGCGGTCATGGACGCCTATTGCGAGACCGACACGCTGATCTGCACCGGCCATTTCCGCGTGCCCTCGACCGGGCATTTCGTGCGGTGGGGCGATACGTTCGACTTCCGCTTTCACGAGGCATGAGCCCGGACGCGGCGCCTGTCCGCATCCGCCCCGCCGAGCCGCGTGATGAGGCGGCGTTCTACGAGATTTCCCTGAAGACCGGCGATCGCGGCGGCGACGCGTCGGCACTGTACCGCGACGCCAGGATGATGGGCCACGTCTACTCGGCCCCTTATCTGCGGTTGCTGCCGGGGTTCTGCTTCGTGGCGGAGGACGATGATGGGGTGGCCGGATACGTCGCCGGCGCGCCCGACACCCGCGATTTTCAGGAGCGGCTGGAGCGGTCCTGGTGGCCGGCACTCCGCCGCCTCTATCCCGATCCCGATGATGTTCCTGCGGACCTCCGGACGCCGGATCAGCGACGGGCCTGGATGATCCACCATCCGACGCGATCGCCCGACACGGTGGTGTCGGCCTACCCCGCCCACGTTCATATGAACCTGCTGCCTCGCCTGCAGGGCCGGGGACACGGACCCCGATTGCTCGATCGGTGGCTGGCGAAGGCGCGCGCGAGCCGGGTCTCGGGTGTCCATGCCGGGTCGAATGCCGACAACGCGGGGGCGATCAGGTTCTGGGAACGGATGGGTTTCACGCGCCTCGGCCAGACTGCGGGCGGGCGCACGGTCTGGCTTGGGCGGGCGTTGTGAACGGCGACCGCTCGGGACGGCAGTCGCCGTTGCCGGGTTTCGGGCGCTGCTGTATTGATGGCGCCGTTCAACCCGCGAGGCTCCCATGACCGTCGATCTCGAAGCCTGGATCCGCGAGCGCCGGATCACGGAGGTGGAGTGCCTCGTCTCCGATCTCTCCGGCATCGCCCGGGGCAAGATCCTGCCGGCGCAGAAGTTCCTGCGCGCCATCCGCGAGCAGGGTTTGCGCCTGCCGGAATCGATCTTCGGCCAGACGGTGACCGGCGAGTACATCGACGAGATAGACCTCGACCCGCGCGCCAGCGATGTGTTCCTGACGCCGATCGCGGAGACGATCCGGATGGTGCCCTGGTACGCCGAGCCGACGGCCCAGGTGATCCACGACGCCCAGTATTTCGACGGCAAGCCGGTGGATATCGCCGCCCGCGCGGTGCTCAAGCGGGTACTCGACCTCTACGCCGAGAAGGGCTGGACGCCGATCGTCGCCCCAGAGCTCGAGTTCTTCCTGGTCAAGGTGAACGAGGACCCGGACTACCCGCTGGAGCCGCCGGTCGGCCGCTCCGGGCGCCCGGAGACCGCGCGTCAGGCGTATGGCATCGATGCGGTCAACGAGTTCGATCCGCTGTTCGAGGACATCTACGACTATTGCGAGGCGCAATCGATCGATGTCGACACCCTGATCCACGAGAGCGGGGCGGCGCAGATGGAGATCAACTTCAACCACGGCGAGGCGATGGACCTCGCCGACCAGACCTTCCTGTTCAAGCGCACCGTCCGCCAGGCCGCCTTGGACCACAAGGTCTACGCCACCTTCATGGCCAAGCCGATGCAGTACGAGCCGGGCTCGTCCATGCACATACACATCTCGGTGCGCGACAGCGAGACCGGGCTCAACCTGTTCGCCGACGAGGACGGCGGGAACTCCGAGTTCTTCCAGCACTTCATCGCCGGGCTGCAGAAGTACGTGTCGCCGGCGATGCCGCTGTTCGCGCCCTATGTGAACTCCTACCGTCGCCTGGTCCCGGATTCCGACGCGCCGGTGAACGCCCATTGGGGGCTCGACAACCGCACGGTCGGGTTCCGTGTGCCGTGGTCGCGGCCGGAGAACCGCCGAGTCGAGAACCGAGTGCCGGGGGCCGACGCGAACCCCTACCTCGCCTTCGCGGCATCGCTCGCCTGCGGTTATCTGGGGGTCGTCGAGGAATTGGAGCCGTCGAAGCCGGTGGATGGCAGCGCCTACAACCTGGCGGCCAACCTGCCGCGGCATCTGGAGGACGCGCTGCTGCGGCTCAACCGGTCGAAACCGCTCAAGGACATCCTGGGCCAGCGCTTCGTGAACGTGCTCACCCAGGTGAAGGAGCAGGAGGCGCGCGCCTACCAGCAGGTGATCAGCGCCTGGGAGCGGGAGTTTCTTCTGCTGAACGTCTAAAGGACGCGCCTCAGGCGGCGTCCCGCTGGTCCAGGGCGTCGAGCTCGGCGACGGCGCGGCTGGTCTCGGCAGCGATCGCCCGCACGCGCTGAAGCGCGTCGCCATAGGCGCTGGTCAGTCCCGCGTCGCGGGCGGCGGCGATCAGCGCATCGATCGCATGGGAGTTCGTGATGTCGAGCGGCTCGTGCGCGATGTCGTGCTTCATGACCGTTCCCCGGTGCCTCGAATGTCGTGCACACCAGAGTGCGGCAGGCCGCCTGAAGAAAGCGTTAACGCCGCGACGGCCCGCGCGGAAGACTGCCTTTCCCCCGCGTCTGGCGCTATAGTCGCGCCATCCATAAGCCACCCTCGGACACGATGATGACCCCCGCCGACGCCGCCCTCGACACCGCCCACCTGCAAAGCCTCGACGCCGCCCATCACTGGCACCCGTTCACCGACACCAAGGCGCTCAACGCCGAGGGCACGCGGGTGATCGTGAAGGCCAAGGGAAGCACCCTGTGGGATTCCGCCGGCAATGAGATCCTCGACGGCATGGCCGGGCTGTGGTGCGTCAATGTTGGCTACGGGCGTGAGGAGCTGGCCGCGGCCGCCTCGCGGCAGATGCTGGAGCTGCCGTACTACAACACCTTCTTCAAGACCACGAACGTGGCGGCGACGGAGCTGGCGGCGAAGCTCGCCGACCTCACGCCCGACGGGCTGAGCCACGCGTTCTTCGCGAATTCCGGGTCGGAGGCGAACGACACGATCGTCCGCATGGTGCGCCAGTTCTGGCAGCTGCGGGGCAAGCCCAACAAGAAGACCCTGATCAGCCGGGAGTTCGCCTACCACGGCTCCACCATGATCGCGACCAGCCTCGGCGGGATGACCGCGATGCATGCCCAGGTCGACATGCCGTTGCCGGGGTTCAGCCATATCCGACCGCCGTATTTCGTGCGCGACGGCGGCAACATGAGCGAGGAGGAGTTCGGGCTGGCCGCCGCCCAGGCGCTGGAGGACCGGATCCAGGAGCTCGGCGCCGACACCATCGCCGCCTTCATCGCCGAGCCGATCCAGGGCGCCGGCGGGGTCATCATCCCGCCGGCCAGCTACTTCCCCGAGATCCAGCGGATCTGCCGCAACCACGACATCCTGTTCATCGTCGACGAGGTGATCACCGGTTTTGGCCGCACCGGCAACTGGTTCGCCTGCGAGACCTTCGACCTGCGGCCCGACATGATGACCCTCGCCAAGGGCCTGTCGTCGGGTTACGCGCCGATTTCCGCCGTGATGGTCGGCGACCGGGTGGCGAAGACCCTGATCGAGGAGGGCGGCGAGTTCTATCACGGCTTCACCTATTCGGGGCACCCGGTGGCCTGCGCGGTAGCGCTGGAGAACCTGGCGATCATCGAGCGGGACGGGTTGATCGAGCGGGCGCGTGACGATGTGGGCCCGTATCTTCAGGCCGGGCTGCGCACGCTGGCGGACCACCCGCTGGTCGGCGAAGTGCGCGGCGTCGGCCTGATCGGCGCGGTGGAGCTGGTGAAGGACAAGGATGGACCGGTATTCTTCGACCCGATCGGCAAGGTCGGTACGATCTGCCGCGACCACTGTTTCGCCAACAACCTGGTGATGCGGGCGGTGCGCGACACCATGGTCTGCTCGCCGCCGCTGGTCGTCACACGGGCGGAGATCGACCGGCTGGTGGCGACGCTGCGCACCTGCCTTGACGCCACCCTGGCGGATATCCGGGCCAGCTCGGACGCCACGGTCTGACGACACTTGCCTAAAATCCACTCCAAACCCATACTAGGATGAGGTGAGGAGGACGCATCATGGCGATCGGTTCGTCATTGCCTGCGCAGTCAGTTTCTGGTCTTGCCAACCCCCGGCAGGGAGCCGACGGGCCGCCGCTCGGCCTGCGCGGGGCGATCTCGCTTGGCAGCGGTCTGCGCTCCGGCGTCGTGCTGGTGGATGCCGCCAACCAGGCGGCCGCCGAACTGCAGCAGGCCCGTGAGGCCGCCGCCGACGCGGCGCGGGAAGCCGCCCGGGCCGAGGCGGATCTGCAGGCGGCCGAGGACGAGACCGCGCGCACGGACAGCGACGCCCCGACGCGGGGGCCGATCAACGCCTCCCAGTTCGGGCTGAGCGAGGGCGATGCCGAGCGCTCGATCAACGCCGCCCAGGCCGCCGGCGCCTCGGGCGAGAGCGCGGAGCGCGGGTCCTTCGTCGACTTCGCGGTCTGATCCGCCACGCCTACTCCGGCAGGTCCAGGCCGCTCGCCTGCGCCTTCTCCAGGAAGTCGATCACCTTCAGGCGCTTGGTCTTTAGCTGATCCTCGGTCGTCGGCAGCTGGCTGAGCCAATGCGTGATCCTTGAGATGACCTTCTCCAGACCCTCGTCCTTCAGGACGTAGTCGTCGGCGCCGGCGCTGAAACTTATCAGCAGGCCGCCGGGATTGCGGTTGCTCGTCGAGACGATGATCGGAATGGTCTGGCTGATCCTGTTCCGGACGCTGGAGATGAAGCGGTTGCCACCCTCGTGGTGGAAGACGCCGGGCCGGGTGAAGATCCCGAGATCGACGACGCACAGATCGAAGGGCGAACGCTGCATGATGGCCATGGCATCGGCGGCGTCGGTGAAGTTCGTCACGGTTCCATGGATGCCGTCGACCGCCGCGCGGAAGAGCATCGTCTGGATCATGTCGTCTTCCAGCAGGAGGATCTGGCGCTCTATCGGCATGCGAAGGTCAGGCGAGCTTCGGTGACGGGTCGCGAAGCTCACCGACCTGGGCGAGGGCCTTGTCGACGGCGCGGGAGAACGCGGCGATATCATCCTCGTCCAACGTCCCGCCGGCCTTGATCGTTTCCTGGTAGTGACGGCTGAGGGCGCTCAGCTGTAGCAGTCCGATATTTCCGGCGATCGAGATCAGCTTGTGCAACGCCTGGCGCTTGTCGTCCAGGCCGACGGAGCTTGCCGCCACTTGGGCGCCCAGGGACTCGATTTGGTTGCTCGCCTCGGCCAGCACGTTCTGCAGTACCGGCGGCGGCACCAGGTTCGCCAGGGTGGTAAACCGATCCTCGCTGAACACCGGTGGCGTGTCGTCGCGCCGCCGCACCGGCGCGTCGGTCCGCAGCACGCCGTGGCGGGCGAGGGCGGCGAACAGCGCCTCCTTCTCCACCGGCTTCGACAGGTAGCCGTTCATGCCGGCCTCGAGGCAGGCCTGCATGTCGGCGCGCGAGGCATAGGCGGTCAGGGCGATGATCGGGGTGGCGCGCGCCTTTTCCGGCATCAAGGCGCCGCGGATCGCGCGGGTGGCGGCCAGCCCGTCCATGACCGGCATCTCGATATCCATCAGCACGGCGTCGAACCCGCCGTCGCGAACCGCGTCGACCGCGTCAGACCCGTTGACCGCGGTCGCCGTCTCGCATCCGACCTGTTGCAGAAAGGCGCAAGCGATGTCGGCGTTCAGCTCGATGTCGTCGACCACCAGAACCCGCACCGGGTCGCGCGCTGGCCTGTACACCGCGTCCGTCGCCGGCGCCGCGGCGCGCGCCTGTGGAACCGGGCCGTCCACCTCCGTCGGCAGGGCGACGGTGACCGTCGTGCCGCTGTCGCGCGACGAGGTCACGCTGATGGTTCCGCCCATGGCGTCGACCACCGCCCGCACGATCGCCATGCCGAGACCGGTGCCGGGCACGGCGGCGGTGCCGAGACGCTCGAACGGCTCGTAGATCTTCTCCAACCGGTCCTGCGGGATGCCGATGCCAGAATCGCTGACGGCGATATGCAGGGTCGATCCATTCTTCGCCGTCTCCGGCGCATCAGGGTCCGGTGTGTCCGATTGCAGCGCGACGGCGATGGTCACGTGTCCGCGCTCGGTGAATTTCACCGCGTTGGACAGGATGTTGACCAGGATCTGGCGCAGCCGTGGTCCGTCGATCTCGATCATCAGGGCGGGCACGGCGGCCACATCGTGGCGAATCTCAAGGCCCTTGCGGTTGGCGTCGCCGCGGATCTGCGCCATCGCGTCGTCGATCAGCGCCGGCAGGGAATGGCGCTGGCGCTCGACCGAGAGTGCCTCCGACTGCAGGCGGGAGAACTGCAGGATGTCGTCAATCAGCAGCAGCAACGCCTTGGCCGAATCGCTGAGCCGGTTCACCCGGTCGCTCTGCCTTGCGCTCAGCGTGTCGTCGCGCAACAACTGCGCGTAGCCGAGAACCGCGTTCAGCGGGGTCCGGACCTCATGGCTCATCATCGCGATGAACCGGTTGCGGATGTTCAGCGCCTCCTGAGCCGCCGCCTCGCTCTCGCGCAGGGAGACGACCAGCGTCCGCCGCCGGGTCTCCAGCGAGATCAGCAGCGCCAGGATCGCGGTGCCGCCGATATTGGTCAGCAGCAGCATGAGACTGATCTTCGGCAGCAGCGCCAAGGCCATGTCGAAATCCGGCAGCAGGAAGATCGACGGCAGGCTGATCACGGTGCTGACCGCTGCGTAGACCAGCAGCATGGGGAGGCTGCGGGGGACGAGACCGCGGCGCAGCACATGGAACGCGATCACGCTGCAGGTGGCGGCCATGATCAGGCCGGCGACGCCGGCTTCCATTCCGATGCCGCCGATCCAGATGCGCATCGCGATCGGCGGGACCACCGCGACCAGCGCGGTGAGAGGGCCGCCGAGGATGCCGGACAGCAGGATCGGTGCGGAGCGGGCGTCGACGATCAGCCCCGGCATGAGCGTCACTGGGATCAGCATCACCATTGCCGAGGTAAAGCCGAGCCCGAACCCGATCGACAGCGACTGCGCCGGCGCGCTCCAACCGTCCTCCTTCTGCGGCGTCGCCATGTAGATCAGCGCCGCGAGCGCGAGGAGCGCGACGTTCTCAATTAGCGGGAGGGTGATGTCCATGCGCAGAGCCTGCGTTTGTGCCGCGTGTCGCGTCCTTCCTATATACCGGGTGGTTAAGAAACCAGAAACGGCCGCGTTCGCGGCGGCGTGTCAGGAACGTCGGGCACCGCCGTCAGCGCCATTGACACTCCCCCGTCCGCGCCGTTGAATCCCCTCAACGTTGTGCACCGCGAAAGGTGCCGCTTCAGCACAGGGGGTTTCGATGACCAAGCGCATGCCGTCCCAGCGCATTCTCTCAGGCGTGTCCCGCCGGTCGTTCCTCGCCGGGTCCGGCGCCGTCGCCGCCGGCCTGACCTTCGCCGGCAAGGGCTTCGCCGCCGAGGACAAGGTCGTCAACTTCTACAACTGGGACACCTATATCGGCGAGACGACCCTCGACGACTTCGAGGACGCGACCGGCGTGAAGGTCAACATGGACCTGTTCGCCGACAACGACGAGCTGTTCGCCAAGCTGAAGGCCGGCAATCCCGGCTACGACGTGATCGTGCCGACCAACGATTACGTCGAACGCATGGTCGCGGCCGAGATGCTGACCAAGCTCGACCATACCAAGATTCCCAACATCAAGAATGTCGACCCGGCCTTCATGAACCCGGCGCACGATCCGAGGCGGGTGTACTCGCTGCCGTACATGTGGGGGTCGATCGGTATCGGCTACCGCAAGAGCCGGGTGAACGGTGTGCCGGACAGTTGGAAGGTGCTGTACGACAGCGACGAATACGCCGGCAAGATCGCGCTCCTCGCATCCCCGAGCACGGTGCTGCAGATCGGCTGCAAGTATCTCGGCTATCCGCTGAATGAGGACGATCCGGCGGTGCTGGAGAAGGTCGCCGACATGCTGATCAAGCAGAAACCGAACATCAAGGTTTTCGCCGAGGATAATGGCCAGGACCTGCTGCTCTCGGGCGAGGTCGACCTGACCATGGAATGGAACGGCGACCTGCTGCAGGTCATGGAGGAGGACGACGACATCTCCTACGTCGTGCCGAAGGAGGGCGGGCTGCTGTGGGAGGACACGCTCTGCATCCCGACCGGCGCGCCGCATCCCGAGAACGCCCACGCCTTCATCAACTACCTGCTCGACGCCAAGGCCGGAGCGGCGATCGCCGATTTCATCCAGTACGCCACGCCGAACGCGGCGGCCAAGGCCCTGATGTCGCCGGAATACGTCAACAACCCGGCGATCTTCCCGACCGACGACGTGATCAAGAACTCCGAGGTCGCGATCTATCAGGGCCCGGCCTACACCCAGCTGGTGGACCGGTTGTGGACGAAGATCGGCGCGGCGTAGGCCGCGCGCTCGGGCGACGCCGGGGGGTGACGTGGAGCATTGGCGCCGGGGCCGATCCGCATTCTGGCTGATCGGCCTCGGGCCGACCGTCTGGCTCGCGCTGTTCTTTCTGATCCCGCTCGCCATCGTCTGGCTGTACAGCTTCGCCGAGCTGCGCGGCGTGGTCGGGATGGAGG
>JGI12316J15310_10000041_pt105 | contig 18201 bp, 18 predicted proteins | sample MarCyaLeptolynsp_FD_15310 | JGI IMG/M metagenome (IMG submission 15310)
CCGTGCGCTGCCGCGATCGAATCCTCTTGGGCCACGTCGATGATGATCGGCTCGACCTTCGAGTGGCTGTCCTCGACGAGCCGAACGCCGTCCTCCTCCTTCCTGACCCCCGCGAAGACCCGATGTCCCGCGTCGGCCAGGCGAAGCGCACACGCCCGTCCGATGCCCGTGGACGCTCCGGTGATGAGCACGGCCGAATCCATAGCCATTGGGGCCAGAGGGTACCCTAGGCAGCCAGATCGGGGGCTTTGGAACCAGGACGGGGCGCAGAAGAACACCCGAAGGGTGGCTGTCCTCGACCGCCGATACGCGCTCGGTGCCCCGCTCGGTGCGGGCGGACTCGGCGCGGTCTTCGATGCCCACGACCAGGAGCTGTCGCGGCGCGTCGCCATCAAGCTACTGCGTCAGCGGACCCCCGACGCGCACTCGCACGCCATTCGCCTCACCCGAGAGGCCAACGCGATGGCGCGCATCAGCCATCCCAATGTCGTGCAGGTGTTCGACGTCCTGCGCTACGAGGGTCTCCAGAGCACGGGCTCGTTTGCGGTGCCGCAGGCCGGCGTCGCCGTCGTGATGGAGCTCGTCCGTGGGTGCGACCTCGGCGAGTGGCTCGCGGTTCGTCGCCCCCGCGATCGCGTGATCGACATCTTCGTGCAGGCGGCGCGGGGGCTTGCGGCAGCCCATGAGCAAGGTGTCGTCCATCGCGACTTCAAACCCGGCAACGTGCTGATCGGGCGCGACGGTAGCGTCAAGGTCACCGACTTCGGACTCGCTGCCGCGTGCAACAGCTCGATCGATCCCACGCTCATGTCGGACGAAGAGCCGCCGCAAAGCTCCGGGGAAGCCTGGCTCATCAGCTCGCGGCTCACGATGACGGGCACGACCATCGGCACGCCGGCCTACATGGCGCCCGAGCAGCACCGCGGCGATCCGATCGATCCGCGCACGGACCAATACGCATTTTGTGTCGCGCTGGCCGAGGGTCTCTACGGTTGCCGGCCCGTCGGTGGGTCGACGCTCGAGGAACTGTTTCGCAACAAGCTTCAGCTGCGACTGCCGAGCCGCCGCGGCATTCCGCATCGCATCCGCCGGGTGCTTCGGCGTGGGCTCGATCCGGATCCCCAGCGACGGTTTCCGTCGATGCGCGCGCTCATCGATGCGCTCGAGGGTCGCGAGCGTCGCCGGGACACCGCGCTGGCCAGCGCCTTTGTCGGCATGACGCTCGTCGCGGGCTGGGGCGCCACACTCGGCGGAGAGACATCGGTCGCCGCGCAGCAGCAAGACACCGTCGTCGTCGCGGCGCCGATCGGACAGCAGCCGCGCGGCTCATGGAGCTCGGACCGGCCGGCCATTGCGGACCGGCCTCTCGTTCCCGGAGGGCGCATCGACGACCGCCGCGCCGTCGAGCTCGGGCTGCGAGCCCTGCCCAACGCGAAGATCACCAAGACGCAGCGGCTGGCCCAGGCAACCCATCTCGCCGAGCGCGCCACCGACCTGGGCGACACGAGGCTGATCGGACTGGCCCGGCTCGCCGAGGCCGAGAACCAGGCCGCACTCATGGACTTCGATGCGGTCGAGGTGAGCGCCGAGCAGGCCTACCGGGCGGCCGTGGAGGCAAACGACGACGTGACCGCCGCTCGGGCGGCGGCGTGGAAGTACCGCGCCGCCGACGACGGGCTCGAAGCGCGTCCGCGTTGGCGACGGACCGCCGAGATGCATCTCGAGCGCGCCGGGGGCGACCTCGTTGCCGAGCTCAGTATCGAGACGGAGTTGTTCCGGGAGACCACCAACGACGGCGACGATGAATCTGCGCTGGAACACGGGCTGCGAATGCTCGAGCTCGAGACCCAGCATTCGGGCGAAGGAAGCCTCGGGGTCGGGTACCAGCACTTCAACTTGGCGGGTGCGTACTCCAACCTCGAAAAGCACGACGCGGCGGTGCGATCACTCCGGGCCGCGCTCGCGATCTACGACGAGCAGCTTCCGTCGAGCCACGAGGCGAGGATCTCCGCACGCAGCGATCTCGCGTTTGCGCTGGTAGAAAACGGCGAACATGCGGAGGGCCTGCACGAGCTCGATCGGGCGCTCGAAGCGTTCGTCCAGCGCCCCGAAGACGAGGACACCGACTACCTCGCGCAGTCCGTCCTGTGGAGCGCGGGCACGATCAACCAGATCCTCGGTCGTCACGACGAGGCGATCGTCTACTTCGAGAAGACCAAGCCGTTTCTCACCGAGATCGACATCTGGAACCACTTCATGCTCCGCAAGATGCGGGCTGACTCGCTGATCGCACTCGGGCGCGAGCGCGAAGCGGTCCGCGAGCTGCGGGACTGTCTCGAGTACATGTATCCGGACTGGCCGGAGTGGGACGAGCGTGCCGACGCGCGCCACCAGTTGGCGAAGCTCGAGCGCAAGCTCGCCGAAGGCTGAGGCTGGCTAGCAGCCGATCAGATGCAGCCGCGGGCCCAGACCGGACTCGCGGCTGAAGACGAACATCGCGTTGGGGCTGATGTCGCCGTAGACGAGCAGGCTGTTGGCGCCGCTGAGAACTTGGCCGGTGAGCTCGGCGGGGTCGAGCGGAATGGCCAGGGCTTTGCCCTCTGGTGGGCCGTCGACGTCGAGCTGGCCGACGTCAGCCACGATCGCACTCAAGGGGTCGCCCTCGGGCCACTCCACCAGCTGAAACTGCGCCCAGGCCCAGCAGGACTCGCCGACCTCGGCAAGGCTGCCGATTTGCGACCCCTCCACCCACGCAACCTCCGGGGTGAGCACACTGACTCGAATTGTGCCGGCGATGTTGTTGTCGTCCAACTCGAAGGAGAGCTCGAGCTCGGCCGACTGAACCTCGCTGATCCCGGAATCGATCAACTCCTTGGTGTCGAACCGGATCGCCATGACGGATTGGTCGTCGTTGTCTCCCAAGCCGATGGGGTGCTGATCGGCCGCGCCGTTGTTGAGGAGCACGCAGCCCATCATGGCGCACCCCTCCGTCATGAAGGCATCGGCGATGGGGTCGACGAAGAGCTCGACCGAGTTACACCCACCCGAGCTCGAGCCGTCGGTGGTTTCCCCGTCACTCGATCCCAACGAGGTGCCCATGGGACTGCTCGTCGTGTCGTCGGACGTCGTCGTGCCGTCGTCCAACGCGACGGTGGTGCCGCCCGTCGAGTCGCCGGTGTCGATGCCGGGCCCCGAGGACAGACCGGGGCCCGTGTCTTGCCCCGTCGAGCCCGGAACGACATCGACATCCGCACACGTCCCAGCGAGGCTCCCGGGTGCGCCATCGGGAAACGCGTAGCCACTGTCGCACTCGTCACTCGGATAGGCGCAGTTGCCCCCCGAGCACACGCCGGGCTCACCAGACAACGAGCACTCCGAGTCCTCGGTGCAGGCGAAGCCCGAGGACGCCGAGCACGCGAGCACGCCGAGGGCGAAGCCTCCCGCCAGCATCCAGACCCGCATCGACGTCATGCTAGCAGGTCTCGATTGCCGCCAGCCACTCGTCGATGGCTTCGAAGGCCCGCCCCACATCACCCGGTTCGACTTCGAGCGCAGCGCCGACGACCTCTGCGGGTCCGTCCTCGATGGCCACGATGCGGTGAAGCACGCGCTGCGCAACCGAAGAGAGCCGCGGTAGCCGGCGCTGCAGCTCGATGCGCAGGTCGGCGTCCTCCTCGGCTCGCTCGAACAGCACACGTGCAGCACCCGATCTTCGTTTCCAGTCCGGTGCTTCTTCGGTGGGCTTGGCTACGGAACGGCGCCTTCGAACGACGGGTGTGGAAGGAGCTTGGGCGTTCTTGGGCGGCGCGGACGGCTCGGCCTCGACGCCACGGGGTTGCGCAACGGTGAGCTGGAGCTCGTGTCCGATGGCGCCGCCAGGATGCCCCTCGGGCGCAAACCGAATCTCGAGCTTGCCTTTGCCGCGCTGCCTGCCCGGGATCTCGAGCTCGACGTAGAAGCGCGTCTGCGACAGCGCGTCGTCGAGCTCGAGACCGAAATACCCGACCTCGTAGAGCCGTGCCTCGTTCTCGACTTTGGCGCCGACTGTGATCGGCACGTTCGCAACGAGCCGACCACCCAACACCCGACCACGAAATCGGCGCGACTTGGCGGTCCCGCGCTGAACGATCACCACCGGAGGCTCGAGCAATCCCTGCTCGACCGCCTCGCCCCCCAGTGAAATCTCCAGGCCCTCGGCGGCCCCGCCAGCGCTCACGAACGAGAAGTGCTCGCGCAGCAGCTCGCGCCCGACCGACGCCCGCCCCGTGCGGCGCTTTGGCGGGTCGTCGAACTCGAGTCGTGCTGGACCGTCGGCAACCACGACTTGTCGGTCGATGACGGGCTCTCCCGTCAACGCCGATTCGGCCTTGGCCAGCGCTGCGACCGGCTTGCGAAGTTCCTGCCCCAGCGCGCAGTAGACCGCACGCCGAATCGCCTTCGCTGCTCCTGCACGGTCTTTCCCCTCGACGCCCTCGGCGGCCGCCGCCAGCTGCATGGTCACCTCGTAGAGCACCTGCTTGCGCCCCAGAGTCGCGGCGGCCTCGGCCCGCCCAGCCAGAGCATCCAGCGCATCCACGGACGACGGCCCCGTCGCCGCGACGTACCAGGCATGGGCTTTGCGATAGGTCTCGTCGGCTGCGGTCAGCAGGTTTGTCGGCCCGCGACCGTCCTCGTCTTCCTCGTGCTGGTAGTGCTCGATCAGCAGGTCCCCGAGGCGCTCCAGATCCACGCCGCGGTCGCGCGCGGAGTCCTCTTCGTGCCTCGCGATGACCGCTCGTTGCGCTTCGATCGCGCGAGCGTAGTCCCCCTTGTCGACACACGCATCGACGAGCGCCTCGAGTTGGTCGTCGTCGAGCTCGTCCATGGGGCCCGTCAGGCGGTGTAGGTCTCGAGCAGGTAGCGACGAATGTCGGCGGACTCGAACATCTCGGTCCCGGTGTTCGGATCCGCCAAGTACGGGACCATCATTCGCCCGGAGCGCTCGACGAACGCCTTGCGCCCCGCACTGCCCTTGCCCAGCGGATGCAGCAGGTAGGGCAGCTCGAGCTCGCACAGAGTTTCACGCGCGAGACGAACGAAGGGCGAAGCCTCGAAGCCCCGCAGCTCGAGCGGCTCATCGGGAGCTTTGGCCTTGCGATAGCGGCCACCTCGTGCCGCTCGCACGGCGGACGCGAGCGAGCCGAGCAGCACCGTGATGTTCGACGACAGCACCCATGGGGCACCGCGATTGCCGTAGTGCTCGTAGAGGTACTTGATGATGTCGCTCGACTCGTACATCTCGGTGTCCGTGTTGGGGTCGACCATGTACGGGAACATCGACCGACCACCGCGCGCGACGACCTCGGGGCGGTAACGCGGCCCATCCTTTGGGCAGGGGCGGATGAGCACGTCGAGGTCGAGCATGGTGACCGCCTCCCGCACCTTGCGGCAGAACGGGCAGGCCTCGAACTCGTAGAGCTCGATCGGGCGCTCCGGTCGCGCTCCTGCGTGCGACGCGGTCAGACCCAAGCCGACCCGAAGAACCGAGGCCGTCCATGAGGTCCCAACGTCGATTGTCCGCATCATCGACGCTGGCATACCACGCCGAGGCCGGGCTGCTAAGCTGCCCGGCGATCGTGACCGACGACAAAGCGCAACGACCCCAGACCGGCGCCGAAGACGTGCGCTGGGATCTCGACGACCTCTACGCCGCCATCGACGACCCGCAGATCGACACCGACCTCGACGCGCTCGTGAAGATGGCCGAGGCCTTCAACGAAGCGCACGCGGGCAAGCTGGTCGACACGCTGGGCGCGGCCCTCGAGGCCAAGGCGCAGATGAGCACCCTGGCGACCAAGCTCATGCTCTACCTGCACCTGCGCCGCAGCACCGCCGCCACCGATCCCAAGATCCAGCAGCAGCTGGGCAAGGTATTCGAGCGCTGGAGCATGGCGGAGGCCAATCACCTCAACTTCTTCGAGCACGAGCTGGTCGCGATCGACGACGCCACGTTCGCGAAGATCCTCGAGCGGGACGACAACGCGCGGCGGCATAAGTCGATGCTCGACCACATTCGCGCCAACCGGCAGTACCTGCTCGAGGAGAGCATCGAGCGCGCGCTGACGCTGCGCGGCCCGTTTGGTCCGTCCGAGTGGGGCGACTACGTCGAGGAGCTCGAGGCGGAGCTGCGCTTTTCGTTCGACGACCGCGAGCAGACGCTGCCGGAGATCCTGCACGTGATCTCCAACGATACGGACGCCGATCGCCGGTCGGCCGCGCTCGAGGCGTTCTCCAAGGGGATGACTGCGCAGCGCTTCGACAAGGTGATGGCGCGCGTTCTCAACGTCACGATCGGCGCCAAGAACGTGGACGACGGCGAGCGGGGCTACGCGCGCCCGATGACCTCGCGCAACATCGGCAACCGGGTGGACGACGACACGGTCGAAGCGCTGCACGAGGCCGTCGCGGACCTCGGGGCGCAGCAGTGTCGGCGCTACTACGCGCTGGCGAGCAAGCACCTGAAGATCGCGCCGCTCAAGTGGTCGGACCGCAACGCGAAGATGCCGTTCGCGGACACGCGCACCATTCCGTGGAACGAGTGCGTCGAGACGGTGCTCTCGGCCTACGAGTCGTTTTCGCCGACCCTGCGGGACCGCGTGAAGACCATGCTCGACCGCAAGTGGGTCGATGCTCCGCCCTACGAGGGCAAGACGGGCGGCGCGTACAACTTCTCGGTGCTGCTGCCCAACGGCGAGGCCCGGGCGTACAACTTCCTCAACTACCTCGGTGCCACGCGCGACGTCATGACCGTTGCGCACGAGGTCGGCCACGGCGTGCACGGCATGCTCGCCGCCGAGGCCCAGGGCGCGCTGATGTTCCGGGCGCCGATGGCCTACGCCGAGACCGCGTCGATCTTCGGCGAGATGACCACCTTCAAGTACCTGCTCGAGCGCACCGAGACCGACGAGCAGCGCCTGGCTCTGCTCATGGAGAAGAGCTCGGACCACATCAACACCGTCGTTCGCCAGATCTCGTTCTCGAACTTCGAGCGCAAGATTCACGACGCCCGCAAGAACGGCAAGCTCACCGCGGACGACTACAACGCGGCCTGGATGGAGGTCACCCACGCCTTTTACGGCGAGGAGGGCGACCTGTTCACGTACGACAACACGGCCAACCTCTGGGCCTACGTGACCCACTTCCTGCGGCCGTTCTACGTCTACGCGTACGCGTTCGGGGAGCTGTTCACCCAGTCGCTGTTCGCGGTGCAAAACGACTTCGGCGCGGACTTCGAAGGCATGTACCTCGACCTGCTGCGCGCGGGCGGAAGCAAGTCCGCGGTGGAGCTGATGAAGCCGTTCGGACTCGACCCGCGCGATCCATCGTTCTGGCGCAAGGGCATCGAGGGCTCGGTGAAGACCTGGCTCGACGAGGCCGAAGCGATCACCGCCAAGATGGGCTGATCAGGCCGGCGCGATTTTTTTCGGGTCGCCTGCATCCGTTCCGCGGAGGCAGGCAACCCGCCTGACGATGGTCAGGAATCAATCGAGCGTGTTGCGGGCCGCGGTTGCGGCTCTTGCGGTCTCCTTTTCGGGTTGTGTCGCCGAGGACGCCCCCGTCGACGGCGAGGATCGGCTGCTCGGGTCGTTCTACCCGTGCGGCGACTGGCACGATCTGGTGCTCGGCTGCGGCACGATCGGCCTCATCAACGGCGCCGCTGGGGGCGGGGTTTGGTTCAACGCGGGCTTTTATGCCTGTGCGGCGTCGCTTGGGTTCTTCACCGCCGAGCAGGTCCACGATGCGTTCATCGAGTGCTCGGACTCGCTGATTCCGCCGGCCAGTGGCGGCGAGATCACCGGTCACGAAGGCGTCGAGTGTCACGAGCCCGAGAACATCGCGCCTCTGTGCCTCAAGCTCATCGAAGGCCGCGATACCTGCTTCATGGTCAACTACGGCAAGGGCGGCAAGCGGCGACGGTGCCGCCCTTGCGGAGAAAAGTGGACCGACGAGTGCGACGAGGGCGTCAAGACCTGCATCGAGAACACCGAGGAGAACTGTGAAGAGGAGATCGAAGCGGCGGGTCTGGGTGAGATCGGCGATCCGGGGCACGACGTCGTCAATGACGTCGACGGCGATGGGGAGCCTTCCACGGCCGACGTGCAGGCGATCTATCAGCGGTTCGGCAGCGACGACGCCAGGGCCGACTTCGACGGAAATGGCATCGTCGATGCGGCCGACGTCGACGTGTACGTCCAGGACGTGCTGGCTATCGCGTACGGCGACGTGAACCTCGACGGCCACTACAACTCGAGTGATCTCGTGGAGATGTTCACCGCGGGCGCGTATGAGCAGGATGTCGAGGCCGGCTGGGGCGAAGGGGACTTCGACGGCGATGGGCGCTTCACCACCTCCGACCTCGTCTTGGCCCAAGCGAGCGGCTGCTACGAGGCCGAGGAGTGGGGCTGCATCATCGCCGAGACTCCCGAGTAGCTCGCCACTGCAGCGAGGCCACGCTCGGCCGATGTTAGGCTGAGCTGTGGTCAAGCTCGCCAGCATCTCGCTGCTCTGCATCCTCGTCGCGGCCGCCCCGGGCTGCGACGCGAAGAAGAAGGCGTCCGAAGCCGAGGGCAAGGCTGACGCCAAAGCCGACGACAAAGCGGACGCCAAGGCCAACGCGAAGGCCCCGGACGCCAAGGCCGATGCGAAGGCGGACGCCAAAGTGGACGCCAAAGCCGACGCCAAGGCTGAGCCGGCCGCCGTTGCCCAGGCCGACTACGCCAAGGCGATCGTCGGAACCTGGAAGCAGGTCGGGCAACGGATCGAGGTCCCCGGCGGGGAGCCGCTCGACATGCCGACTCCGGACAACCTCGAGATGTTCCTCGAGTTCAAGGCCGACGGCGGCTACGTCAACCGCGGAATCGTCGACGGCACGGAGCACAAGACCGAGTCCACCTACAAGGTCGAAGGCGCCACGTTCACGGTGGGAACCAATGCCGCGATCGACATCAAGTCGATGACGAGCTCCACGATGGAGACGGGCGTCAAGACGGAGGCCGGCAACAGCACGACCCGCTACGAGCGCGTCGAGAACTGATCGGCCGTGGGCAAGTCCGTCATCCTGTCGATCCTCGCGCTGGGCGCCCTGACGGGCTGGTTCTTCGTGCACGCGAAGGCACGCCGAGACCGCCCGCTGCTGGTGCTTACCCTGGTCTTCGACATCGTCGTCGGTGGGCTCGCCGCGATGGCGACGTGGTTCGAAGCTTCGTTCGAGCTGTCGATGCAGGAGGACGGCTGGGCCGAATGGGCGACCGTCTACGCGTTTTCTTTCGCTGCCGCGCTGATCGTTGCGCGCTTGCTCCGGTGGCGACGCGAGCCGGAGGCCAGTGGGTGGCTTGCGCCGCTGGGCGTGGCTTCCGTGGCGTTGTTCTGCGTGTTCGTTGCGGGCGAGGAGATTTCGTGGGGTCAGCGACTGCTGGCGTTTCAGCCGCCCGAGATCTTCCTGCGCGAGAACTTTCAGCAGGAGCTCAACGTTCACAACCTGCTGACCAAGAAGACCGTCGCCGGCTTCAAGCTCGATAGCCGATTCCTCGTCGCCGTGATCGCGATCTTCTACGGCGTCATCGTGCCGGCGATGCGGCGATGGGTCCCGCTGGGTCCGCTGCGGAGCACCTGGGCCGCAGTGGAGCCAAGCTGGGTGCTCGCGCCGTGGTTTGCCGCGGTGGCGTTCGTCGAGCTGAGCTATCCGGCCGAGCTCGCGGGCGAGGCGTGCGAGCTCGTGTTGGGCATGCTGTTCTTGGCCGCCGCGCTGCTGCGAACCCACTGGCCGACCGAGCCGAAGGCGATTCCATCACGGCGAAGCTTGGTGCTGTTGGTCGCGCCGCTGGGCCTCGGTGTCGTCACCGAGCCGGTCGTCAGCCGACTCGTCTACGGCGCCGACGAAGAGCTCGTCGCGCAGACGCAGCAGGAGCTCGAGCAGCTCCGCGAAGACCTGTTGGCCAAGGGCGTGGTGCGGCGAAAGCTCGGCAAGAAGCGCCGTGTCCACAAGCGGATCTTCACCGCCGTCGTTGCCGGCTACTTCGACAAAGACGCGGAGCTGGTGTTCCTCGAGGGTGCGCCATCTGCGGCATCCGATGCCGAGGGTGCTCGGCGGGACAGGCAGGGCTACTTCCTCGACCCGTGGAAGAACCCGTACTGGATCCTGACGAGCAAGAAGGGTCGACGCGGCGTGCTGTACTCGTTCGGGCCCAATCGGCGGCGCGACACCAAGATGCCCAAGCGCGTTCCGAAGCAGCTGGAACCCGCTGGCGACGACATTCTGGTTCGATTCCGGATTGAGCCGTAATCGTCCTAACACGGCGTACAGACGGCGAAATTGGCCAAAATCTCCGTGTAATGATTCGACCCCTTTGGGCATCTTGAGACGGAACCCCGACGCCAACCGCACGGCGTTTCGCACGGATGTAAGGCTGATGACCAAGACCTCAACCATCAAACAACTCGCGGCTTCGTTCTTCGCGGCCTCGTTCCTGCTCGGTGGCGGTGCCATCGCTTGTGACACCGACGAAGCGTTGTCCGATCGTGACGGCGACATCGAGGCGGAAGGCGAGGACGAGGACGAGGATTCCGATTCGGACTCCGACTCTGATTCGGACTCCGACTCCGACTCCGACTCCGACGACTGCAGCTGCGACGAAGATGACGACTCCGATTCGGACTCCGACTCTGATTCCGATTCCGATTCCGATTCCGAGGATGACGACGACGACGAGGATGACGACGACGACGAGGATGACGACGACGACGAGGATGATGACGAGGACTGCGACTCGGATTCGGACTCCGACTCCGACTCCGACTCTGACTCCGACGACGACGAGTGCAGCTGCGACGACGATGGCGGCGACGACGAGGGCGACGGCGGCGACGCCGGTGACGACGACGACGACGACACGCCGGACCTGCCCAGCGAGGGCTGAGCGGTAGCCGCAGCGCCAAACGAAACAGCCCGACTCCTTGGGGAGCCGGGCTGTTTTCAATTCCGGGAGTCGCTCAGGACCGCAGGCGCGCCATTAGTCCGTTGTCCCCAACGACCTGCCGGACGACGATGTTGGCCTCGGTCGGTGCAGGCGCCGAGGTGTTGGACTCGAGCGAGATGACCACCTCGAAGTTGCTGTGCGGCGTCGTGGCCTTGAGCTTTCCGCGACGGCGCTTCTCGTTGTAGTCGAGCACGCCGGCGCGCACGAGGTCGCGGCCGGGCACGCGGATCCAGACCACGTAGCCGTCGTAGGCCGGGTTGATCCGATGCGCCGGAGCGAGGTGATCGACCGTGATCGTCATCTGACGCAGGTCATCGCGGTTGGTCTTCACCTTGACCTTCGACTTGGCGGCGTAGGTCGGTGCTTCGGCGTCGGCCTTGAAACGGGATGCGCAGCCGGGCAGCAACATGGCCATGGCAGCAGCAAGCGTCAGGGTCTGGCGTCGAGTCGTCATCGCAGGGGGTGAGACGCAGATTCGACCCAGACCACGCGGCGCTTTGCGTTCCGGAAACGTGCGGATGTGCCCCGAGCAACGAATCCGGTGTAAGTGCGCGGATTATTGGACGTCTGCGGCGGTTCGCGGCGCGATTTCGTAGCGATCACCGCCAAACGCGAGCGGGCCACGGATCGCCCCGAGCATCTCGCCGCTGGGCACCGCCGGAAGATCGGTGAAGCGATCGTCGACGCGCACGGTGTCGTCGACGACGAACTCACCCATGCACGCTTCTTCGTCGGTGACGAGCGGCTCGAGGATCTCGACCAGCACGCCGTCGAGTGCTCGCGCGTCCGGGGCATCGGGCGTGAGCTCCTCCGCGAAGCGCTGCTCGGGCGGAGGCTCGGCCGTCATGCCGCCGACATCGATCGTGGAAGAGCCGGTCGCTCGTACGTGAATCAGCACGTGCCCGTCTTGCCCACGCACCTCACCAACGACGTCGACTTCGCGCCCCGGCACGAGCATCGCTTCGGCTACGGGAGCGATATCGAAGCGGACGAGAATGCCGGAGTACAAACCACCCGCGGGCTCTTGCACGAACAGCTCGCGGTCCGCCCCGGTTGACGATGGCCCAACCGGGCTGGTGACGACGAGCGCCGAAAGCTCGACGAGCTCGCCCAGCTCGTACAGGCCCTGCTGCACATCGGAGACCGAAGCAGCGATCGGGAAGTCGTCGTCCATGCCGAAGGTGTCGCCTTCGGCTCCGCCGGTGCCCGTCTCCTCTCCGCCGTCGAACGACCCATCGGCATTGCCATCGCCCCAGCCGTCGAGGCCCCACTGGCAGTCCTCGTTGTCGACGCCGGTCGTGGTCGGGTTGGGTCCGCCGCCCTCCCCTTCCGCGTTGTCGTCGTCATCATCGTCGTCGCCCCCGCCGCCGCTCTGCCCAACGGTGGTGTCCTCGCCGACCGCGCCTTCTCCGCCATCGGGATTGCTTGGGCCTTCGTTGGCTGCTCCCGTACTCGTCGCCCCGTCCGTATCCGCGAACGGGTCACCCGGCTCCGGTCCGCACGCGGCGAGCAGCCCCGCGCTGGAGAAAGCAACCATCGAAATAAGCCAACGTTCCACGAGCGCAAGCATAGCAGGCGGGCGATGATGGTCACGATGCGTCATCCGGGCACCAAGCGCGGCAAGCCGCGACACGTCGCGGGCTACCGCTGGTACGACTGGCAGACTGGACGCATCGACCGCGTTGCCCTCGCCCGCGATGCGGCATTCGGCCTGCCCGTCGACGTGCCAGCCGAGGTCCCGCGGTGGCTCGAGGACTTCCCGACCGAGCTGCCCGACGCCAAGCCGGCCGACCTCGCGCGCCTCGATGCCGAAGCTCGGCGCGCGTGCATGATCGCCATGGCCGATTGAGCTCAGATCGGATCGCAGCTCGCCTCGGCCGCGTTCCACTCGCACTCGTCCGCGAAGAAGGCACACGTCGGCTCGTCCTCGAGAAAGCTGCAGAACTCGGGTGCACCGGTGCCGAAGCCATCGGTGTCGAAGCCGTCGGTGTCGAACGGGTCGGGAAAGTCGCCCGTGCCGAAGCCGTCGGTGTCGAACGGATCGGGGAAGTCTCCGGTCTCGAAGCCGCAACCGCCGGAACCGGGATCGACCGGTCCGCCAGTCGTGCCTCCCGGCTCGGGTCCTCCGTCTGCAGCATCGTCGCCTCCGTCGGAACCCGGCATCGGACCGCCATCGTCCTCGCCGTCGGGACCATCGTCGACGCCATCGTCCGCGCCATCGGGCCCGCCCGCACCATCGTCTCCGTCGACCTGCCCTTCGGCTCCGTCGTTGCCGGCACCGTCGTCGGCAGCACCCGTCGTCGCCTGCGAATCACCGCCGTCTTCCGCCGCCGCGGTCAGTCCCGCACCCGCGTCGTCCTGCACGGCGATGTCGCACGCAGCAAGCACCACCACCATCGCCGCCAAACGCGACGTCCACGTTCCCTTGGTCATGTCAGCCCCTCGCTGCCGATTGGGGGGCACATCGGACGACAAACGGGTCAATCTTTTGTGAGTCAGAGCGGCTTACGTTTTGTTCCGCGGTTGAAGTGGACCCAGCGTGCTAGCGTGCCGACATGGACTACCGATTCGGGCTTGCGCTGTTCCTGTTGTGCGCCGGTTGCCCAGACGACGGCAGCGATGAGGACGATGGGTCGAACGAGACCACCGGCGGTGCCGCAGCCACGACCAGCGGCACTACGGGCGGCAGCGACGACGTGATGGGGAGCGAGGGCTCGACCGCAGCCGCCGACTCCTCGACCGGCATGGCGGGCTCGAGCGACGAAGGCACGAGCTCCGGCGGATCGGAGAGCTCCACCGGCAAGATGGTCGACTGCGACGCGCTGAGCCCCATCGCCGATCCGCCCGATCCGGGTCCTCCCGCGGGCATGTGCGGCTACGCCCTCCCCGGCGAGAACGCGGACTGCGGCCCGCAGCCCGTTCCCGGCACGGTCATCTGCGCGGCGATCATCACTGCCTTCGACCCGTTCTCGGGTGAGCTACCCGAAACCACGGACTGGCGCTGCGCCCAGGCCAGCAGCGGCGGCTACTGCATGGAGCTACAGCCGGACCTGTACAGCTTCTGCACGCAGGCCGTGTCGACGCTCGAGGAGTACCAGGAGCACTGCGTCACGGACTGCCTCGTTGAGATCGCCGACGACACGGTGATCACCGTGAGCTACGAGTCTCAAGACGGCGAGATCGTCTGGGACATCCCAGAGTGCACGCAGACTCGCTGATGCTTCAGGCGTAAGCCGGACGCTTGCCCCGCGGCCGTGGGTGCAGGCGTTCGTTGAGCTCCCATAGGGCGTTCTTGTTGCTGTCGAACCGGAGGCGCTCCATCGCAGCGTCCATCGACAGCCACGCGAACGCGTGATGCTCGGTCGAGATCTCGATCTCCGCGTCGCCCACGTCCACCGCGAACGCGTGCTCCGGGATCAGCAGCACATCCTGCGGCCACTGCGGCCAGCACCGAAACCAGCACGCCGGAATCATCGTCATCGAGTCCAGGCGCATCGCGACCTGCGAAACGACGCCGGCCTCCTCGCTGACCTCGCGAAGCGCCGCAGTCTCGGGCGTCTCGTCGTCCTCACCGCCCCCGGATACGAACTGCCACAGGTCGTAGTCCGCTCGATGAAAGACCGCGACCTCGAGGCCTGACGCGTGGTTGCGGTAGGGCAGGACGAGGACCTGGTAGGGAGCGCGAGCCATCGACTAGGTCAGGCAATAACACCACTCACCCGCCGGTAGGACCTCGCATGGTCGGAGGGATTGAGCTCGTCATCATTGGGTTTGTCGTGTCCATGACGGCCATGATGTTCTGGGGGCTGTACGACGCATCGCGCTACCCCGAGCATGCGTGGCGTGCCGTCGGCAGCGACCGCTCGGCGTGGCAGCTGGTCATCTTCTTCGGCGGCATGATCGGCACGCTGATCTATCTCGCCAGCGTCCGCCCGCGGCTGCGGCAGGTGCCACTCGCGTTGCCCACTCCTGCCGGTTGGTACCCCGACCCGAGCGGTGCACCGGTCGTGCGCTGGTACGACGGTGCGGGCTGGACCCACCACACCGCACCGATGGCGTAGCTCGGGCTCGCATTCGCCCGCGTGTTGTAAGCAAGATCGCGAAAAAACCCGCGGACGGCCTCCCGCTGGTCGTGACTACCAAGCCGTGACAGGGGGAGCGCGAGCGAGAGCGGGCCGGACGGCGGGGTGGATTGCCACCGCGGCGCTGGCTTTGACGGGCTGCTACTCCGGCCTCGATGGCGGCGACGGGGCCGTTGGTGAGGGCGGGGCCGATGGAGCCGAGGGCGCGGACGGGGCCGATGGCGGTGCCGACGGGGCGGACGACGGCGATGGCGATGGCGGCGATGGCGGTCCCGCGGCTTCGTGCGGCGAGGTGCCCACCGTGGCCGGTCGCGACATGCGGCGGCTGACCCCGGTCCAGTACCAGAACACGATGCGCGACCTGCTCGGCGACCCCGAGTTCGTCGCCGAGTACGACGACCTCGAGCTGGTCCCCACCGAGCGTGGCGTTCGACAGCTTCGCGGCGGCGCCGAGTCGGCGATCGCCGGCATGGACCAGTGGAACCAGGACCTGGTGCCCTGCGACATCAACGGGCCCGAGGACGCCGCCTGCCCCGGTGCCTTCATCGACGCGCTCGCCTCCAAGGCGTTCCGCCGTCCGATCACCGACGCCGAGCGCGACTGGCTGCTCGCCGTCTACGAAGAGACGCTCGAAGAGCACGACTTCAAGAGCGGCATGGAGGCCTTGATCGGTACGATCCTCCAGGCCCCCGCGTTCATCTACATCAGCGAGGTCGGCACCCCGGTCGAGGGCGCGCCGGACGAGATCCGAGCGCTCGACGACTACGAGATGGCGAGCCGCCTGTCCTACTTCCTGTGGGACTCGATGCCGGACGACGCGCTGTTCGACGCCGCCGCGGCCGGCGAGCTCACCACGCAAGAGGGGCTGCAGGCGCAGGTCGAGCGCATGGTGGCCGACCCGCGCGCCGAGGCGAAGATGCAGGCCTTCGTCTATCACTGGCTCGAGCTCGACGGCGGGCCGTCCCACTTCGCGCTCGGCGAGCAGACCAAAAACCCCGACCTGTTCCCCGAGTACAACCCGGCCTTCGTCGACGCGATGAAGACCGAGCTCGATGCGTTTGTGCACCGGTCCCTGTTCGAGGCCGACGGCAACTTCGACGACCTGTTGGTCAGCCGCGACGCCTACGTCAACGGCTCGCTGTCGGAGCTCTACGGCGTGCAGGGCGGGCCGATGGACGACGACACCTGGGCGTGGGTGCAGCTCGATCCGACCCGCTACTCGGGCGTGCTGACCCGCGCAGCGTTTACTTCGACCTACGCCAGCCCCGACGTGCAGTCGCCGGTGCGACGCGGCGTCTGGGTCTACTCCCACCTGATGTGCGGCGTGCTCGGCGATCCCCCGCCCAACGCCAACGACGTCCCCGTCAACGGCGGCGAGGTCGACGGCGAAGTGCTCTCGGTGCGCGAGGACGTCGAGCTGCGCACCTCGGGCCCCGACTGCAGCGGCTGCCACGACATCATCAACAACATCGGGTTCGCGTTCGAGAACTACGACGCGATCGGCCGCTGGCGCTCGATGGAGCTCACCTCCGGCCGCATCATCGACTCCACCGGCACGGTGATGGGCACCGACATCGACGGCCCGGTCGCCAACGGCATCGACCTGTCCGACGACCTGGTGGGCAGCGGAATGGTGAAGCGCTGCTTTGCCAAGCGCTGGTTCGAGCAAGCGGTCGGGGGACCGCCCGAGATCGAAGACGTGTGCTCGATGGAACAGATCGAAGACGAGTTCGCCAAGACCGGCTCGGTTCGTGACCTGATGGTCGCCATCACCGCGTCCGACGCCTTCCGCTTCGTCAACACCACCAAGGAGGCCGAGTAGCCATGCTCGACGGACTCAAGCATTCGGGTCGCCGCGCGTTCCTGCGCGGTCTCGGTGGCGCCGCGATCGCGCTGCCCGCCCTGGAGTTCACCCACGGCCGCGCATGGGCCCAAGGTGGCGACGTCGCCAAACGCTTCGTCACGTTCTTCTCGCACGGCGGCACGATCAGCAACCACGAGAAGAACTCCAAGCACGACGGAAACGGCAATCACATGGGCGTCGACTACTGGCGCCCCGCCGATCCCACGAGCTCGGACCTCGTGCTCGGCCCGATCCACGAGCCGCTCGATGCGTTCCGCGGCAAGCTGACGCTGCTCGAGAGCATCAACAACCGCACGGGCATCGTGCAGGGTGCCTACGGCGGTGGCCACGGCAACTGCAACGTCTCGTGCCTGACGGCGGCGGACATCGGCTTCGGCAATGCGGCCGAGATGGAAGACCCGTTCGCCCGCGGTCCCAGCATCGATCAGGTCGTGGCGGAACGGCTCGCGCAGTCCAACCCGACCGCGTTCGAGAACATTCACCTCAAGGTGCACGGTCACCAGTACGGCTCGCCCTACTTTCGCGCCGACAACGAGCGCGTCGGCGGTGAGCGCAATCCGGGCGCCGCGTTTGCGGCGATCTTCGACGGCGTGGTGTCCGGCGAGCCCGACCCCGAGGTGCTGCGGGTCAACGGCGTGCGTCGCAGCGTGCTCACCGGGCTGTCCGAGGAGTACGAGCGCTTCCGCAACAAGGTCAGCGCGCACGACCTGCAAAAGGTCGAGGCGCACCTCGATCACCTCGCGGCCCTCGAGACCCAGCTCGACAACCTCGTGGTCTGCACCCCGCCGGCGGGCATTCCGGGTAGTGAGGGACCGTCGCCCGAGGTCGCCGATCTGCAGGCGGACATTCTCGTGGCGGCGCTCCGCTGTGGCCTGACCAACGTCGCCAACCTCGAGATCTCGGACATCGTCACGCCGTGGACTGGCGTCGGCAATCCAACCGGGCAAACGCTCGGCCACGGCCTGCACCACATGGCGCGCGACGTCGGGCCCACCGGACCCAAGGCCAATCAGTACGACGACTATCTCACCGAGATCCTCGACAACCGCCGCTGGCGCATGGGCGTGCTCGCCCGCGTACTCGAGGGCCTCGACGATCCGTTGTTCATGGAAGGCGACAAGACGCTGCTGGACAACAGCCTCGTGCTGGTGACGAGCGAGTTCTCCAACGGCTCGCGCCACGACGCCTCCAATCAGCCTATCCTGCTCGCCGGCCTTGCCGGTGGACAGCTCCAGGGCGG